>Ga0075163_10006203_pt1 | contig 15864 bp, 12 predicted proteins | sample JI1023141ADNA_FD_71478 | JGI IMG/M metagenome (GOLD analysis project Ga0075163, IMG submission 71478) | Wastewater effluent complex algal communities from Wisconsin, to seasonally profile nutrient transformation and Carbon sequestration -... | ecosystem: Engineered > WWTP > Effluent > Algae... | reverse complement strand
CAGGGCTCGGTGGGGGCGAAGGGGTCCATGGCGAAGCCACGGCTCCCGGCGGTGGTTGGCCGGTGGCCTCTGCAGGCGGTCGCCAGCGATCACTTCTCCACGGGCTTGCCGGCCTCCTGCCAGGCGGAGATACCTCCCTCCAGATTAACCAGATTGGTGAAACCCAGAGACGTCATTTTGATGCAGGCCTTGGCACTCCGGACGCCGCCAGCGCAATGGACGAGGTAGAGTTTGGACTTGTCGAGTCCTGCGACCTGATCGGCAAACGTGGCCGAACGGAAATCCACCAGTTTAGCCCCCGGGAGATGACCGTCGGCGAATTCGGCCTCGGTTCGCACATCCAAAACAACCGCATTCGTGGCCTTGCGTAGGGCCTCGAACTCGGTGGGCCCAACATTGCGGACCGCGTTGGATACTCCAGCGGACGGTTTGGGCGGGGTTGGGGCCGCCGGCACTGCAGGGCCGGCCGGTGCCGGCGGGGCGGGGGTCTGGGCGGAGGCCGGGTTGGAAACCAGGATCAGGGCGATGCTCAGGGGTAGAAGGAGATGGGAGGATTTCATCCGGTGCGACGTTGCTGCAATGAAACCTGCGTTGACACCGATGGCAATCCCGGATGGCCATTGCAGTTTGTGACGCCGTCGCGTACATCCCGCGCATGCGGTTCATCGGCGGGGTTTACGAAAAGCTGCAGCGTCATCCCAAGCGGATTGTGTTTCCCGAAGGCACGGAGCCCCGGGTGCTCCAGGCTGCCCGGCAGTTCTATTCCCTTCGGCTCGGCGTTCCCATCCTGCTGGGGGAGCGCTCCGAGGTGAAGCAGGCGGCCGAGGAGTTGAACGTGGTGCTGGAAGGCATCCGCATCATCAATCCGAAGGTAAGTCCTGACCTGGACAGCTTCGTGAAGCGGTTCGTAATGCTGCGTCGTGGCAAGGGGATCGCCGAAGAGGAGGCCCGCGAGGCCATGATGAAGCCCAACTATTTCGGCGCGATGATGGTGGCCATGCGTCAGGCGGACGGTCTGGTTTCCGGCACCAACGAGATATCGGGCAGCGTGCTGCGCCCGCTCTTCCAAATCATCAAGGTGGCCCCGAAGACCATGACGGCTTCCTCGTGCATGGTGATGGAGGTGGAGGATACCCGTTTTGGCGAAAAAGGGGTTCTGTTCATGGGCGATTGCGGCGTCATTCCCGATCCCTCGGTGGAACAGTTGGCGGACATCGGACTCAACATCGCGCGCCTGGCGCGACAGATTCTGGGGACGCCGCCCCGGGTGGCCTTTTTGAGCTATTCCACCCAGGGCAGCGCGGCGCATCCGAGCGTGCTGAAGGTGCGGGCGGCAACGGCGTTGGCGCAGCAGAAGGCGAAGGAAAGCGGATTTGAGGCCGATTTTGACGGCGAGATGCAGGTGGATGCGGCGCTGGTGCCGGACATCGCGGTGCGAAAGCTTCCCTCGAGTCGCGTCGCAGGCCGGGCCAACGTCTTGGTGTTCCCTGATCTCAACGCGGGCAATATCGCGCACAAGCTCATCCAGCACATTGCGCGGGCCAACGCCTACGGACAGATCCTGCTCGGACTGGACCGCCCTGCCGCCGACGTGTCGCGGGGAAGCAGTGCCCATGACATTTTGGGCGTGGCGGCGATCGTTGGCCTGCAGAGCATCGACTATCAGAATTTATACCCCGGGGCCGGTGATGTCGTTCCGATCGACGCGTAATTGGAACCCCTATCGATTCCGGTGCCTCCCCCTCCTGCCAATCCCGAAATGCTGCTGAACGTCACCACCCCGCGCGTGTTCATCGCCGCCACGCGGCAGAACGATGGCAAGACGACCAACTCCCTGGGATTGCTGGCGGCATTGCAGGCGCGCTTCGGCCGGGTCGGCTACATCAAGCCGGTGGGGCAGCGGTTCGTGGAGATCGATGCGGAGAAGATCGATGAGGATTCGGTATTGATGGACCGGGTGTTTCGTCTGAACTGCCCGCTGGTGGACATGTCGCCCATCGCGGTCGAACCCGACTTCACCCGGAAGTACCTTCAGGCGGCGAACTACGAGACGCTGGTGAAGCGCATTCACAAGGCGTTTGACCGCGTGGCCTGGGAGAAGGAATTCGTCCTGTGCGAGGGCACCGGTCACGCCGGCGTGGGCAGCGTGTTCGATCTCAGCAATGCCACCGTGGCCCGACTCCTCGATGCCAAGGTGGTGATCGTCACCCGGGGGGGCATCGGACTGCCAATTGACGAAGTCACGCTCAACAGCGCGCTGTTTGAGCGGGAGGGCGTGGAAGTGATCGGGGTGATTCTCAACAAGGTGCTGCCCGAGAAACTCGATTACATCACCGAATTCGCCGAGAAGGGGCTGCGACGCAAGGGACTCAAACTGCTCGGCGTGGTGCCGCACCAGCCGGTGCTGTCCTCACCGACGCTGGAGTTGGTGCGGGAGGATCTGGCGGCGCAGGAGCTGAACGAGACGGGACAGATTCACAACATCATCGATCACGTGGTGATTGGAGCCATGGGTCCCGCCCGGGCTTCGGCGTTGTTTCGTCCCGGAGTGCTGCTCATCGTGCCGGCGGACCGCGATGACATCATCCGCGCGGCGGGTGAGTATCTGAAGGGCGGGGGACGGCTGGCGGGCATTGCGCTTTCGGACGACATCGCCCCCTCAGGCACGGTGTTGAAGCTGGCGCGGGGTTTCCCGTGTCCGGTGCTGATGACTCCCATCGACAGTTACACCGTGGCCAGCCGGGTCCACGATCTGATCGTGAAGATCCGTCCGGGGGACACGGAGAAGATTCGCATCGTTCAGGACCTGATCGCCCGGCATGTGAAGCTGGACAAGATCCTTGAAGCGATCTGAGCGGGGAGTCCGTGGGCTCAGAGGGGATCGAGCGGGGTGACGGTGACCTCCACTTCCATCTTGCGGTCCTGGGTGCCCTTGTAGTGTCCCCGGACGGGGGCGACGTCGGCATAGTCGCGTCCGACGGCGATCTTCACGTACGTCTCGTCGGTCGAGACGTTGTGGGTGGGGTCGAGGGCCTGCCAGCCGAGCTCTGGCAGGAAGACCTCGACCCAGGCGTGGGTGGCGCTGGCGCGTTCGGTGGCCAGATACCCGCTCACATACAGGGCAGGAATTTTCACCGCGCGGCAGAGTCCGAGGAGGACATGGGCGAAGTCCTGGCAGACTCCGCGCCGCTGTTCGAGCACTTCGGCCATCCGGGTATGCACGGTCGTGCTGAGCGGGGTGTAGGTGAAGTTGCTGTGAATGTGGCGCATGAGGGCCACCGCGGCCTGCCAGATGTCCGTATGTCCCGCGGTGATGTCCAGCGCCAGACGCCAGGTCGCTGGGTCAAGGTTCACGTACTGGGTCGGCTGCAGATAGTCGAAGCACCGTTCCATCCGGGCGCATTCCGGGAGGCGCGAAAGCGGAGAGGAGGCGGCATCCAGGGCCATGGGGCGCGAGCGGGTGGTCACGCGGGAGGTGGCGTCAATCAGCAGCGTGTTGTGGGCCTCCGGGATTTCGAAATGATGAATCCAGTTGAGGTAAAAGTCCTCGTAGTGCTTCAGAGGACAGGCCGGCAGGACCTTGAGCAGGAAGGACTCGACGGTCTGGTGCTCATTCGTCACCGGCTTGAGGCGAACCTCATTAAAACTTTCGCGAACGGGTGAGGCGTAGAGGTATCGGGTGCGGTGATTGATCTGAAAGCGCATCGGGAGAAGTGGTCACTGGTCCGTGGTCCGTGGTCCGTGGTCCGTGGTTAGTCGTCGGCGGGTGACGGTTTGGCTCCTGGTTCTTCTTCGGCGGGGGCGACATCGACGGAGACTCGGACGGTGTGGGAGCCGCCACCGGTGATGATGCCGCTGACGGGGCTGACGTCACTGAAGTCGCGTCCGCAGGCGACGGTGATGTGTTCTTCGCCCGGCATGAGGTTGTTGGTGGGGTCGAAATCCACCCACCCGATGCTGGGGCAGTACACGGCGAACCAGGCGTGTGAGGCGTCGGCCCCAATCCGGCGGGGTTGTCCTGCGGGGGGATGCGTGCGGAGGTATCCGCTGATGTACCGCGACGGCACGCCGAGGGAGCGCAGGCTGGCGATGGCCAGGTGGGCGAAGTCCTGGCAGACGCCGCGCCGCGTTTCCCAGACCTCCTCGATCGGGGTGGTCACCGTGGTGGCGACGGGATCGTATTTGAAGTCCGTGAAGATGCGGCGATTGAGGTCCTTCACTCCGACCAGGAGCGGGATGTCCCCTGGGAAGCTGGCGCGGGCATAGTCGGCGAACACAGGGGATGTCCGGACCATGGGGGAGTCGAAGCAGAACTGGTACGGCTCCACCACCTCGGGTGAAACAGGATCCCGAAACAGATCGCCCACCTCCTGCCAGTCCGGAGAGAGGGACGGCGCAGGCGGGGTGACCGGGGCCACCGTGACACGGCTCACCGCCTCCAGTTCAAACTCATGGTGCAATTCCTGAATGCTGAAGAAGCAGACGCGGTTCTCAAAATAGTCGGTCCGCATTTTTCGCACCGCCGGTGTGGGGGTGATGGACAGCGAGAACTCCTCGCGCTGCTGGTTGGCGGTGTTCCGCGGTTTCACCCGCGCCGCGTGGTGCGAAACGCTGACCAGTTCCGCGTACTGGTAGCTGGTGCGGTGAACGATACGGTAAGTCATGGGGCGGGGCGGCGGTCGTGCTGGGCAGATTTCAGATGCTGCCGGCGCGGGAGATGGCGGAATGGGCAAAGTAACTGGCGGAAAGCGCTTCGGTGAGTCCGGGCAATTCCTGGCGAATCAGCCGGAGTGTTCGTCCGGTGGAGGTGTCCTGCCAGTCGCCCATGCCCGGGATCAGATCGCGGGGATCCACCAATCGGGCCGAGGAAAGGGCATGGATCAGGATGCGGTGTGCCGGACTCGGCAGAGCCCCTTCCTTTTCGCGGGGAAGGCGTCCGAAGTGCTTCTCCAATTGCAATAACTGGAACAACAAGGACCGCGGATTCGTGTCGTCGAGCAGCACCAGATCGTACACCGCCGCCATTTCCGGGAGGAGGTTGTAGCGGGAGCGGTAGGTGATGGTGCTGTCGGCCACCTCCAGGACTGCCTCCAGAACACTCGGGTTGTCGGCTTCCGGAGAATGCAGGGCTGCCTGGAGAAAGGTGCTGAGGAAGGAGGCCCGTTCGATCCGCTGTCCCATGTCCAGGAATCGCCACCCCTGGGCCCGGGTCATGTTTTCCCTCGCCAGACCGTGGAACGAAGCGAGGTGCAGCAGCGTCTGGCTGAGCAGTCCGATGGCGTCCCCAGCCAGCATGATCGGACCCGACGACGGCATGGCGAGCTTGTCATTGAGTTGGCTGACCACGCGCCAGAGGTCGTTGGAGGTGCGGTCGCGGACCAGCATTCCCAGCCGCTCCAGTTGATCGGCGGTGGCTCGGAGGCTGCCCGGATGGCGCGGATTGAAAATCGCGGCCAGCAGTTCCGCCTCGAGGGCCTCTGGGTTTTTGCGACGCTCGGGATGATCGGCCGCCGCCGGCAGTTGGCCCTGAAGCTCCAGGGTGTCCAAAAGCGGGGCGATGAGGGGGAGGGCGCTTCCGGTGCTTTCGGGATTGAAGCGGAGCAGGGCGCTTCGGAGCAGTCGGGCCGTCGAATCGGCACGCTCAGAGTAGCGGCCCAGCCAGAAGAAATTGTCAGCCAGCCGGCTGGGCAGGTTGTTGCCCACCCGCCGAAGCTCAATCGCACCCGCGTCCCGGTTCAGGAGGGAAACCTCCGCCACGGGCTGCTCGCTCAGCACCCAGGTGTCCTTGCTGGCACCTCCGCGCTGCATGGAGATAAACCGTCCGCCCGCCTCCGGTGCCTGCCGGGTCAGGCCTCCCGGCATCACGCGGTAGCCGTTGGGCGTGGCAATGACGTAGAGGCGCAGACTGATGGGACGCGGCGCGATGCTGGTTCCAGTCCAGGATGGAGCTGACGCCAACTGGACGCGCTCCTGCGCAACCCAAAGATGCGGCTGAAAGGCGATACGGCGTCGCAACTGGTCGCGTTCAGCGGCGCTCAGCGCTTTGTCGGGGTCGGTCCCCCGGAGATCGGAGCGGAAGGCGGGTTTGATGAACAGTTCGCCCAGATGATCCAGGACGTACGATTCCGCCGACTGCTGCCCGCACCACCAGGTGGCCACCGAAGGAAGCTTCAATTCCTCCCCCAGAATCTGGCGGCAAAGCCCGGGCAGGAAGGCCATGAACGCGGCGCTTTGGAGGAGCCCGCTGCCCAGGGCATTGGCGACCGTGACATTGCCTACGCGCAGCGCCTCCAGAAGACCGGGGACGCCCAGCATGGAATCGTTGCGCAGCTCCAGGGGGTCGCAGAAGTCGTCGTCCACGCGGCGCAGGATGACGTCCACTGGCTCAAGCCCGCTCAGGGTCTTGAGGAACACTCGGTCGTCGCGCACCGTGAGGTCCTGAGCTTCGACCAAGGCATAGCCGAGATAGCGGGCCAGGTAGGCCTGCTCGAAGTAGGTCTCGTTGTAGGGCCCGGGAGTCAGGAGCACGACCCGGGGATCGTCGGTGCGGCGCGTTCCCAACTGCGCGAGGGAAGCCTGGACCTCCCGGAAGAATCCGGCGAGGCGTTGGACCTGGCCGTCCCGGAAGGCTTCCGGAAGTATCCGCGACGTGACCAGGCGGTTGGCGAGGGCGTATCCGGCGCCGGTTGGAATCTGCGTCCGGTCCGAAATCACCCACCAGCGACCGTCCGGGGAGCGGGCCAGATCCGCCGCGTAGAAGTGCAGGTAGGTGTCCTTGACGGGACGGGCACTGTGGGCGGCCCGGAGAAAGTCCGGCTGAGCAAAGACGAGGGCGGGTGGCAGCCAGCCGGACCGGATCAATTCCTGGGGACCGTAGCAGTCCGCGAGGATTTGGTTGATGAGCACGGCCCGCTGGCAGAGGGCAGTCTCGATCTCCCGCCACTCGGCGGGGGCGATGAGCAGGGGGACTGGATCCAGATCCCAGGGGCGCTCCATTCCGCGCGGATCCCCGTACACGTTGTAGGTGACTCCCTGCTCGTGAATGATCCGGCGCCCGGTGTCACTCCGGCGCTTCAATTCGGGAGCGCCGAGCCGGTTCAGTTCGCCGATCAGGCGCTGGTAGTGGGGCCGCGCCTCGCCGGACGCCGGCAGGAATTCGTCAAACACCCCGTCCGAAGGGGTGTATCCCGCCAGGAGCCCCGGGAGGTCCCGGACGGTCTTTGCATCTGGAGGGGCCTGCAGCATTCCGGTGGAGTTTGGCGGCGTCGGCGGGACGAATGCCAGTCGGGAACGGGCTTTCCTGCGGATTCCCTCCGCCGCTTTCCTTTCCTTCCTGCTTCCCATACGCTGACCCCGTCATGCTGCTGGTCATCGACAACTACGACTCGTTCACCTTCAACCTGGTCCAATACCTGGGCGAGATGGGCGTGCAAATGCAGGTGCATCGGAACGATGAACTCAGCGTGGATCAGGCGCTGGCGCTGTCCCCGGAGCGGGTTCTGATCTCCCCCGGACCGTGCTCTCCACGGGAGGCGGGACTGTCCAATGACCTCATCCGCGCCTTTGCCGACCGGCGAATTCCCCTGCTGGGGGTCTGCCTCGGACACCAGTGCATCGCACACACCTTTGGCGCGGAGGTGGTGGTGAATTACCGGATGATGCACGGGAAGACCTCCCCGATTCATCACAATGGCCGGGATCTTTTCGAAGGCATGCCAAATCCCTTTTTGGCCACCCGGTACCACTCGTTGGTCGCCCGCCGGGATTCCCTGCCTCCCGAGTTGGAGGTCACGGCGTGGACGGAGGAGGATGAGGTGATGGGCCTGCGCCACCGGAGCCAGCCGATCTGGGGGGTTCAGTTCCATCCGGAAAGCATCCTGACGGAGAATGGGCGCCAGATTCTGCAGAACTTCCTGAAACTGGGTTAGCCGGGTGACGAAAAGCCGCTTTCTTCGCGGGGGCTGAGGCGGCAGTCTGCGGCGTGTCTGAATCCGAGCCTTCCGTCGAACGGGTGTACCGGGGAATCCCCGCCTCCGGAGGGGTGGTGCATGCCCGCGTCCTGCGTTTGGGAAACCCGGCATCGGAGGTCGTGCGGAGGCAATTGGCCCCGGAGGAGACCGGGGCTGAGCTGGCGCGGTTCCGGGAGGCGCTGATGACGACCCGTCAGCAGGTGCGGGAGATTCAGCACCGGGTTTCCAAGGCACTCGGAGCCAGCGAGGGAGCCATTTTCGACGCCCACCTGCTGGTGCTGGACGATCCGACGCTCATCGATGAGGTGACGGGAGGGATCCGGGATCAACGGATGAATGCCGAGTTTGCCGTGGCCACCGTGGCGGAGCGCTTTGCGGCGGCGCTGGGGGCCGTGGACGATCCGTATCTCAGCGAACGGGCCGCGGACGTCCGGGATATCACCCAACGACTGGTGCGCAATCTCACCGGGGCGATGACGGAGGAGGATCTCAGCCGGCTCCGGGAACCGGCCATCATCGTGGCCACAGACCTGTCGCCGAGCACCACGGCCCTGCTCGACCGCAGCAAGGTTCTGGGATTCGCCACCGATGCCGGAGGAGTCACCAGCCACACCGCCATCATGGCCCGGAGACTCCGCCTGCCGGCGGTGATTGGTTTGGGCAATGTCACATCGCAGGTCAAGACGGGTGATGATGCGCTGCTCGACGGACATGGTGGTGGTTTCATCATCAACCCCACCGACGCCACGCTCTATCAGTACGGGCAAATGCGGGAGCGGCGGGCGGCGCTGGAGGTCCGTCTGCGGGACCTCCGTTCCCAGCCGGCGGTGACCCTGGACGGTTCCCGCCTGACCCTGGCGGCAAACATCGACGAGGCGGCGGACGTGCCGGCGGTGAAGGAGTCAGGAGCCGATGGCGTTGGGCTGTTTCGCACGGAGTATCTCTTCCTGAACCGGTCGGAACCACCCAGTGAAGAACTTCAGTACGAGGCGTACCGCATCGTCGCCGCCGGATTGGCCCCGGCAGCGGTGGTGATCCGGACCATGGATCTGGGGGGGGACAAATTCCCCGGCGGCGATTTTCATTCGGAGCAAAACCCCTTCCTCGGATGGCGGGCCATCCGCATCAGCCTCGCCGAGACGGCGCAGTTCCGGATTCAACTGCGCGCGATCCTGCGGGCCAGCGCGCACGGGCGGGTCAAGCTCATGTATCCCATGATTTCCAGTCTGGACGAACTGCGCGCCGCCAATGCGCAGTTGGAGCTCTGCCAGGCGGAATTGCGACGGGAAGGCATCCCGTTCGACGAGTCCATGGAGGTCGGGATGATGGTTGAGGTGCCAGCGGCGGCCTTGATTGCGTCTGATCTCGCCCGCGAGGTCGATTTCTTCAGCCTGGGGACCAATGACCTGACCCAGTACACCCTGGCTGTGGACCGTCTCAACCAGCGCGTGGCGCATCTGCATGCCCCCACCCACCCCGGCGTGGTGCGTCTGATCCGAATGACGGTTCAGGCAGCCCGGGAGCAGGGATTGTGGGTGGGAGTCTGTGGTGAGGCGGCCGGGGATCCGGACGTGATCCCGCTGCTGGTTGGACTGGGAGTGGATGAGTTGAGCGCGACGCCAGCCGTGGTGCCGGCGGCCAAATTTCTGCTCAGGCGATTGAAGCGGACCGAAGCCGTGGCTCTCGCGGAATCAGTCTTGAAGTGCGGAACCGCGGCCGAAATCCTTGCCGCCTCTCGGTCCCTGGCGCGAGAATGTGCGCCGGAGCTTTTTTCAGCTGCCTGACGATCCCCAACTTGTTTCATGAAAGTCCTCATTCTTGCCGCCGGCTATGCCACCCGCCTTTATCCATTGACCCTGACGCAGCCGAAGCCGCTGCTGCCGGTCGCGGGAAAGCCCATGATCGACTACGTGCTCGATAATCTGGCACCGATTCCGGAAATCGACCGCGTCTACATCGTGACCAACGCGAAGTTCGCCGGCCATTTTCAGAAGTGGGCCGACAACTACTCCGCCAATAAGGCCAAGCTGGACTTCACCATCGTCAATGACGGTTCCACCGATGATACCAACAAGCTTGGCGCGATCGGGGATCTCCGGTTGGTGATTGAGAAGGAGAACGTGGATGACGACCTGATCGTGGTCGCGGGAGACAATCTCTTCAGCCAATCGCTGGCAGAATTCGGTGCCTTCTGCCGCAAAGTCAACGAACCGGTTCTGGGCGTTTACGACATCGGATCGCTCGAACAGGCGGTCAAGTACGGCGTGGTGGATGTGGATGCCAACGGACGGCTCCTCAACTTTGTCGAGAAGCCCCCGCAGGCGAGCAGCACCCTCATCGGCATCGCCCTTTACTACTATCCGAAGGCCACCCTGCCGCTCATTCAGGAGTACATCGCCGAGGGCAACAATCCTGACCAGCCAGGACGTCTCATCCAGTGGATGTACAAGCGATTGCCCGTGTCCACGTGGACAGTGCCGGGCATCTGGTTCGACATTGGGTCCAAGCAGACGCTGGAGGAGGCCAACCGAATCTACCAACGCCGGTGAAGCGGAAGCGGAAGCGGATTCCAGTGCCCGTCCTTGAGGTGTCGGGACTGACCGTGGTGCGCGACGGGAAAGTCATCCTGAAGGAGGTTTCCTGGCGCATTGAACCGGGAGAACACTGGGTGATTCTCGGGGCCAATGGATCGGGGAAAACCTCGCTGTTGGCCGCACTCACCGGGTATCTCATGCCGACCCACGGCGAATTGTCCGTCTGGGGTCAGCGCTATGGCGACTGCGACTGGCGGGCCTTGCGAACCCGCATCGGTTTGGTGAGTTCATCCCTCCGGCAGATGATGCCCGAGCATGAGACGGCATTGGATGCCGTGGTGAGCGGGCGCGGGGCAGTCATCGATCTCTGGGGGGTTCCCTCTCCCGCTGACGCCCGCATGGCCCGGACGCTGCTGAAATCTGTGGAGGCCGGGGACCTGGCGGATCGCGCCTGGGCGGTGCTGAGTCAGGGCGAGCGCCAGCGGGTCCTGATCGCCCGGGCCCTCATGGCGCGCCCCCGGCTGCTCATTCTCGATGAACCGTGCGCCGGACTGGATCCCGTGGCGCGGGAACATTTTCTCCAATTCCTGGAGCGTCTTGGGCGGCATCCGCAGGCTCCCGCCCTGGTGCTGGTGACGCATCATGTGGAGGAGATCACCCCGGTGTTCACCCATGCGCTTTTGCTCCGCGAAGGATGCGTGGTCGCCTCGGGACCCTGCACGGCAACGCTCACCTCGAGTCACTTGTCTGCCATGTTCGGCGCGCCGGTCCGACTGCGCCGGGGCCAGGGGGGATTGACGCTCAACGTGGCTTCCCGCACGGACCGGGTGATATAAATCCGCCTGGCGTCGCCGTTCAGGCTCCTCGCCCCCGAATCCCAGCCTTCCGCCCCATTTTCACTCCTGGAGCAGGGGGAGAAAGGCAGCGTGTCCCATCACCTATGGGCATTCTCTCTCTGCGTCCGCGTTCCCTTTGCGGATTAGGTCTCCTTTCAGCGGCCATTATCTCCGTGTCAACCGACCCTGTCGTTGGACAAGGTTGTGTCGCCATTCGCGGTACGGGCATGGCCCACATGGAGCAGTTCGCCAAACCGGCGGATGCCGATCTCACGTCCGGTGAATGGCTGGCGAGTGTTGGATTTCGGTGGTTCCAGTCCGATCGGCATTTCGTGGGCGATGTGGACCAGCATCGGGACGACATCGGCAACCAGGTGATCAACGACTCGTACTTCTGGGACCTCAGCATGCAGTACGCCTTTACCCCCAGAGGCAGTATTTCCCTGACCATTCCGTTTGTCTATTCAACCCGCTCGTCGTTGTACGAGCACGACCGCGTGAATCGGTACTCCTCCTCCGCCGGGGGCATCGGGGACATCCAGTTGATGCCCGCCGTGTGGCTGTGGGATCCCTCGACCATGCCCAAGGGAAACATTCAGATCGGCATCGGCATGTCGGCTCCCAGTGGGGATTACCAGGCCACGGACACCTTCATCTCGGCCACGGGTCCGGTCACCGGGTATGTGGATCAATCCATCCAGCCCGGTACGGGGGGATGGGGAATCGTGAACTCGGTGGTTGCCTTCCGCGAGTTGCTGCCCCGACTGACCGGCTTTGTGAATGGTGTGTACCTGATGAATCCGGGCGATGTGAACGGGACGCCCACCACCACCGGGACTTCGCGGCGGAATCCCTATGAGCAGGTGATGTCGATTCCGGACCAATACTTCGGCCAGGGCGGATTCATGTACACCGTGGTGCCCAAGTGGGGGTTGGCCCTTGGCGTTGGCGCGCGCATTGACGGTGTTCCCGCCGAGGATGTCTTTGGCGACAGCAACGGATTCCGTCGCCCCGGCTACGCCATCTCGGTGGAGCCGCTGCTCCAATGGTCCCACGGCCGGTTCACCTTCTCGGTGGCGGTTCCCATCGCTGTCTATCGCAATCGCACGCAAAGCGTGGCGGATGAGCGGTGGACCGCCGACACTGGCATCTACCGTCATGGCGATGCCGCATTCGCCGATATTTCAGTAATCTCCAATCTCGCCGCCTCCTTCTGAGCAGGCAGGCTGATAACCAACACGACTGACGGACCCCGGACCAGTGACCAGTGACCCATGACCAGTACCCCCAATCTTGCCGAAACCTGGGGGCTGTTTACGGTGATGCCGTCACCATGAACATTTCCCGAGTTGTTGTCGCCGCTGTCCTCCTGGGGCCGGGTATCCAGGCTGCCGAGTCTGCCAAACTGGTCGATGTGTCGAAGCTTCCCCTGCCGGTGGCGCGTCCGGTGGATTTCGTGCGGGAGGTGTATCCGATCTTCAAGGAATCCTGCATTTCCTGTCACGGCCCGGAAAAGCAGAAGGGCAAGTACCGCATGGATTCGCGGGAGGCCCTCTTCAAGGACACTGAAGTCGGACCGGCCGTCGTTGCCGGGAGCAGCGAGAAAAGTGCCCTCATCCACATGGTGGCCGGTCTGGTGGACGAAATGCTCATGCCGCCGCCCAGTGACAAGCCCGGACAGTCCGAGCCGTTGACCCGCGAGCAGATCGGCATCCTGCGGGCCTGGATTGATCAGGGGGCGGTGTGGCCGGCCGGGACGGTGGACGTCCCGCGGGAGCTCACCTTCGAAATGGATATTCGTCCGGTCTTCCAGCAGGCCTGTGCCTCCTGCCATGGCGCCGAAGCGCCCAAGGGCGGGTTCAATGCCGTGGACCGCGCTGCGGTTCTCAAGGGGGGCGGTGGATACGGTTCCGTCGTGACCCCGGGCGATCTCAAAAAGAGTTCCCTCATCACCATCATTTCGGGGTTGGATGAGGATCTTCCCGAACCCGCCAAGCACAAGCTCACGCCCCGTCAGGTGGAACTGGTGAAGCAGTGGATCTCCCAGGGAGCCAAGTAGGGGAGGGGTCAGTCAGGAGTTCTGGCGGTTCCCCTCCCGGATCCCAAGGACACGTGGGTCGTGGGTGCTTTACAGAGTGCGGGTCCGCTCAGGGCTTCCGAGGAGAACGGATCAGACGCATTCGCCGAAGGACTTCTCCGGATTGATTCCCAGTTCCTGGATGGCCTGAGCCACGGTGGTGGCCGGCAGATCGCCACGTCGGGAAAGTGCGTAGAGGACGCCGATGGCGGTGCACTCGGCGTCCACCTCGAAGAAGCGGCGCAGCACGGGACGCGCTTCGCTGCGGCCAAAGCCGTCCGTACCCAGTGAGGTCACCCCGCCCGGGATCCAGGGGGCGATCTGGTCCGCGACCAGCTTGAGGTTGTCGCTGACCGCAATCCAGGGGCCGGTCTCGCGGGCGACCGTTTCCTCCAGGTAACTGCGGCGGGGCGCCTCGGTCGGGTGGAGCATATTCCATCGCTGGGCGGCCAGGGCCTCGGTGCGCAGGCGCTTGAAGCTGGTGACACTCCAGACGTCCGCGGATACCCCATAGCGCTCCAGGATCGTCTGGGCCTTCAACGCCTGCTGGAGGATCGAGCCGGACCCAAGCAGTTGGGCTCGATGCGGAAGTCCCTCCTTGCCGGGCCGGAACTTGTAGAATCCACGGAGGATTCCCTCAGTCACCGCCGGATCGGTGGGCATCGGCGGGTGGGCGTAATCCTCGTTGTGCAGACTGATGTAGTAGAAGATGTCCTCGCCCTCCTGGTACATGCGCTTGAGTCCGTCACAGATGATCACCGCCAGCTCGTAGGCGAAGGCGGGTTCGTAGCTGAGCAGGTTGGGAACGGTGCTGGCGATGAGATGGCTGTGGGCATCCTGGTGCTGCAGTCCCTCGCCATTGAGCGTCGTCCGACCGGAAGTGGCCCCCAGCAGGAACCCCCGACAGCGGCTGTCGCCGGCCAGCCAAATCTGGTCCCCGACGCGCTGGAATCCGAACATCGAGTAGTAGATGTAGAACGGAATGGTGGGCACCCCATAAGTGCTGTAGGCGGTGCCCGCGGCGACGAAGTCCGCCATGGAACCCGCCTCGTTGATGCCCTCCTCCAGCAACTGTCCGCTCTTCGACTCGCGGTAGTAGGAGGCGTTGCTGCGGTCCACCGGGTCGTACAATTGCCCCTTCGAGCTGTAGATGCCCACCTCGCTGAACAGACCGTCCATGCCGAAGGTGCGCGCCTCGTCCGGTACAATCGGAATGATCAGTTTGCCGATTTCGCGGTTCCGCAGCAGGGAGCTGAGCAGCAGCACGTAGGCCTTGGTCGTCGAGGCGCCGTTCATTCCCTTGAGCAATTGGGGGAAGGCAGTGGGGAGGGGGGCTTGGAGCGGTTTGGCCGATGGACGCCGTTTCGGGATCGATCCCCCCAGGGCCTTTCGCCGTGCCATCAGATACGTCATTTCCGCGCTGTCCGGGGGCGGACGGAAGAAGGGCATGTCGGCGATCACGTCGTCAGCGATCGGGATATTGAACCGCTTGCGGAACTCGCGCAGTTCACGCTCATTCAGCTTCTTCTGCTGGTGTGACGGATTGCGTCCCTCACCGGCCTCGCCCAATCCGTAACCCTTCACGGTCTTGGCCAGGATGACGGTGGGGCGTCCGGCCGCCTTGGTGGTCGCGAAGTGATAGGCGGCGTAAACCTTGCGGGAATCGTGGCCGCCCCGCATGAGCTTCTTGAGCTGATCATCGGTCAGGTGATGCACCAGCGGGAGCAGTTGCGGATACTTTCCGAAGAAGTGTTTGCGGATGTAGCTGCCGGGTTCGACGACGTATTTCTGATACTCGCCATCCACTACTTCCTCCATCCGCTTGGCCAGCAATCCGGTGTGATCGCGGGCCAGCAGATCGTCCCAGTTGCCACCCCAGATCACCTTGATGACATTCCATCCGGCTCCCCGGAAGAGCCCCTCCAGTTCCTGGATGATCTTTCCGTTGCCGCGCACCGGACCGTCCAGACGCTGCAGATTGCAGTTGACCACCCAGACCAGATTGTCGAGGCCCTCGCGTCCGGCCATGTTGATCTGTCCGAGGGTCTCCGGCTCGTCGGTCTCGCCATCGCCGATGAAGCACCATACCCGCGGCTCATCCTCCGAGGGAATCAAACCACGATGCTGGAGATAGCGGCTGTAGCGCGCCTGGTACACCGATCCGATGGGACCCAACCCCATGGAGACGGTGGGGAAGCTCCAGTAGTCCGGCATCAGGTACGGATGCGGATACGAGCTGAGCCCGGGGTGTTCCTGCAATTCCTGGCGAAAGTTGAGCAGGTGCTGGTCATCGAGGCGTCCCTCCAGGTAGGACCGGGCATAGTTTCCGGGCGAGGCATGTCCCTGAAAATAGATGAAGTCCGGGATGCGTCCGTCATCACCACCGCGGAAGAAGTGGTTGTAGCCCACCTCGTAGAGCGTGGCCAGGGAGGCGTAGGTGGAGATGT
>Ga0075163_10006202_pt1 | contig 15867 bp, 12 predicted proteins | sample JI1023141ADNA_FD_71478 | JGI IMG/M metagenome (GOLD analysis project Ga0075163, IMG submission 71478) | Wastewater effluent complex algal communities from Wisconsin, to seasonally profile nutrient transformation and Carbon sequestration -... | ecosystem: Engineered > WWTP > Effluent > Algae... | reverse complement strand
AGCACAATCTCGGCGCTGATATTATTTTTGCGTTTGATGAATGCACCTCGCCGTCGGAAGATCTGCGGTATCAGAAAGAAGCGTTAGACAGAACGCATGCGTGGGCGAAGCGGTGTTTGGAGAAACATCAAAATTTATGTGACGCGAGTACGCCGGACGAACACGTTGCATCGGCTCAGGTCCTCGGGTCGCCCCTTGCCAACAATCATGGGCAAGGGGCTCAACCAGACCATTCGCCGACACAACGTGTTCGTCCGGCTCTATTTGGTGTTATTCAAGGGGGACGTGATGAAGAGCTTCGCAAACAAAGCGCACAGTTTTTTGCTGACCTGCCGTTTGATGGTTATGGAATTGGGGGCTCATTTGCAAAAGAAGATATGAGCACTGCTGTGGAATGGGTAAACTCGGTGCTTCCTGAAGATAAACCACGACACTTGCTCGGTATCGGTGAACCAGAGGATTTGTTTATGGGCGTTGAAAATGGCGTTGATTTGTTCGATTGCGTTGCGCCGACGCGGAATGCGCGGAATGGGACGTTGTATACGAATGATGGGAAAATAAATATGATGAACGCGAAGTTTCAAAATGACTTTACTCCAGTTATGGAAGGCTGCAAATGTTATACCTGCACTAAGTACACACGCGCCTATGTTTCCCATCTTTTCCGCGCAAAAGAAATGTTGGCAGGAACACTTTCAACAATTCATAATTTGTATTTTATTGTAAATCTTGTGAAGGCTATGAGGGAGAAAATTATTGATGGAACGTTTTCGGAATATAAAGAAGAATGGCTTAGGAACTATAAAAAGTAAGCACTGAGCTGTTACAGTTAATCGCTGACGTTTAAAGTCGCCGCCTTGTCATCCTGAACTTGATTCAGGATCCATCTTTTTAGCGAGAACTGTCCTAGCTAAGTTGTAGTGATGGTTTTTTGTGATTCAGGTGTAGAATAAAGAAAAACTCCCTGAAAAATGAAAAAACTATTAATTCTTCTACTCGCGGTTTTCCCGTGCGTCTCTGGTGTGGTTCATGAACAATCCCTGAGTCCGTGTTACAAAGCTGACGTGATTTTCATTATGGATATTTCTGGAAGCATGAGTGACTACCGTGCAGATTACAACCTGTGGATGCAGGATATCGTTGATAATCTTCCGTTGTCAGATAATGTTATGGTAGGACTTATGTATTTCAGCAACGACATATGCGCACCGTGTATGCTTACGCAAGATAAATATTTACTGAAATTATCTGTAGATGACGAACGAAGTTGTGGTGGTGTGGGTAGTGATTTGTATCCCGCACTCATTCGCGCGCATGACTATTTTGAAGCAAATACAGTACTGCGCGAAGAATCAGTTCCGCGTATTCTGATAATTGTTACTGATGGTGATATTGAAAATCATGAGGAATGTATTGTCTACCGGCAATCAAAAATGGCAGATGTGCTATGTGTTTGTATTAATCCCGGTGCACCTCCTCAATGTGGTTCACGTTCAGAAAATACCTTGAAAGGTCTTGTGGGTGAGAAAGGATTTGTGATACAAGGTGGTTTACTTAATGTCTATGATGAAATATTTAAAGACTTTGAACCGTGTATGTAAAAATAAAAACACCAACTATAAAGGATGGTGTTTTTTTGTTTGAGCTGAGATTAGCGAGAACTGTTCTAATTAATCCTTTGTAAGAATAATTTCAGTTAATAAACTGGATGTCTGTGTACTGCAGTAATACTGTTGATATGTTCAATGGGAATATCGAGCGTAAATCCGTTCGGATTACTAGGAGTAGTTTTTATAAGAACCCTGGTGTCATCATATGCTGTCGCGTCTCCAGTATGTTTCAGTGTTATCTTTACTGTTATTGAATATGAAGAACTATGTATCTTTTCTACCATCGCAAACAAATAAAGATCACCTTCAGCTGTACGAAGCTGTCCGTACGGTTTTTTGTCTCCGCCATATAAATCAGGGTACTTTTCCTTAAAATAGGTGTGTGCAGTTTCATTAAAATGGAAATACATAGCAATTTTATCTTCCATGAGGAATGCAAGAATTGCTTCTTTTCCCGTTGCGTCTGTAGCTGAGAAGAATTTATTCATGTTGTAAGAAGTTTGATTTATATAACAATATAAGTAATTACGTAGCATGTCAAGATACGCCATTTGACAGTCATGCTATAGTTTTAATGTGCTAAATAGTAAATTCAATCTCAAAAACCCCTTCCAGCCCGCCGGCGATCAGCCGAAGGCTATTGAGCTGCTCACCAAGGGCCTAAAGAAAGGCGTACCAACGCAAACACTGCTTGGGGTGACTGGTTCGGGAAAAACGTTTACTGTTGCGAATTTGATTCAAAACACAGGAAAACCAACGCTGATTATTGCGCATAACAAAACCCTTGCCGCTCAGCTCGCGAGTGAATATAAAGAATTTTTCCCTGAAAACGCCGTCCACTACTTTGTTTCCTACTACGATTATTACCAGCCAGAAGCGTATTTGCCCCACACTGATACCTATATTGAAAAAGATGCGCAGATCAACAAAGAAATTGATCGTCTTCGTCACGCGTCAACGCAGGCATTGTTGTCGCGTAAAGACGTGATTATTGTTGCGTCGGTTTCATGTATTTACGGTTTGGGAAGTCCTGAAGAATATGCAAAAGAATTTTTATATTTGAAAGTAGGTGAACCGTTTTCTCGCACTGATATGCTGGTGCGACTCGTTGATATGCACTTCACACGCACGAACGCTGATCTTTCGTCGGGACAATTTCGTGCACTCGGGAATCGTGTTGAAATTATGCCGACGTCTGAAACGACGGTCTACTCAATTGAAATTGAACAAAATAAAATTGTCTCGATTACGGCGATTGATCCGGTCACTTCTGAAATTGTCGCAACACCGAATGATTTGACGGTGTTTCCTGCAAAACACTTTCTCACTGAAAAAACAAAACGCGATGCGGCAATGAAATCGATTGAAAAAGAATTGGAACAACAATTGAAAACATTTGCATCTGAAGGAAAAATTTTGGAAGAAGAACGCCTTCGTCGCAGAACAAAATATGATCTGGCTATGATTCGTGAAGTGGGCTATTGTTCTGGTATTGAAAACTACTCGCGTCACATGTCGGGGAAAAAGCCGGGTGATGCACCTGATACACTCCTCGCGTACTTTCCGCACAAGGCAGATGGTATGCCTGATTTTTTGACGATTATCGATGAATCGCACGTGACGCTGCCACAACTTCGCGCAATGTATGCAGGTGATCAGGCGCGCAAGAATACTCTCGTTGAACACGGCTTTCGGTTGCCGAGTGCTAAAGATAATCGTCCGCTCCGCTATGAAGAATTTGTGGAACGTATTGGGCAAGTAGTGTATACGTCTGCGACTCCAGGCCCGATTGAAACCGCAGAAACGATTCCCATTGTTGAACAAGTCATTCGTCCGACTGGTTTGATTGATCCGGAAATTTCTATTCGTGGAGTTCGTGCAGATGCTGCGTATCCCGGGCAAGTGCAAGATTTTATTCTCGAAGCGAAAAAAGAAATTGAAAACGGTCATCGCGTGATTGCAACAACGCTCACGAAAAAAATGGCGGAAGATTTGACCGCGTATTTGAAAGATATCGGCGTCTCAACTGAGTATGTGCACTCTGATGTGGAAACGCTCGATCGTATTAAAATTTTGACAAAATTCCGAAAAGGGGAATTCGATTGTTTGGTTGGTGTGAACTTGCTCCGTGAAGGTTTGGATCTTCCAGAAGTGACGCTCATTGGAATTCTCGATGCCGACAAAGAAGGATTTCTTCGCTCTGAAACGTCGCTGATTCAAACAATCGGTCGTGCTGCGCGAAACGTGCTCGGTCGGGTGATTCTCTACGCCGATACGATGACTGGTTCAATGGAACGCGCAATCGGCGAAACGAATCGTCGTCGTGCCATTCAAATTGCACACAATACAAAAGAAGGGATTACGCCGAAAACAATCTACAAACAAATTCGCGACATTACCGAAGCGATGGAAAGTTCACATGAAAAAGCCGTGAACGAAAACATGAAACTCGATATCGAATTCTTGGCGAAAGGGAAGCAAGATTCAAAAACGATTTTGAAATTGATCAAACAGAAAGAAAAGGAAATGAATGACGTGGTGAAAGATTTGGATTTTGAAACTGCCGCCATTCTTCGCGATGAAATTTTAGCGCTTTCAAAAATTATGGAAAAGACGGCGAAAGAAGAGCCGAAGGAAATGGAGGTGATTGATAAAAGAAAGAAGAGAAAATAAAAAAAGCGCCTTCTCGTTTGAAGGCGCTTTTAAATGTTTTGATTACCGCTTACGCAGCAACTTTTTCTTCAAGCATAATTTCAATAGTGCTTAAAAAGAGAGTTTCGGCTTTTGTTTCTGCTTGGTACGCATCACCGATGAGTGCAAAAGACGTCTTTGCACCGGTTTCTCCGATAGAGAGTTCCGGTTGTTCACACAGAAAACCGTAGAGTTTTCTGTTCTGCTTGTTTGAAAGGGAGCTACATTGAATTGATTTGCCATCAATTACGACCAGCAGTTTTCTATCTGGATTTGAGTAATCGATGAACGTTTCTTTATTCAAGAATGCTTCTTTGAACTGTTGAAGTGTAGCAACTTCATTTGAGGTGAACAGAAAACCGCATACGCGACCATTCTGAGTGAGTAGGGAAAGGCTAATGTTCATAGGATATATTGTTTTTAAAATTTTCTTTATTGTAACATTGTATATAGATATGTCAAGTAATAAAAAAGCGCCCGTTTCCGAGCGCGTTTAAATCTTGGGATTAGTTGATTACAATTGAGCCTCAGGAAGTGTGAATGGTGTGTAACCAGCTGGTGTGAGACGTATCCAGACAGAACCGATACTGCCTCCAGCAAATTCAATCTTTTCTTGTTTCAGTAATTCTTCGATTTTTTGAGCAAATGACGTTGTTCGATCGTTGATGTTTTCTTGACGTTCAGGAAAATAATTTGCATCAACAGTGATGCTTAATGGTCCCATGTTTACACTATTCGTGTCATCACAGGGTACTAAACGTACATCAACGTCTTTTTCCTTAAAAGAAGCTTCCTCGTTGCCTGTAATACTGAGAGTATCAACGGCTATTTTAGGTAATAGCTTTGCAATGTGTAACGCCCATTTTTGTGATAGTACGGTAGTTTGGTAGGTAAGATGGATTCTTGGCATTTCTTTAGTTTTTAATAGGTGAATTTTTGTTTATAGTACATTGATTATAGTAATTGTCAATATATTGACGCCTGTGTTATACTTGCCCTGTAACAAGAGATAGCCACCCCCTACGAATTTCCGAGGGGCGTTTCCTCGTTTTATATGAAAAAACAACCAAGTCAAAAACACAAAGATTGGATTACCGTTAAAGGCGCTCGCACGCATAACCTCAAGAACATTACCGTTGAGATGCCGCGCGACAAAATGGTGGTGATTACCGGACTTTCTGGATCAGGAAAGTCGTCTTTGGCGTTCGACACTATTTTTGCCGAAGGGCAACGTCGCTACGTGGAATCGCTCTCTTCATACGCACGCCAATTTTTGAAACAAATGCAAAAGCCAGACGTCGACGAAATCGAAGGTCTTTCTCCCGCAATTTCTATCGATCAAAAATCTCGCTCAAACAATCCGCGTTCAACCGTTGCTACTATTACCGAAATCTACGACTATCTTCGTGTGCTCTATGCGCGCGTTGGAAAACCACATTGTTTACTCTGTGGTGATTTGATTGAACGTCGCTCAAATGAAGAAATTGTTGCCATTGTGAAAGATAAAGTAAATGAACACGCGAAGGCGGCGAAAAATCAAAATGTCATGGGAGTCGAATGGAATGATACTGAAGTGAAAATTTTTACACCGCTCGTGCGTGGACGAAAAGGTGAGCACTATCAATTGCTCTACGATATGCTTGGAAAAGGCTATTCAAAAGCACGCGTCGACGGAAAAGAAGTATCACTCCGCGATCGCATCGAAATTTCCAAAACAAAAGTACACGACATTGATTTTCTGGTTGATTCGATCATTGCACATGAATTCAAAGATAATCCAAAAGACACGGCGATGCGTCTTGCTGAAGCAGTCGAGCGTGCAATTGCAGAATCAGAAGGATTGGTGCGTGTTGTCATAGGTTCCGACGACATTCTGCTTTCTGCAAAATTTGCATGTCCGAAAGATGGTTTTTCATATCCAGAAATTGAACCGCGTTTGTTCTCATTCAATTCACCACACGGCGCGTGCCCTGCGTGTAATGGTCTTGGGACAACGTATTACATGGGTCTCGATGCCTGTGAAGAATGCGGTGGCGCGCGTCTTCGCCCTGAAGCACTCAATGTGACGCTCGGAAAAACTGCACACAAAGGAAATGGAAAAAACGAAAAAGTGCTCGGGCTTAACGTTGTTGATGTTGCTGAACTTTCTATTGAAGATGCGTTTGAATTTTTTGGCAATCTGCCACTCACGGCAAAAGAAAAAGAAATTTCAAATGTGGTGATTAAAGAAATTTTGGCGCGTCTCGACTTTATGCTCAACGTGGGTCTTGAATACCTCGCGCTCAATCGTCGTGCGAACACACTCTCAGGTGGAGAAGCACAACGTATTCGCTTGGCGTCACAGCTCGGCTCACGACTCGTGGGAGCGATGTACGTGCTCGATGAACCAACGATTGGACTCCATCAGCGCGACAACGAACGGTTGATTAAAACACTCCGCGATTTGTGTGATATTGGAAATACGATTATTGTCGTTGAACACGACGAAGACACGATTTATGCGTCTGATTACATTATCGATATTGGACCAAAAGCCGGCGTGCACGGTGGGGAAGTCGTTGCTGTGGGATTTTTAAACGAGTTGCTTGAAGCGAAAAAGAACACGAGCGGATCACGCACACTCGCGTATTTGCGTGGGGAAGCGTCGGTGGAAATTCCTGAAAAACGTCGCAATGCAGATAAAGGAAGCATCAAGATTGCCGGAGGAAAAATATTTAATATTGAAAACTTGAATCTTGAACTACCACTCGGACGCATGGTGGCAATTACAGGTGTGTCGGGTTCTGGAAAATCGTCGTTCTTGTATGAAATTCTGCACAAAAATTTGCAGGCGCGTTTTGATCGCAAATACCGCAGCGCAAAAACATTCAACGCCGCGTCGTTTACCGGATCAGAATATCTTGCACGAACGGTTTTGATCGATCAATCTCCAATTGGACGAACCCCACGTTCAAACATTGCAACGTACACCGGAGCGTTTACCCATATTCGCGATTTGTTTGCAGCAACAGACGAAGCAAAAGTGCGTGGATGGAAACCAAATCGTTTTTCATTTAACGTGAAAGGCGGACGCTGTGAAGCCTGTGAAGGAAATGGAGAAATCGCCGTGGAAATGCACTTCTTGCCGACGGTCTATGTGACGTGTGATGTGTGTGGCGGAAAACGATTTGATAAAGAAACACTGCAAGTAAAATTCAAAAAGAAAAATGTGTACGACGTGCTGCAAATGACAGTGGAAGAGGCACTCGAGTTTTTTGCTGATATTCCGGCACTCTATGATCGCTTAAAAACATTGCACGAAGTGGGACTCGATTATATTAAACTCGGACAAAATGCGACGTCACTTTCAGGTGGAGAAGCACAGCGCGTGAAAATTGCATCAGAGCTGTTCCGTCCGTATCTTGAAAAAACAATGTACCTTCTCGACGAGCCAACCGTCGGTCTGCACTATGACGACGTAGCAAATTTGATTGGCGTGCTCAATCGACTCGTTGCGAAAGGGAATACAGTCGTCGTCATTGAACACAACATGGATCTCATCAAATGTGCCGATTATATTCTCGACTTCGGACCAGAAGGAGGATCAGGCGGCGGGCACTTGGTTGCGAAAGGAACGCCGGAGGAAGTGGCGAACAATACCAAAAGCTATACAGGAAAATACCTTAAAAAAGTTTTAAAGAAGAAATAAAAAGATGCGCAACTTTTGTTGCGCATCAAAGCATTACTCAATATACATTTTCAATCAGTTTTTTTTGGAGTGTCTCCGAAACTTCACCTTTTGTAATCCAGTTTATGTACTCAGTAAGCATTTCCGGTGAAAATGCTTGCTCTGTGTTATTCAGATCGTCAATCTCAGGGTTGCCACCTTTGAAATAACTTTTCATATCCTCTCTGTTGTCGTACTCTGGATTAAATTCCTCATTACTTCTTGGTTCAAACGCTATGATTGGGATAAAGGTTTCGAAAATACCATAGAGTTTTACTACGATGTAGTTCTCTTTTCCTTTTAACCGGTATGTGAGATACGCGGAGTAATCTCCAATAGTGTCAGTAGACGGGTTATCCAATGTGCGTTCCGTGGTAATAATATCGGGATTCCCAGTTGCCTCAAGAGTTTCCTGAAGTAATTCTAAGAAAATATTATGAAATGACTTCACGGCATTTTCATATTGACTTCTTGCATTTTGTAGGATATTCAAAGAACTTAGTTCTTTTCTTATTAAAAGTTCCATAGGAATTATAAGTATTTGTTTAACAAACGTTTTTTATTATAGTATAATAATTCGATGAAAAGTCAAGATTTAGCACAATTCAATCTTCCCGACACTCCCGGCGTCTACTTCTTCCTCGGCGCGCCGAAGCGTAGCGAAGACGGCTCAGACAATCGGGAAATTCTCTATATCGGCAAAGCAACGTCGCTTCTTTCTCGTGTCAAAAGTTACTTCTCAAAAGATCTCATCGTGACTCGTGGCGTGCATATTTTGGACATGGTTGCGAAAGCTGAAACAGTGACATTTCAACAAACCGACTCTGTGCTCGAAGCACTCATTCTTGAAGCGAATCTCATTAAGAAACACCAGCCGTACTACAACTCAAAAGAAAAAGACGACAAAAGTTTCAACTACGTCGTTATCACCAAAGAAGATATTCCGCGTGTATTCACTGAACGCGGAAAGAATATTGATCTCAAAAAGAAAACCGTCGGTGATTTGAAATTACGCGCGATCTATGGACCATTTCCGAGTGGCAGTGCGCTTCGTGATGCGCTGCGAATAATCCGCAGAATTTTTCCTTTTGCCGATAAAACATCGTTAGGGAAAGATAAGGAAGAATTTTATCGTCAACTTGCACTCATGCCCGATACTCGTGATAGCCAACTCAAACAAGCGTACATGCAAAATGTGCGCAACATCGAGCTATTCTTTTCTGGTAAAAAACAAATGATTGTGAAAAGTCTCATGAAAGACATGATGGCTGCTGCGAAACGAAAAGAGTTTGAGCGGGCAGGGGAATTGAAACGCCAACTGTTTGCGTTGGAACATATTCATGACGTGGCGCTGATAAAGAGCGATAGCGAGAATGGTGAACGCGGATTCCGCATCGAAGCGTACGACATTTCGCATCAAAGCGGGAAGCAAATGGTGGGCGTTATGACAGTGACGCTTTCAGGTGTGACCGCGCCAAGTGAATATCGAAAATTTATCATTCGTGGATTTGATAGCGCGAATGATCCTGGTGCACTGAAAGAAGTTATTGAACGTCGATTGAATCATCCAGAATGGCCGTTTCCTGATCTGTGTGTGGCTGATGGCAACATGGTGCAAAAACGCGTGATTGAGGAAGTGCTTAAGGAGCGCGGACTTTCAATTCCTGTTGTTGGCGTGGTAAAAAACGAAAAGCATGCGCCAAAAGCAGTGATTGGTGACGAAGGAGTAATTCTCAAAAACAAAAAAGCGATTATTCTTGCAAACCAAGAAGCGCATCGATTTGCGATTTCATTTCATCGAGCGAGTGCACGAAAAAATCTAACAGGGATTGTATTTAAGCGACGTTCAAAGTAAAAAGTCGCCGCCTTTAGCCCCCTCTACCAGAGGGGGATTTAGGGGGTGTGTCTGCCAGACAATACACACTAAAGAAGTTCGTCAGCCATTGTCATTCAAACCTACCGCCTTGTCATCCTCGGCGCGAAGCGACCGGGGATCCATCTTTTTGATTTTTTTAAGAAGGGATGGATCCTGAATCAAGTTCAGGACGACAAGGTGGCGAGAATAGCTGTTCGACGTACAACCCTGGATCCCGGTGCTGCGCCCAGGATGACAAATCAAAGATTAGAAAGCTTACGCGTTCCCCGTAATATCTTGAATCGTTCCAATCACACGCATCGCTTTTCCGTTTTGCGAACTGCGTACTGTTCCAATGAGAAGTACTGTTTTGGTAACTGATTCTCCAACGATTTTAAAATTTGTTTTAAATGAATCAAGTTGACGAGCAACCGCTTCGTCGATAATTTTTCGTACGCGATCACGATCAGCAACATCAACGCGACTCATAAAGAGTTCCAAATCAGGTTTCGCAACTTTTGGAAGATCGCAGACATCAAACGCGGTGTCGTCGAGATCCATACTGCCGTTACTGACGGTGAGTGTAAATCGCCCGAGTTCTGCAATTGTTTCTGCTTCTTTCAGATACGAATATGAAACCGCCATATCATCGCTGTGCTTGCTGATGAAGTCGATTGTTTCGTGTGATTTTTTTATGTAGAGAATAAGGTAGAGAAGGAAGAGGGCGAGAAAGAGTGTAATGCCACCCACTAAGAGCGATGCGTTTCGAACGTTTGACTGAAATTCATGTGCGTCGATATCAATACCGATAACGGCAAGTGTTGCACCTGTTTGTGCATCTTTAATTGGTGCTGAAGCAGAAACCCACGTACCCCAGCTGTCAGTGTATGGATTTTGTACGTAGGGAACACCTTTTTTAAAATTACTGATTTCTTCTTCGCCTGGTTCGTTGTAGGGATCACCGGGAGCTGAGTAGTCTTGTGAGGTTGGATTTTCTGAGTCAACAAAGAAAAATAATTGATTGCTGTCGCGCAGACCCATGAGATAGAAAAAGCGTGCATCGCTATTTACCGTTTTGAGCTTCATCATCTTTTCTTTGAGATCGGTGTACGATGATGAACTTAAATCAGCGTCACTTCCTTGTAAACTTTTTACTGAATCAGCATCAATGAGGATTGCTGCGTTTTCTGCGCGCACAAGTAGTTTTTCTTTTTGTTTTTCAGAAACCATGGCGCCGACTTTGAACGTTGCAAAGACACCGGCGAAAATAATGACGAGGGTAATGGCAATCGCAACCGCGATAAAGCCAGCCTTTTTTGAATTCTGTATATGCATGTGGGTATTGTAACACGAACGGTGTGCTACAATTCACAGATATGATACGTGTTGGTGTTGTGCGCGGTGGTCCATCAAGTGAACATGATGTGTCACTCAAAACTGGAGAAGCGGTGTTGAAACATATGCCAAAAGATCGCTACCATGCGTTTGATATTATTATCACGCGTGACGGCACGCTTCTTTTTCGCGGACATCCACTTTCGCCACAAGAACTCCCGCACCACGTCGACGTTATTTGGAATGCGCTTCATGGAGAATTCGGTGAAGACGGAAAATTCCAACAGATTTTGGAAGAGCTCGGTATTCCGTATACAGGAAGTGAACCGTTACCTTCTGCGATTGGTATGCATAAAGTTCGCACAAAAGAATACGCGCAAAGCCTTGGTATGCTGACTGCACCCGACGTGCACATTGAACGACACGAAGGAGATGATGCAGAACTTGATGAATACGCAGATGGTTTGACGAAATATATTCACAATCAATTTCCTGGCCCATGGGTGATAAAGCCACTCTCTGGTGGCTCATCGGTTGGCACGAGTATTACGCGCTCACTTTTTGATTTGCGCTACGAACTCCGCAAACTGATTGGAATCACTGATGTGTTGGTTGAGCAACAAATTTTTGGAAGGGAAGCGACGGTGGGTGTGCTCGAAGGATATCGAGGAAAAAAATTGTATCCGTTTTTGCCAATTGAAATACAAGTTCCGAAAGAACGATTTTTTGATTTTGATATGAAATATTCCGGAAAAGCAAAAGAAATTTCTCCGGGGCATTTTCCTGAAGCAGAAAAACGAGAATTACAACGACTCGCGCAAGCTATCCATGATGCCGTTGGACTTCGTCATTATTCACGGAGTGATTTTATCGTGTCGCCGAAAGGAATTTATTTTTTGGAAGTGAATACATTACCAGGATTAACAGAAGAATCACTCGTTCCAAAAGCAATCAAAACTGTTGGAGGAACGCTTTCGGAATTTATTGATCATGTATTGCAATTGGCGATGAAGAAGAGGTAGGGGTATGGTATAGGGAAATGAGAAATAAAAAAGCCGTTTTGAATCAAAAATTGACAACCTCATAACTGTTTGTTATGGTTTAATTGTGCTTAAGTTAAATATACAAATCAATAACCGTCGCCGAGCAGACTCAACATTTGAGGCTGCCTGTGAGTATTTGTATATCTAATTTCTCCTAGAAACAAACCACTCTCGAATATTCAAAAGCAGCCTGAAATGAGCTGCTTTTGTTCTTTCTGTACGAGAAAAAGGTTCACAACATAAGTTGATCGAGCACGGGGTGCTTGGGTCAGAACGGAGTTTGAAGACTTCTAAAATAACACTTCATAAGGCGCATGAACCTGCCAAGTGGTTCTTTGAAAAGTAAATAATAAATAAAGTGTATGGCACGAGGAGGTTTCAATCGTGGAAATGGAAATTCATCCAATTCTACTACCGTAATCAGAACCAGTTATTCTGGCGGTAAAAGAGGTTTAGAAAAAGTAATTTCTGTAACCGAACATACTACCACTACAACTGGAGGTAAAAGAGCCCTTGAAATAAATGTGATAAAAGAAAAACCCCTTTCTTAAGGATTCTTCCGGCACTAACTTCTCTTTAGTGATTGGCATAGCCAAGAGAAATGTACTCACCCTGTTCAGATTTGAATGGGGTGTTTTTATTTCTCCAAATCCAATATTTCGTCAATTCGGATTTGATGCACAAATTCAGGAACGTGCGAAACGAGAATCATAGCGCCGTCGTATTTGTTGAGTGCTTCAGCGATGATAGGGAGGTGGCGGAAGTTGATGTGGTTTGTTGGCTCGTCGAGAATCAAAAGCCCTGGACGTTCAAGCACGAGACGCGCAAATGCAACGAGTCCTTTTTGCCCTTCAGAGAGTGAGCCAATTTTTGTGTGCATGAGTTCGCCAGTGATGAGGAAACTTGCGGCGGTTGAACGCATTTTGTGTTCGTCGAGAATTGGCATAACAGCTGCGAGTGATTGATAGACTGTGTCGTCAAAGTTCAATGTTGAAAAATCTTGGCGGTAGTAGCCAACGCGCACGCCGTCGCCGATGTGTGTGCCTGCTGCTTTTCCTGATGCCATACTTTCAAGTAACGTGCTTTTTCCAATACCGTTTGGTCCTTGAATGAGCAAATGTTTGTTGCGGCGCATTTTAATTGATGCTTTTTTATTCACCACTTTTCCTGCGTGCAGGACAGTGAATGAATCAATCGTGACGATATCGCCAATGTAATCAGGTTGCGAAGGAATAACAAACGGACGAATCGTGCGATCTTCTTTTCGAATATCCACCATTTCATCTTCGAGTTCTTCAGCTTTATCGCGCATGCGTTTTGCAACGAGACGCATTTGTCCTCCTTTGTATGCAAACATGTTCGCCTTGTCTTTCTTCGCCTGAATTTCTTTTGCGAGCTGTGCATTTTTCATATTTTCCTTTTCAACGCGTGCAGAAATTTCCTTCACTACGTTTTTGTAGTTGCCCACGTATTGTTCGATTTTTTTCGTGTACACGTCGAGATAGAGCACGCCGTCTGAAAAACTATTCAAGAAATCGGCATCGTGGGAAATAACCATCACTGTTTTTTGATACTGTTTCAAAAAGTCGGTGAGATGTGCAATCCCGGCTTTATCCAAGTTGTTTGTCGGTTCGTCGAGAAGAAGCAGATCGGGATCTTGAATGAGCGCTGACGCAAGAAGGAGGCGCGCTTGTTGTCCGCCTGAAAATGTTTTCACGATCCGTTCGTGCATTTTTTCATGCCCTTTCAAGTTCACCACTTCAAGCACGTCGTCGATTTTTGGATCAATATCGTAGACTTTTTTATCGAATGATTTTTCAAAAAATTCGCGAACGGTGAGTTCGAGATATTCGCGTGGAATAACTTGTTTTGAAATCGCAACGCTGATACCGCCGGAAAGAATGACTGAACCAGATTCAGGTTTTGCTGCTTTGGTGATGAGGGAGAAGATAGTACTTTTGCCGGCACCGTTTTGTCCCATAAGCGTAATTTTTGAACCGCGACGCACGGTAAAATCCACCTCTTTCAAAATGGGTTTGTTGTGGCCGTATTCAAATGAAAGTTCTTCGAAGCGAAGAATCGTGTCGTTTTTGCTCATGAAATAAAAAGGGCGGCGAAATGCCGTCGGACACACTATACCATAACTTACCCCGCCTTGTCATCCTGGGCGTAGCACCGGGATCCAAGAGTGCGTTGAACAGCTACTTTCTCCACCCGAACAGTTTTAGTACTCCTTGAAAGGACACGCATAATTTTCTGCTGAAAATTTGCTCAGACTCGCGCCGTCGCGCTCCGTATGGTCCACACGGAGGAGTATCGGCTGCGCTTACCTTTTGGTGGAAGCTTATAAAAATTAATTGAGCTTAAATGCAATCCGCGCTAAACGGATTTCGTCGTATGAATACGCTCCTTTAAAATGCTCAAATACGGGCGTGAGTTTGTCGGTATCGAAGACGTCGAAGACTTTTTTGATTTCGGGAAATGCGTTTCGAAGAGTAGGAGAAATAAGGTGCTCGATACAATCTTTGTCGAGCTTGCCTACTTTTGCTAATTTTTCAATATGTCCGTAAATAGTCGTCGGTACCATACCGCGTTCTTTTGCTACTTCCGCAATTGTTTTTCCGTCTTGCAGTAATGCGAGCGTCGCAAATTCTGTTTGCACTTTCATGGCTTTTTGTTTTTTCTTGGGAACGAGTTTTTCACTTCCACCAATCGCGCGAATGAATTGCGCCTGCATAGTCGCGAGTTCTGTTTCAGGAATATTCGCAAATGCCGTTTGTGCCTCTTCTGAAAGTGATTGAAATGAACTGTCGATACTTTGCACGTCGGGATGCACGGCGAGCGCAGTTTGATTGAATCCGATCAGTTGAATACCTTTGAGTGTACGTACGCGAGAAAGCGCAACGTATCCTTGTCCATATGTGAACGCGCTTCCTAAATCAATCACCGCTTCGTCCATACTCATACCCTGACTTTTGTGAATCGTAATTGCCCACGCAAGACGAAGGGGAACTTGGATAATTTTCGCGCGGATTTTTCCGTTCTCTTCAACCATCCATTCCATTGGTTCCATCGTAATGTGATCACCACCGCGTGTTTCGATAACGGGATAGCCAGTGCTGCGATCGAATGCAATGACAGTACCAAGCGTGCCGTTCACGTATCCTTCGCGTGGATTATTTTTTGTACACATAACCCGTGCGCCGATTTTGAGCGGAAGGACTTCAGGAGAAATGCATCCGCGAATTAAACTCGCCACAAGTGTTTTTGAACCTGCGCTTTCCATAACAAATGTGCGGACTTCGCCTGGAGTTGCCGCAAGTGCGTCGTCGTTCAATCTGTCGACGTCGGCGTTGTGCGTGAAAAGGCGAGTGGCTTCTGTGTCGCTGAAGTCGTCCTGAATACGTTCACTGATTGCGTTCATGTGATCTTGCTCGAGTGTTCCCGAACGAATTGCGCTGAGCACAGAAAGAAATCCGCTGTCTTCCTGACGATGTTGTTCTTCAAGATAACACATGAGCGGTTTGAGTTCTTTCCATGCGGTTGAGGTGAACGCAAATTGCGGATCTTTTCCTTCGTCAACAATCGGTGGTAATTGAAAAAAATCTCCCACAAGAATAACTTGTA
>Ga0075163_10006201_pt1 | contig 15868 bp, 19 predicted proteins | sample JI1023141ADNA_FD_71478 | JGI IMG/M metagenome (GOLD analysis project Ga0075163, IMG submission 71478) | Wastewater effluent complex algal communities from Wisconsin, to seasonally profile nutrient transformation and Carbon sequestration -... | ecosystem: Engineered > WWTP > Effluent > Algae... | reverse complement strand
TTCATACCCACTTTCTGCTTTTGCGACTGCAAGTTCTGCATGGACAAGGTCGTATACTTGCCCCCATCGTATCGATGGTTTAGCTTCAAAAGTGATGTCTTGAATACTACTAGGGTATTGTGAAAGTGGCTGATATGAGGCTGGTTGGATATATTCTCTTAGAAAATCAGTGTCTATTTCAAATCCTGCGCAATACTCAGGTAATTTGAAAGCTCGGGATACACTAGACTGAAATTCACCAACTACTCCGACTGGTTTTTTGTCTTCACCCATTAAAATAATTGCAGACCGTTTCATCTGATATGGTGCAGTTAGCGGATATTCATTGGTGTCAAGCGGTTCGTATACTGCTTGGTTGTTTGTAATTAGGTCTACGTATTTTTTGGCCTGATAATAAGCTGAGCCAGCATTAGCATTTTGGTATTTGCTATCTGCAGCTATTACAAACGAGATTCTATTCATCTGTTTTGGTAGTGTTGGCTCAGACTCTTCAAAATGATTCTTTATATGAACCCTACCGATTTCAAACAACGCAAAAATATTTTCGTCACTACCCGCCTGGGATTTAATATTTGAGTGTATCTTAGCTAGCAAACTAGGCACAAGACTTGGGCGGTAATACTGCAAGTCTGGGCTAAGTGCATTGCGCAAATGATAGGCTGATTTGTCTGGACTTATATTAGAGTTTTCTAGTATTTTACCGTGTACAAAACTATAGGTAAGTACTTCGTTAGCACCTGCACGTGACAGCGTATCCCGCAAAGTTTGTTTGAAATCTCTTGAAGGATTTTTTGGATTCGGCTTGGATAATCTAGCCGGAAGCAAAACTGGTAATTTATCATAGCCGTAGAGACGTCCGACTTCCTCAACAATATCTTCAGCAATCAATATGTCCATTCTCCAGAAAGGCGCCCAATATGATATTACATTCTCGCTTTTTGCGAATGCCTCAAACTCTACATTTACTAAAAAATCACATATTTCTTGAGCATTCAATGAAGAACCAAGCCGTTCATTAATAAATTCAATATCTACATCCTCAGGACCATACATTGGATGTTTGCCAGAATTTATAGATAAAATACCTTCATCATTTATCGCAGTATCGAAGACTGAACTTGCTTGCTCTGCTCCTACTAATTCGCTCATTTGTTGCATAGCAAATGCCAGCACCCGGTCATTCTGCAAAGGACTTTGACCTTTGTTAAACCTAGTCACTGCATCAGTAAATAGTCCGTGACGCATACTAGTACGCCGTATCGTGTACATATCAAAATTGGCACATTCTATAACAATATTCTTAGTATTTTCATCAACTTCCGTATCTGCACCACCCATTACACCAGCGATAGAAACTGCTTTACCGTTAGCCGAAATTACTAGATCTTTGTCAATAAGTTTTATCGTCTTCCCACCTAACAATGTAATTTCTTCACCCTCACTTGCCAATCGTGGCTCAATTCGCAGACCCTCGTGACCCGCAACTAGCTTGTCGTAGTCGAATGCGTGAAGTGGTTGACCGGTCAGATGCATCACATAATTTGTTACATCTACAATGTTGTTTATCGGCTTTATACCGACTCGTTTCAGCAATGCCTGTGTGTGAATATTACTTTTCCCAACTTTAACGTTCTTCATTGCTACAGCCATAAACCGAGGAACAAGTTCAGGAATTTCATTTCCAACCTCTAGTTGTAACCCCCCATCCTCAATCTTCAGTCCTCTATCTTCTATCTGCGACAATGGCGCCAAATACCATTCAGGACTTTCAAACTTAAGTCCAAATATTCCCGCAAGTTCACGGGCAACGCCAAGATTACCAAAACAATCCGGTCTATGTGTAAACATTTTGTTTTCGCAGTCTACAACAAAATCATCTAGACCAAAGAAATTGGTTATTGGTTCACCTAATTTTGGATCACGCCCTACTTCGGACTCAATAATTTCAAGTATCCCATCATGGTCATCAGAAATGTCTAGTTCGGAAGGACTTGCAAGCATTCCATTACTTATTTTGTCTCGTAATTCTCGTGCTTCTAGTACAAATGGGTCATTATCTAACGTGCTAGGAACGGTAGCACCAGGTGGTATCCAAACTGCAAACATACCTGTCCGGACGTTAGGTGCACCGCAGACTACCTGGACAAGTCCGGCTTTGTCACGTTCAACATTCGGGACTACTCCACCATCATCAATGCGACACAAACTAAGTTTGTCAGCATCTGGGTGTTTGCCACATTCAACGACCTTGACTATAACAATATCATTATAGCGTGGAACATAATCTTTAACGTCCTCAACTGCTCCTAATTGTGCACCAATCCTCTGTAGTAATTCGTCACGTGGAATCGACTTCAGGTCAACATTACTATAAGCTTGAGCTAAATTTAGACTAACCTTCATTTGAACTGCCTCAGTCTTGCGGAAACAGCGAATGGCATTAGATAGTCATCAAGCATACTTGCTTTTGAAAATTCAACCTTTTCATTGAATATCTCTCTGAGTTTAAATATCTCAAGTTTTTGAGCAGGCTTAACCTGCTCTAGTTTTAGTGAAAAATCTATAATTTCCTGTGCTCGCTTTGCAGCATTATTTGCCTGTTCCTCGTCATCTGAATTAATTGCAGTATCATACCTAGCTACTTCAGCGTAGATTGACCCCATCAGGGTAAATATATCAGAATCAAACAAGCTCGCAGTGTGATAATTACTCATGCACAACTCCTTCTATAATTGATTTAATCTGAGATCTAACTATTTCAGACTTCACATTCATGCTTGGATTATTTTCATGAACTTTTATATTAATCATAGAATCATACACGATAAATTGGTTAGTGCCATATTTAACCGGTATTAGGTTGATACCCCAGAGATCTTTTTGTTTTGAACCAATTTTCAACAACTCTTGTTCGCCTTCGAAGTGCATTGGCATATCAATAATAACGATTTTTTTGACCACATCTACATCTGCTTTTACAATATTACCGTCCATTTTATTGGCCATTTCCTGAAGCTCGGCAACTGAAATATTTTCTATAATTTTCATGAAAATTGCCTCAAGAATTTAAGATTTGCTGATTCAAAATGACGAATGTCTTCTATGTGATTTTTCATCATCACCATGCGCTCAATGCCGTTACCCCAGGCAAAGCCGGTGTAGATAGTTGGATCAATCCCGGCCATTCTCAGAACATTCGGATGGATCATCCCACAACCAAGTAGTTCTAGCCACTTCTGATCTTCAGAGTCATCTTTTTTCAGAACATCTGGTCGTTCAATCGCAAATTCAAAGCTCGGTTCAGTGAAAGGAAAATAGAAAGGTTGCAATTTAGTCTTCAGCTCTTGGCCAAAATATTCATTCATAAATGCCGATAGTGTCGCAATCAGATTTCCAACTGTCACGTTTTTTGATACATAAACGCCTTCGATTTGGTAGAAAGTATGTTCGTGGGTCGCATCCAAATCCTCATTACGAAATACTCTGTCCGGTATAACAACCGCAATTGGTTCACCGGCATCTAGGTTGGCTTTATATCTCTGTAAAACTCTGTTTTGCATTGTGCTGGTATGAGCCGGTGCAACCAAACCCTTGTCCGTCATGAAAGTATCGTAATCATCACGTGCCGGATGACCCTCGGGAAAGTTCAAGCTCTCAAACATATGATAGTCATCGTCAAGTTCTCTGGACTCTTCAACTGCAAATCCCATCCTTTGGTATATGTCACAGATTAAATTTATTTCTGCCATAAGAGGATGGATAGAACCAAAAGAACTAGGAAGAAACTGTGGCCGACTAGCAACAGGAGTATTTGCGTCCCAAGGTGCAGTAACGTCAAGTGACACTACTTGTTGACTGTTGATAGTTGACTGTTGACTGCTTAACCACTCTTGTATTTCCAGCTTTAGCTCGTTAACTGCTTTTCCGTATTCACCACGCTTTTCTGGTGCAATTTCTCTGATTCCATCAAACAATGCTTTTAGCTCGGGTGCACGCAAAATTGACGCTTTGTCCTCGAGTTCATCAAACTTATTTTTAAGCACTTTCCGTGCTTCTTCAATATGATCCATATTAACCTTTATTGTATACGTGCCACCCGTTAAATACCAGGGGTTACTTCTTTATATAACCACATGCAATTGCGTACGGACGGGTGCTCGCCAAAGACTCCGCATATAGCTCTTTGCTTTCGAACTTTAATTGTCCTTTGTGTGTCATCCGAACAAATTCCCGGAACGCATCCATTTGACCCAAATAACGGCGGTACTTATGAGTCATAATCCAATCTCTACCCAACATTCGCCCCCGGAATTTAAACAACCCAAAGGTAATTATTATCATAGGCACAATAGACATAAGCCAGAGCATAACACTGGCACTAATGCTCATCATAAATCTATTGACGTCAACTTCACCACCATTAATCATCTGCAGAAATCTCACACCTCCAACCGTAGCAACGCTAACTACCAAGCTCCCGATTACTCCGTAACTAAATAGCATCATCGCATACCTTTTGCTTAGATTTCTTTGTATTATTCCTCGTTTTCTTAATGTTTCACGTAACAACCACCAGAATACATATTGTCTACTACCATTAATCATTTGCTTACTGTCTTCTAATTCGTAGCTAGATACACCTTCTAAGACTCTATTTACAGATACGGGGCTTGTTTTATATTGTATCTGAGTCATCAATAACTTTTCAAAAGAGCGCAGATTATTGTCCACTTTTGGGCCGGTCTCTGTCGTGATGCTTCCGTGTTTATCGTGTAATATCAAAATACTACGATTTGCTAGGTCATATAATGTTGCAAACATTTGTGGCTTTTTGACTTTAGCAGAGAATATATATGCAAGTTCAGTCGGCGTCATGCTAATTGGTAGCTTGTACATTGACGTGACAAGTTGTCGCTTAATTCCTCTAGAGTGGGTGTAGCGAAGATACAGTATAACCAAAGGATAAATCAAAATATACATTACAAATAACCCGGCCGTAGCTAATAGCCAGTCACTCCCCCTGTCATATGCGCCAACAGTGGTAAAAACGCTCATGACTATATTCTATCATCTTGCGATTTGTTAACCTATAGAGACTAGCTACACTCCGCTAGGAAAATCTTTGAAATTTACGACACCACTGTTACGGACGTTCTTCAGCGATTCACAATATTGAAGTAGAATTTTCAATGCGTAATCTGCTCGTTTTTTAACATATCCGTCAGCCCCTTCTGAATCTTCATGATCATTTAGGACTAGCTTGCAGTCTTGTACCAATAGAGCTTCTGGGCTAATGACAAAATGATTGTTTTTGTAATTCATAATACGCATTTGCATCAGAGGATAGTGGCCACCTCGTCCACTACTTACACCGACCAACATCACAGGTTTGTGTGCCATTTCATGGTCAACATAGTGCAACATACTAATCAAACCATGGCTCATAGTACCGTTCCATTCTGGACTGACGAAAACGAATCCATCAGAGCTTTCGAATCCCTCAAGCATTTTCTTGACATCATCCACTACTTCATCGCTATCTTCAAACCTCGGTAGATGTAACTCTTGCAAATCAATAACAGAAGAATCTGCACCTATTTTAACTGCATGTTCAGACAACCACTTAGAAACTTTCAAACTCTGCGACTCAGGGCGCATACTAGCGCTAATTATTGATATTTTCACTACCCTATAGTCTACTACACACTACTCGACTATGAAGCCGTCTTTTTGTCTTTTCCATAGATCGGCGTAAATTCCATCTTTGATTCGCAACAGTTCATCATGTGTTCCTTCCTCTACGATTTTGCCTTTTTCTACGACTACTATTTTGTCTAGGTGCTTTAAAGTTGAAAGTCGGTGAGCTATGACAACTGCAGTACGTCCTTTCATAAGTTCATACAATGCCTTTTGTATTGCTTGCTCAGATACACTATCTAGAGCGCTTGTCGCTTCATCAAGCAATAATAGCGGTGCATCCTTGAGTATCGCACGAGCGATAGCAATTCGCTGACGTTGGCCACCAGATAACTTTACACCCCTCTCGCCGACGAGTGTGTCAACACCTTTCGATAATTTTTCAACAAATTCCCGAGCTTTTGCTTTTTCCAGAGCATCCATCAACTCTTTTTCGGTTGCGTCTGGACGAGCATAGAGTACGTTTTCACGAATCGTGCGGTTGAACATACTTGTATCTTGTGGAACGTAAGCACTGACTGTCCTGACAAACGACGGGTCTTTACTCATAACATCGATTTCATTAATTGTTATTGAGCCCTCGCTAGGAACGTAGAAGCCAAGTAAAAGCCCAATTAGAGTGCTCTTACCGGCACCACTATGACCGACAACTCCGACTTTTTGGCCAGCTTCGATACGCAGACTTATCTTCTTCAATACTTTTTCTTGTGGCATTTCAGGATAAGCAAAACTCAAATTTTTTAGTTCTACAGACACTTCACGGAAAACATCTTCATTTTTAGTTAGCTCACCTCTCCGCTCATCTTCACCGTGAAGTCCATCAAGCGAATTCTGCATAGTTCCAAACAGTCTGTAATATTCGTCAAGATTCCATGTCAAATTCCATAGTGAGCTTGATGCACTGTTGAAATACGCCAAAAATAACACTAATCCTCCTATTGAAACAACGTCATTTGAGAACAAAATTACAGCAATGCTCAAAGCGAAAACATTCACTAATCCTGTGCTCTGGCCTTTTACGGTGTTGGTTACAAGATTATATCTCCAAGATTTTCTCCACGATGATATGATTTTTTGTTGTCTATAATCTAGGTTTGCACGTTCGTGTTCACGTGCATTGAATACCCTGAAACTACTATTGTTTGATATTACGTCAACAACTAAACCAGACGCTTTGCTTGTTTCGTCACTCTGTCTCTCTACAAGCCTACTGAATTCACGACCACGCCTAATGTTGTACCAGAATAACAAAAACAACCAAACAGAAAATATGAGTGCTAGCGACCAATGCACTGTCAGCAAGAAAAACGCCGACAAAACTAGACCTAGAAATTCACCCCAAGCTCCCCAAATCGTATTATCGACAACCCTATCCGTAGAGTCTGCAAGCTTATTGATCCAGTGGGCAATACGTCCGCTACTTGAGTTAGTAAAGAAAGTATGTGGTTTCTGCAAAGTCTCTTTGAAAGCCATTGCCCTTATTCTTTCTATCATCTGTGGTTTGAAACTGCGCATTAAAAGTTCTGCAATTCTCCAGAAAATTTCGTCAAATAATCTTAAAAATCCAAAAATTATTACTAGCCTCCAGGCACTGTTTGTAACGCTAACTGTATCTGTTAGATTCGTAATTAAATTACTGGCAACGTACGATGAAGCATTCCAACAAAACACACCTGCAAACGATAAAGCAAAAAAGCCAATGAATCTCAGCCTGTATGGTCTAATCATATATAGCAACAGCTCACGCACGGTCGTAGGCTGATATGCATCACTCAGTATTTGATATTTTTTCATAATTTGACCTTTGGTTTGATGAACGTATCTAGATTTACTAGAGTAAATTCATTATAGGGTATAATTACACTTATGGCACAATTTTCATTTGATATAGAATCTACCTACGACATCGGCGAAATGAACAACGTCTACGACCAATCCCAGAAGGAAATCAGTAATCGATACGACTTGAAGGGTACTCACACAGCATTAGAGTGGTTAGATGACAAAAAAGGCCTCAAAATCTACGGCGACAATCAATTCCATCTAGACGCAGTCATGGATTCACTGCGCAAAAAAGCCGCCACCCGTGGCATAAGCCAGAAAACATTCGATGTATCCCAGGAACCAGAAACCACAAACCTAAGAATGATATGGGTAGTCCCGTTCAAAAATGGCTTGAAGCAAGATGATGCCAAAAAAATTACCAAAATTCTACGTGACGAACTTCCAAAGGTAAAAGCCCAAATTCAAGGAGAAGCTATCAGAGTTATGAGCCCGAAAAAAGACGAACTACAAATGGCTATGCAACTTTTGCAAACCAAAGAATTCGATTTCCCGATTATATTTACCAATTTTCGTTAGAACTAAAATGATTATCCTTGCAAACATTTGACTTCCGAGTATATTAAAAATTATGTCAACAGAATCAACTCCAGAAATACCACCATTTGACGAAAGTTCTTTATCATTTGAAATTGGAGTAACAATTGCAGGCTTTCCAGGTGTTCCAGATTTCAGCAGACAAGTAGGATTAGTTGCAGGTCATGCATTTGACATATACAAAACTCTATCAAGGGCAACTTCTAGAACTGTTCGTGCACTTGGCAGTTTAGTTTCCGGAAGACCATAAGAATAGACTATCTAGAGCAAAATTACGGTATACTTAACCGTGATGGAATCAGAACAAAATTTTTCAACTGCAGACGTATGTCGTAATGTTTTGATTGCCAATTGGCGAGACGGATTCACTATCCCTGCTGAAGGACTATACCCTCATCAATGGTTATGGGACAGTTGCTTTAGTGCTATTGGTCTGCGACACTTTGAAGTCGCAAAGGCACAGATGGAACTCAGGAATTTATTGCGTGGACAGTGGGCAAACGGAATGTTGCCTCACATGATTTTTGCAGATGCCGACAAACATAGCAAAGACCGTAAAATATGGCAATCGTGGCGCAACCCGCATTCACCTGACAATCTAAATACTAGCGGAATAACCCAGCCACCGATGTTGGCCGAGGCGATCGTGAAAGTCGGGGAAAAACTTTCGCTAGTCGACAGACGTAGCTGGTACCAGGACATGTACCCTGCGCTTCTAGCACACCATGAATGGATGTACGCAGAACGTGACCCCCACCAGGAAGGACTAGTGTTGCTTGTGCACCCATGGGAGTCTGGCCTAGATAATTCACCACCATGGACAGAACAGTTATATACCCATAGCAAACCATTTTGGATAGCATTCGTAGAAAAAACAAAATTAGACAAAATAGTTCTTCTCTTCAGAAGAGACACCCAACATGTTCCGCCAGGACAACGGCTAGACAGTATTGATGCTCTGCTATATTACAACGTTCTTCAGCGACTAAGACGCAAAAACTGGGATATTGACACAATATTAGAACGTTCTCACTTTGCGATCGAAGACCTAACATTTAATTCAATATTAATCCGAGCAAACACTCATCTAGCTGATATAGCTAAATTAATTAGACACAAAATTCCTGAAGAACTGCAGGTCTCAATGAAGGCGACGGAAGATGCACTTGATAAACTTTGGGACGGATATTATAAAGAATATTTTTCGAGAAACTTTGTAACGCACAAACTGATCAAACAACCGTCTATCGCCACACTTATGCCGCTGTATGCTGGCACTATAGCCAAAGAACGAGCCGAAGAACTTGTAGCAAAATTACACGACAAGCATTTGTTTTCTGCCGACTTTCCTATACCGTCAGTGCCACTGAATAGCACATTCTACAAAGAGTTAGGCTACTGGCAGGGTCCATCTTGGGTTAATACAAACTGGCTTATTGTCGACGGACTTAGACGCTACGGGTTTGACGAAGAAGCTGATTTTGTACGTAATCAAAGTATCAAAATGGTAGAAGAACATGGGCCGTATGAATACTTTTCTGCCAAGACCGGTGAACCAGCCGGGGCTAAAAACTTTTCATGGACCGCAGCACTCATACTTGACTTTTTATCATAAGCATGATATAATTAAACGATAGTCTATTACTCTATTCGCTGTCTTCTACCCTTGGTCTATCGACTTCTTCAAGCTCGAGTACAGTGTCGCCACCACCTATTTTGACTATGTCTTTGTCTATTTTGCCCAATTCTTTAGTTGCGCTATTATAATGTCCGACTGTGGCACCGAGAGAATTCCCGACTTTTTTGAAATATCCATCATAGGCTATCAAGTGTTTCTGGAGCTGTTCGATATTTTTCCGTATTACTTCTGTGTCTTTTTGAATCTCAAGGCTTTTGAGCCCCTGAACGATCACCTGCATCATAGCCGACAGCGTGCTTGGGCCTACTATTACAACTCGTTTCTCAACGGCTGCGTATTGCATCAAATCACGTCCATTAACTCCACTATTTCCGACTTTGTTGGCAAGCAAATCATAGTAGATGGCTTCTGACGGTATGAACATCAGTGCCTGTTCTAGAGTGCCTTTTTTGGGCTGGATATATTTTGCTGTTTCGTCAATTCGCTTCTTAAGGTCTTCTTTGAAGGCTCGCTCATACTGTTCTCGCTCTGGACCTTTTGCCTCAACCAGCCGGTTGTAGTTTTCTAGACTGAATTTACTATCAATCGGTAATATACTTCCGTCCAAATGAATCACTGCATCAACAATAAATCCCTCTGCAATTTTATATTGAAGCGAATATGAACTAGGTGGTAGCAAATTCTGCAATATTTGCTCTAGGTAGAATTCACCCAATACTCCACGCTGTTTCGGGTTCTGCAAAACATTCTGAAGTTGGCGTAATTCATCGGCAACGTCTACAACACGTTTGTTAGTTTCATCTAGCTTAGTCAACCGAGTAGTTACGTCTTGTACAAGCTTTGCGCTTGATGCTAACTGCCGTGTCATGCTTTCCTGATTCTTGTCTAGTTTAGTATCAATTTGAATACGCAGTTGTTCTTGCAGTTTCGTAACGTTGTCCGCTAAATGATTCAGATTCTGTTGAATAACTTGGCTACCGCTATCGTCTTTTGGCTGTCGACTACGCAAAAACAGGAATAGAACAACAAGCAAATTAGCTCCGAGCAAAACAACTACTATTACTTCCATAAGCATATTGTAACTTATTTAAGCGATAACTATAGCTGTTCTGATTGATAATGTTCTGATTTAGGCATTTCTTCTTCGTGGCCAGTATCGATAAACCCATGCGCTATTGGAGAAACAATCATGATAAACAATGCGCCTAGCAGTAGTAACCAAGGCCTAATATCTCTTTTACCCTTCTCTAGTTTTTCATGAATTTCCGGAATGATATCACTGGCAGCAACGTATATGAAAAATCCGGCAGTTACGGCAAGCAGATACGGTATAGCACTGCTGTCGGGGCTTGCAACCCAATACGTGATTACGGCAGTTACGGTTGAAGCCATTGCACTGATTACATTCACAATGACTATTTTTTTCTTTCTCATACCGTTTTTTAGTAGCAGACCAAAATCACCGATCTCTTGGGGTATTTCATGAGCAGCTACTGCAATAGCAGCTACAATGCCAGTAGATGGGCTGACCAGAAATGCAGCACCAATTGCTACTCCGTCGAGTGCGTTATGCAGTGTGTCGCCAATAATAACAAGCGTGCTAGAAGATTTACCCTTTGCGCCATGTTCATGATGATGGTGAAAAAACCTCAAGAATCTTTCTAGCATGAAAAACCCAAGTACCCCAAACATCGCAGCAATCAAAATTGGTCTTGCTTCAGTCTCGTGCAACGCTTCTGGTAACAAATCAGTAAATGCCGCAGCCAATAATACACCAGCGGCAAATGGCGTGGCGTAATTTGCAAGACCATCGGCTGTTTTCTTGTTCTTAAGCAAAACTATACCGCCAATTAGCGAGAACAATCCACCGATTAGTGAGAAAAATATTACTTGAATCATATTGACTCAATAATACGTCCCAATACCGCAAATTGCAACTTTGTCGCAATTTGCGGTATAATTGCTATTATAATGATAGAACGACTACGGTAACACGGTGATGGTAGAACAAGTATTACGAGAAATGTTGCAGAAAAATCGGCTATATAGAACTCCTGAGAGAATCCGTATTTTCCAGGAATTGAAGAGTCTTGATGCCCCCTGCTCTTTGGCACGATTGGTAGAACTAACTAGCGATTCGCTTGATAGGTCAACCGTCTATAGGACGCTAGATACTTTTGAAAAAATTGGTGTCATTACTCGGGTGTATACGGGCTGGAAATACACTGTCGAACTTAGTGAAGTATTTCGGTCCCATCATCACCATATGACTTGTTCGAAGTGTTCGGTTGTTATATCTTTTGATGAACCTCCGACACTTATAAGAGAGCTGGAACGCATAGAATCCCAGAACGGATTTACGATTCAATCTCACAATCTAGAGCTAAGTGGACTGTGTAGTAACTGCTCTAGAGCCACTTCTTTCGCCTGAAAAAGGCCACAAACAGAATCATCACAAATATTGTCATACCAGAAACAATCCAAAATGCATATTCATGGCTCCCGAATGGCAAAGCAATGTTCATACCGTAAAATCCGCCAAATATCGTAGGTATCGCCAGAAAGATTGCGATGCTGGTCAGGCGTTTGAACACGCTGTTCAGGTTGTTGGTTGCAATTGTATTGTAAGCTTCGCGGATGTTCTGGATAGATTTGAGCCGGCTTTTGGTCAGTTCAATCAGCTCGCTGGCAGATAGTTGCAAATCTTCTATCAGATCTTCATCTTCTTCGTGCAGTTTCATGTATTTGCCGTTCAGCAGAGCGTGGAGCACGATTGCGTATGGTTGTAGAGCCGCCAAAAATTCGTTCAAATCCTCTTCTACATCAATGAATGTCAAAATATCTTCGTTACTTATGGTTGTGTGTTGCAGTCGAGACCGAGTGCTTAGTATTTTCTTGGTAACACCGTTTAGATACTGACGATAACCTTTGTTCATTTCTTCTAGTATCTGCAAAACCAGCTTCAACTTCTGGGTCGTGATGACTTTGTTTGTGTTTATTAGCCGGCGTATTGGCTCTGGCTCTATCCTAGAAACTGTCAGCAACATGTCTGGCAAAACTACAATCAGTAGCGGATGAGTGCTAGTATATTCGCCTTCCGGACGGTTGAATCGCACATAGATATATAGATTGCCTTCTTCGTGTTCAATACGGGGCGATTCATACAAATCTATACCGTCGTCCAACAAATCGGCGTCGAGTTTGTACTTCTTTTCTAATTCTGTCAACTCTTCTTTGCTGGGATTAGTCACACTCAACCAAGCCCCACGACGTGGAGTCGACACTTCTTCTAATGACTCACCCCGGATATTGCGGTAATAAATTGTCTGCATAACCACCATTGTACCGCAATTTAGCCGGTTGAACGAATTAGCAAATGAAGGTAGAATACACCCTGCATGTTGATTTTAGCTTTGTAGACAGCCAAATCAGAAGGAATGAACTTGGTTCAATGAAACACAAATCAAACTACAAATTGTATGATGAATGCCTTTCCTGGAACACGGAAGAAGACGCCGTTCGGGCGTCCAGTCATTTCAAATGCTTGTCCTGTGGAGAGACTATAACTTTCTCAATCGAAAAAGACGGTTATGGTACTTCCCTGCCCGCTTTAGACACAGAATTATCTGCCCATATTTCATTATTAGAAGAAGCCTATCATGCCTCAGGTTATGAATTTATCAAAGAATGCCCTGCTGGTCACCCTAATTCCCTGTTAATTATATTCGGAGAAACCCAACCTGCTAGATACGTGCTTGTTAGGGCTGGTATAGCAAATTTCCGGTCGTAACAGTTGAATTACTATCTGTTTTTAGCTATGCTATTGTGAGTCAAGTATTGGGATTTGCCAAGAGTGAGAAGTGCCACAAGAGCACTTCGCAAGGCCGGAAGACTGACGAGTCTGAGGCGTGGTCAAACAATTTTTCAGCAGAAAAATATGGGTGACAAGGCAGTGGATTCTGGTTCCACGATCGGGGTGAAAAGCGCCTGTGGCACTTTGGAAACGAACTTACAGATGAAAACTCGTTTTCAATCTTGTAATTCGGGGGTCGCCAGAGGTGACTCAAATCCCTCATTAATAATTCGAACCATTGTAGAGTATAATCATTCAAGTATTGGGGATTGGCCAAGTGGTAAGGCTTCGGATTCTGGTTCCGACATCGGGGTGAAAAATGCCAGTGGCATTTTGCAAGGAAAGCTTCACTTTCAAACTTGTTTGAAAAGCAGAAGTTTCGGGCCTGCAGAATGCAGGTCGAATCCTTCGCTAATAATTCGAACCTACATAGGTTATAATAAATCAAGTATTGGGGATTGGCCAAGTGGTAAGGCAGTGGATTCTGGTTCCACGATCGGGGGTTCGAATCCCTCATCCCCAGCCATACAAAAAGTCTAGTCATTTGACTGGACTTTTTGTATTTCTGAAGCTGATGGGGGTTCGAACACCCGAAAAATATCGGGGTGAAAAATGCCAGAGACATTTTGCAAGGAAACCTACTCTTCAAAACTTGTTTTGAAAGATGTAGTTTCGGGCCTGCAAAATGCAGGTCGAATCCCTCATCCCCAGCCAAGCATAAGCACTATGGAAACATAGTGTTTTTGCTTTAATTAATTTTCCTTTTTGCTTGTGCTTGCACTTACCACTAGTATGTTATAAATTGATTTCATGCCTACTACTTTTGAATCACCATCTGTACTACTTACACCAGAACACTATCTTAGATTACGCCAAGAATCACGTGAAACACTCTATAGGTTGGGTACACCTTCAAATCCGGGCTTTACAGATGAAAATATTGTAAATGGCTTACGCCGAGCTATTGGCCTGACCGAAGTAATTTATGAGCATGAAGTTGAAACAACAGAGTTTGGTGGGGAATATTTTAGAGATTCTCTAGGTGAAATCTTAGGTTTAGATTTGCCTCCACGACCAAGTGACTTACTTTTAATGCTCAGTGGTATACCCCGTTCTTTAGGTCTTTAGCTGTTAGAATAAATACTACTCTCAACTACTGAAAAGTTGCGAAGTTCACCTATTAGGGGCAGCAAATCATAAGCAGCTTGAAAGACTTCTCCTTTGAAGTCTTTTTGTTTGATACAATACTGAAATGGAATTCACTAAGGTCAAGATCACTACATTTGTTCCGTTAGATTACGCAGAAAAAGCCAGGAAAGCACTAGGTCAGGCAGGTGCTGGAACAATTGGTGATTACACTTTTTGTAGTTACAGTTCAATTGGTAAAGGACGTTTTGTCCCGGGCAATTCATCTAATCCTCATATAGGTGAAATTAATATATTACAGGTTGTAGATGAAGAGAGAGTTGAAGTAGTGTGTGACCGAGGCAAGGCTAAGAGTGTAATAAAAGCTCTTAAAGCAGCGCATCCCTATGAAGAAGTGGCTTTTGATATCACACCATTACTTACTGAAAATCAACTTTAAAGTTGCGAAGTTCATCTATTAGGGGCAGCCAAGAATAATAAGCTATGTAAACGAATCCCTCATCCCCAGCCTATCTTAAAACTACTTGACAAGTGATACACTTTTGATACACTAAGTGCATGAGTACAACAAAATCACGCATCAATATAAGTCTCCCTGACGATCTTAAGAAGGTCCTTATCAGCATATCAAAGCGAGACCAAATGCCAGCAGCCACAAAAGCAGTCCGACTGATGGAAATTGGTATGGAGGTTGAAGAAGATGATATATGGGATAAAATAGCTTCCGATCGAGACAATAAAAACAGTACTTTCCATTCTCATTTTGAAGCCTTTGGAGAGTAGGTGTACAAGATTCTGTATGTTGATAAAGTAGTTAGCGAAGATCTTCCTCGTATATTAGAGCCTTGGAAGAGTGAAATAAAGCTGGCGATTGAAAAAAAGTTGATGACCAGGCCAGAAGTATACAGCAGACCACTACGCAGATCATTAAAGGGCTACCGTAAGCTAAGAGTTGGTGGTTATCGTATAGTCTTTAGAGTAGAGGGTGGACAAGTTAAGGTTTTCGTTATCCAACATAGATCAACCGTTTATGAAACTGCTCCTGATCGATTATGATTCGAGCTTCATATCCCTCATCCCCAGCCAAGAATAAGTATTATTATATGAGTTCACTGGATTTCTTTTTATTTGCTAAGATGTTGCTATGAATGTAG
>Ga0075163_10006200_pt1 | contig 15874 bp, 24 predicted proteins | sample JI1023141ADNA_FD_71478 | JGI IMG/M metagenome (GOLD analysis project Ga0075163, IMG submission 71478) | Wastewater effluent complex algal communities from Wisconsin, to seasonally profile nutrient transformation and Carbon sequestration -... | ecosystem: Engineered > WWTP > Effluent > Algae... | reverse complement strand
CGTCGCTGGCTACTGAGGCCAGCGAAGCAGCCGGAGTGAACCAGCAGACGATGGCGATCGTGCGCAGGGGGGTGCCAGAGGGTGGCTTGCGCATGGGAAGAGGTCCGTGGGCAATGACAGTTGGTCGGGTGTTCGTGGCTGCAATGGTGCTTCAGGAGAGTGGTCTGACGGGCAAACTTGAGTCCTGACAGCAGCAGTGTTGGTGGAGGTTGCTGCGGCACCCGCAATGCGCGGGGTGGATCAGGTGGGGCGGACAACGTAGCATCAGGAACCGGTGCGAGGCGTCAACTGGGAATCAAGGAGCATCGATGTACTCAACCCATTGCAAGAACCCTGTGTGCGGCAAAGCACTGAAGGTGCACGACGGCTTCACCAAGCGTGTGACAGAGGTGCGCCGCTGGTCGGTGGCGACGCTCAGTCAAGGCGGGTACAGCGTGCTGCTGTCGGACGGGGAGCTGAACAGCGACTCGTACGCAGCGAAGTGGTACACGGTCCAGGCGTGCGAGTGCGGGCAGCAGCGCCCGGCCGGGGTGTGGCCAAGGTGGGCGATGCGTGACGGCGTCGCGACGCTGGAGGCATGGCGCGAGCCGATGCGACAGGACCCGAAGGAATGGCACCCGGAGCAGCGGGAGGACGAGGTGTTTATCGGCAACTGCGCTCTGGATGGTTTCCAAGAGTGCGGATGGAAGACGCGCCGGCTGGGGTTCAGGGCGTATGGACGAGACGGCCACCCTCTGAACGATCACATCAGGGATCTGGACTCGGCGTACTGGGAGCGCCACGCGTCAAGGCCGATGTTCGTCAAGACTGAAGAACTGAGGGCGGCAGGCTTCGAGATCGACACGAGCAACGGGACGATCAAGGGGATGTACGCGTTCATGGATGGTGCGTCAGTCTGAGTCTGGCTTGGCGCAGGGGTGGTCAGGAGGATCATCAAGCAATGGGCAGGGCAGAGGACGAACGTCTGAAACCGATGGGTGGATGGGTCTGTTGAGGGCGCAAGAACTTCAGGCGAAGCGAGGCGCCCACGGTGGTGATCCAGTGGAAGTTGACAGGTGCGGGGAGAGATTCAGATGTTGTCGAGATCGACGCGAAGCAAGCGCCGCCGCAACGCGGTGTTCTACGGGCTGACCAACTGCATCAAGCTGTCCGTGATCGAGCAGCGGCAGGGCACCCGCTTCTACCTGGTGAGCCTGCAAGTGGAGCAGGGGAGTTGCATCCACCTGGAGGCGCGAGGCGATGAGGGGTTGCGCGTGCAACTGCGCAAGATGCGCGAGCGCTGCAAGCAGATCGCCTCGGGGCCTGAGTACGAGGCTTCACGGGTGCTGGCGGCTGCGAAGAGTTGGAGCCGGGGCGGATGGTCGAACGCGCAGGGACGCCGGACGCGGCACTCCGGATGAGACGACTGTCGAGGGCCGGCGAGTGGACGCTGGTGATCTGCGTGGTCTGGGTGCTGTTCGCTTTGATGCTGAACTGGGCGGGGAGCAACGAGGGGATGGCCTGGGTGGACCGCCGCACGGCGTCTGAACTGTGCAGAGTGCCGGGCACGAGTGGTGTGGAGATGAACGTGTCGCGCTACTACATGGAGCGGCATCCCAAGGTGCAGCCAGGTGAGGTTGGACTCGGCGAAAAGTGGGCGTGGTACCGATCGCAGTTGGATGGGTACACGCCAGCAGAGTTGAAGGCAGCGGGATGCTCTGAGGAAGAGGTGGAGCGAAGAGAAGCCCGACAGGCGCAGCAGCAACATCAGACTTCAGACGTGGCGATGTCGGCCGCTGTGGGGACGACACAGAACGGAGCCAGTGGCAAGGGCGACGGGGGATGCAGCGCTGACCCGCGTGCGGTATTCAGTGTGGGGCAGAGGCTGTCTGGCGCAGAGGTGCGCCGACGTCTCGAGCTTCATTGCCAAGGGGTGCAGTTGCAAGGCGCAGTGGCCATGGTGGTCTACAAGGGTGAGAGGCTGCGGGTGGAGTTGCAAGAGGTGCAGCCGCTTGCAGATGGCTACTTCACGGTGAAGCAGATCACGAAAGCGGACTGACGCCGGAGGCAGGCTGGGCCAGGCCGGAATGGCAGCCTGAGAAGCTGAGCCGCAATGCCAGTGAACATCGCGCTTGTCGGGGGGCCTGAAAGCGGATCATCAAAACATCGAGCAACGCAGTCAGTAGGAAGGAACACGGAAGGCAAGGTTCCCAGCCCGGCGAGCAACCCCGGGATGGAAAAGCCCGGTCGATGGGGACGAGAAACCTCCCCGGGGTGCTGGGTTCCTTCCTACGGACTGTTGCGAGCGGTGGTGAAGACTTTGGCCTCGGCATGGTGGCCTGGTGTGGGTGCAGTTGGACAAGAGGGCAGCGATGAGCGCGGACCTGAATGAGCAAGTCAAGGCGGAGCGAGAGCTGGCGGAAGCGAAGCTACCCGAGGGCTTCGCAATGGTGACGTCGGGCTTGGTGCAGGAGGGTGACCAGACCTGGTCCTTCGTTACGCGGGAATGGAAGGCGGTCGAGCCGCCAATGCCTTTCGTCAAGGGGCAGAAGCGGCCAGGGATTCGGCAGGTGAGCGCCATCGGCTCGCCGGTGAAGGGCATGGTCGCGGTGGCGCGGAAGCGCGGAGCGGGCGAGCGCCGGGACGGTGCCGGGAGTGGTGCAGACGGCGCAGATCATGCGCGCTGATCTCGACCGGGAACTGCAGATGCAGCGGAGCAAGGCAGTTGCCGTGCTGCCAGCCGGATTCGAACTGGTGAACGCTGGGCAGGTCCAGGCCGGGGATCAGGTGTGGAGCTTCACCGTGGCGGAGTGGGTGGAGGTGAAAAGCCAGGTCAGCGTGGGGCGCAGGCCGAGAACGTGGGAAGGCGCTGATGTGGCCAAGCTGGTGGCCGTGGTGAGAAGGCAGGCGGGCGGGGCGTGTCAGACCTGAGCGAGAGTGCGCCTGCAAGGGTGTGCGGAGGCCCCCGCTGAGGCAAGGTCGGCTTGTCTGGCGGGTCCAAAGGCGGACCATCAACACATCGAGCAACGCAGTCCCTCGCAAGGGACTCGAAAGGCAAGGTTCCCAGCCCGGCGAGCGACCCCGGGCGGAAAAGCCCGGTCGAAGGGGACGAGCGACCTCCCCGGGGTGCTGGGTTCCTTTCGAGGGGCGGTGGGTGCGGCGATGTGGCTATGAAGTGCGCCTCGGCGGCGCAGGGGGCGGGCATGGGTCTGGAGAGGATGGGAGAGGGAGAGCGAGCGCCGGCGGTGGAAGCGACTGCGGCCGCGGCGCCGGACAGCCAGCAGTACCTGGCGGGAGCGCGGGCTTTCATCGAGTGGGGGCAGGCGCTGCCGGACACGGTGTCCTTCGCGACGATGGAGGAGGCGCTGGCGGCATTCGCTCGGCATCTGGTGGGTGAGCAGCTGGAGGGGGTACCGACGGGTCAGGTGGTGCGGGTGCCGGAAGGATGGGCGGCGATGCCGATGGAGCCGGATGAGCAGATGCTCGAGCGGTTCCAGTCGGGGTTCATGACTGAGCTTCGCAAGAAGCAGGGCAAGCGAAGCCAGACGGCGGAGCAGGCGGGGCTCAAAGCCATGCTGAAGCACACGCCCGCTTTGCCGGTGGGGTGGACGTACTGACACGGTGATGGCACGCAGCAGAGCGCGCAGCAGGGCGCGCAATGGCACTAGGCGCCTGCCTGCTGCGAAAGCGGCTTCATCCAGGTGAGTGGGTCGGCAAACTGGACTTCAGGTCAACAAGGAACGAGGGACACGAGATGGCAAGGCTGGTCTTCAACGGCGCAGAGGTGCGCAAGCTCTTCGAACATGCGCAGGCGTCGAAGGAACACTCCCCGACGTTCGGGATGATGATGGACCCGAAGTGCCACAAGGAAGGGGTGAAGCTCCCCAAGGACGGCGAGCCGAACAGCGACCAGATCGACTACGGCAAGGTCCCCGCGCACCTGAAGCTGGTGAAGGACGATGGGGTGTACCTCATGAGCAGCGGCATCCCGGGGCTCAAGGGGGTCGAGGCGCACAACCACGTGGTGTACGCCAAGGGCTTCGGTCGGGACGCCGACTGGGACACGGTACGCGCCGCCATGGGTGGGGATGACTTCTCCGAAGGCCTGGAACTGCCCTTCTGGCAGCCGGCCATGGATGGAGATGCCACCGAGATCGTGCTGAACGTGACGGCCAGACGCATCAGCATGAGCTACACGCCGGGGCCCAACGCCAAGAAGCAGGAGCGCAGGGAACTGCCGCAGTACGACAAGCAGGTGCTGAACCGGGTGCATCGGGAAGCGAAGGCGACGTGGCGCCCGGCTTGGTACGGCAGGGGCCGTGCCTACAAGGGTGCGGTGCTGGAGGTCGACGGCGCGGTGCTGTACCAACTGGTGCGAGGGCAGGTGGTGTTGCACGAGGTGGCGCTGCTGCCGCAGCCGCTCACGCGCAAGGGAGAGGAGGTGGAGTACGTGTACGACGGCGACATCAGCGCGCCAGCCACCATCAAGGAGCCGGCGAAGCGTCGCAAGGCGGCGTCGAAAGGCTGATACATCGGGGACGAAGGGCCGGCCGCACATGGGTGCGCTGCCGGCTGTTTGTCGTCCGGATCCAGCCTTGAGGACCAGCCGAGAGCAGGCTGGGCAACCTTAGTGGAGTCCACTCCACAAACGACCAATACTGTGTAAATATACAGCTTTCACAAACGACCGAAGACCATGTCCGACGCCTCCGCATCCCGTGTCCGCTGGGACCAAGACGAACTGACCGCCCTCGCAGCCGAGATGGCGGTGGTGCTGAAAGCCAACCCCGCGACAGGGATGCTGTCAGCACTGCGAACCGCCCAGGAACGGGTGCTGCAGCCGGATCGGCAGCGGGAGATCAAGGCGTGGTCGGTGGTGGAAAGCCGCCTCGGTGCGCTCCTGCGCGACGCGCAAGCCAAAGGCAATGCAGGCCCGACGGAATTGCAGTCGCAGGGGGGCGGACAAGCCGCCACCGATGGCGTAGCCACAGAGGCGGTGCTGGGCGACGGGACGGCCGACGCGCAGATGCCAGGCGGTGCACACGAGGTGCAGATCGCTGGCGGCGCAGAAGGGTCGGCCGTCGAAGCCGCTGACCACGCCACGCACGAGGCGAGCGGGGCGGCGGTGGCAATCGACGCGGCAGTCGATCGCCGGGTGCCGATGGGCGTGCCCTCGGGTGGGGCTGCGATGGGCAAGCCATCGGAAGCGCAGGCCGCGCGAGAGCCAGGCCCGGAACCGGCGCAGCAAGCTGAGGGCCTGCTGGGCGCCAAGCTCGCAAGCGTGCTGGAGGCAGCGCTCTTGGTCGCGCTGCAAAGCCCGCAGGTCGAGGACGCGTTCGCGAAGGTGCTGGGCCGCGCAATGGGGCGCGCGACGGCGCAGAACGGGGTCCAGGAGCATGCGGAGCAAGGCACGACCAAGGTGATGCAGCGCGTGCTGCTGGCAGGCTTCCCGGGGCAGATGGCCAAGGGGATCGAGAGCGAACTGCGTGAGCACTTCGACGTGCGCAGCTGGACGCCAGGGCAAAGCGCGCAGGTGTTCGACACGCTGACCCGCATGTGCAGCGTCGCCGTGATCCCGGAGGAGGCAGAGGACGAGATGGGCGACGTGCTGAAGAAGCGGGACATGCAGGTGGTGCGGCACACCGGGAGCGCCAAGCGTCTGGCGGAGCGGCTGTCCACACTGATGTCTTAAGGATGCGCCTGGGCAAGTGGGCCGATCTTCGCGCGGCTGCGGTCGTTCGCTGATGGGGTGTGGGCGGGGATGAGACTTCGGCTGGGGCGGCGCGGTGGAAGAATGTGGCGAGACACCAGGGGGATGACGTGCAGATCCAGCAGAGCCAACAGGGGCATCACAGCGTAGGGCGAGGGATGGTCGACGAGGGGCCTGCCTCGCAAGCGTCGCCCACGGAAGTCGTGGATCTGCAGGAGATGGTGGCACGCCTGGCGCCATCGCCAAGCATCGTGAGCATGCTGGACCTGATGTTCTCGCCTGGCCGAAAGGCACACCCCAAGGGAGTCGCACTGGATGCGATGTCGGGCGGCAGATCGCCGATCCGCCTGGGGATGGCACACGGGTTCAAACCGAAGTGCTCGCCGATGGACGACGAGTGGAAGGCGAGCCTGAAGGCTTCCCCGGGGATGTCCTGGTTCTCAGGGCGCCCGGAGTTCAAGCTGCCGTACACGCTGGCAGGTGGCCGGCAAGCGCCGCAGGAGATCTGGACGCTGCGCGACGGGTTGGTGGCCATGGGTGGCGAGGAAGTGTGCCTGCCTGCGAACGAACCGGACCTGGAGAAGATCCTCGCACGGGGACAACTCTGGGGGAGGTCGGACGTGGTGGCGCGCGGCGGCAGGGCGAGCCAATGCCACAGCAACAGCGCTTTCCTGTGGGAGTCTGCGCAAGACCGGATGGTGGTGGCGAGCGGGTTCGCGCTGTCCGATGACGGGGTGTGGCGCCAGCACAGCTGGTGCCTGGAGGTGGCGCAGAACACTGCGCGGACGGTGGAGACGACGCGGGGGCGCGAACTCTACTTCGGATACGTGCTGACCCTGGCAGAGACGCTGAAGTTCGCCGCCGCTGAGATCGACGGGGTGGTGCTGCGCAAGGGCACGGCAACGCGCTATGGGCATGCAGAGGTGGTGCAGGGGGATGCGGTTGTGGTTGGGTGAGGGCTGAGCAAAGGCAGGACTGGTCAGAGAGGCTTCGGCGGGCTGTGGCAGCAGAGGTGCGAGAGCCACAAGAGCGGGTCAAGAGAGCGGCGGGATAGGGACGCAGCAGAAGCACCGGCGACGGTCAAAGCGGCTCGCTATCGGGGGTCCCGTAGGCATCATGACTTCATCGGGTCACGCCGCACGGAGATCGACATGGAAGCCACTGCACAGAGCATCAAGCACCCCTTCAGCGAAGCGGACATGGAGGCGCTTCGCGGGCTGACGTTCAAGCGGCCTTCGATCGCCCGACTGCTGGAGCGTGGCACCAGCCTGGAATGCGAGTTCGACCGATACCTGCTGAGCCAGGCAGCGCCGCGGGCGTTCACCTACGACGCCATCATGCGCAAGTTCAACGGCGACCCCAGTGGGGTGGAGTTCAAGGACGGCAAGCGCGACGCGTGGGCCTTCATCCTGCCCGATGCGAGCGAGCAGGGCCGCATGCGGGTGCAGTACTTCGACCGCAGTTCGTTCTTCAGCCACCACCCGTACGACACGGTGGCCGAGTGCATGGACGCTCTGGTGGCCGAGGGCTACACCCTGGAAGACGCCGGCGCACTGGACCGGCTGTCGGACACCGACGAATGGCGCCGCGGTGTGGAGGTGTCGGGGCTGATCCAGAAGCTCAACGCCAAGGAGATCACGCACGAGGAGTTCAACCGCAGGGTGATCGCCCTGTCGCCGGCCAAAGCACAGGCAGAGGCCGCCTAAGGGCGCGTGGCAGATCCGAAGGCGCGGACACAGGAGAGACGCGGTGCATGTGAGTTCGGTACAGCAGAGGGGATCTGTGCGGTTCCCAGCCTTCATCGGTGAACGCATCTACATGCGCGAGTTCACCAAGGCGGCAGGGCTTCCGGCGGACATCGCGCGCTGGCAGCCGACGGTGGACGCGATGCTGGACGGGGTGGAGACGGACGGCAGGATCTTCCTGATGGTGGACCAGGCGGTGGTGCGTCAGCAGGCGACGCACCGCAGGCCGGGGCTGCACGTCGATGGGCATTGGAACCCGGCTCTCTATGCGTACGGCCACGGTGGGAGCAGCATCGGGAACACCGAGAGCGAGACGCTCATCCTGGCCAGCGACAAGCTGGGTTGCGCGGCCTACGTGGGCGCGTACGAGGGAGAGCCGGGAAGCGGCGGGGATTGCTCGCACATCGACGCGAGCAGCCTGCTGCGGGTGGAGATGGAGCCGGGCCGGGTGTGGGCAGGGGACACGCTGCGGATGCTCCACGAGGCAGTCCCCGTGGAGCGGGACTGCCTGCGCACGGTGGTGCGGCTGAACGTGCTGGGCTGGAGGCCGCAATGACGACAGACGCGAGCGCGGGCCGTGGAGCCTGCAGCTACTTCCCTGTGATGCTGGTGCAGGGCATCCTCAAGGTGCAGCGCTTAACACGCGATCCGTTGGGTCCGAGCCTGGCGGTGGCGTACAGCGTGCGCTACGGGAAGCCGGTGCTGACGTTCCGGACTGGGCCGCGAGCGCATGGAGGCCGGTGCAGCCCGGCATGAGGTGGAGGATTCATGGGACACGGTGACTACCGCAAGCACAACGATGGGTCGTTGAACTCCAGCAAGTACCACAAGCAGGACGGAACGCCGGTGCGCCAGGTGCTCAAGCGCGAAGCAGCGAAAGAGGTGCGGGAGGGGTAAAGCCAGGGGGAAGGCGGCAGCGGTGACGGTGACGGTGACGCCGAGGGCGATGGCGAGGGCGAGGGCGAGGGAAAGGCAGAGGGCCAACGCGAGTAGATGGACCGAAGCGAGAGGCGGGAGGACGGCCTCAGCCGAGCGGGCTGGTCGTGGTCGGCAGGGCCGGAGGGCGCACGAGGGGTGTTTCGCTGAACAAAGCGCGGGGGAGGACACGGTTTACCGGCCAAAGGGGCGAACTGCGGGCGGTAAGGTAGGTCCCAGGCGTTCGGTTCACGCCTGCTGCCCACCTCGGCGCACCCGCATGGGAGAACCAGACGATGAATGACCTCTGTGGTCTGCATTGCACAACTTGATCGACCTCTACCAGCGGATGGTCGTGACGGCAGTGGGCACCAGTCGCGGCCGCCGACGATGGAGTGATCATGAGCAGTGAGGCAGATGGCAAGGGTGTCCAGACGTTGAGCCGCCTTCGGGAGAAGGCGCGGCGACTGAAGCGCGAGAAGCGGATACCTCATGTGGAGGCGCTGGAGGCGGTCGCTCAGGAGGCGGGCTTCCCGAACTGGCACAAGGCAACCAAGAGCCTGCCGCAAGGCAAGGCGGGCGCGCAGGAGCGCCAGGAGCGGGTCGCTGAGCCGGGTAAGCCGACTGGGATGCCAGCGGGGTGGCTGACGATCGAGAGCGAGTTGGATCGCCGAATCTGGACGGCGGCGATCGCAGACGCAGCTGGGCAGGGCCAGGGTGAGCCGGGGTCAGTGGAAGAGCTGATCGACAGGGTCTGGGAATGCCAGCAGTCAAGCAAGCCCAATGTCGCATTGCGCCGATGGAATGCAGCCCAGATCCTGGTGAAGCGCGCGAAGAGCGGGATGCTCAACAAAGCGGACATGGATTACCTGCTGACGAAGCTGCGCAGCGACGGGGAACGGGTGATGCTCATCATCTGCGAAGAGCAGTGGGGTGGCGAGGAAGAGAGAGACCGTCTCTTGGCGAGCATGGCTGACCAGAGGGAGCCGCCTGCAGCGAGCTGTGGCGAGGTCGACATGGTGGGCCGATTCAAGGCACGGATGCCGACGGGTGCGGGCAAGCTGGCCTCGGAGTTCATGGCGCAGCGCGGGCGTCAGCAATTCACAGACAGGCTGCCGTACATGGACATCTACGAGTGCGACTGGGGGTTTGTGACAGAAGACGGTGGAGCGTGGAACTTCTACGTTCCTGCCGTATGGCGGGCCGATAAGAGCGGGAGGTCAAAGCTGATCGACCGATTCCTGACCGCATGGATGAACGACGGCTACATCCTGGCGGAGAGGGAAGGTCGAAAGACCAACGGTGGGCGGGTGGTTGTCGAGAACATCGACTTCGCGATCGCCATGGACGACGGGGTGAGCAACGACTGCGCAATGACGCTTTGGACCTCAGCACAGACGCCCAAGCAGACTGTGGAGGGCAGGAATTGGATCGGTGAGCGATTCCTGCAAGAGATCTGGCCGAGGATGGTAGGCAGGGTGCTGGATCCCAACTACAAGTTCGCGCAGGAATGGCGGTGCTACCGAGCGCGGCAGCAGACAACAGGGCGATAAGAGGACAGACGAACATGGACACGAGCGGACGGCAGCTGGGCACCCAGGAGCAAGGGCAATGGAGGCCACAACGGAAGAAGGCTGGCCATGCGGGCGACGACCACCGGATCAGCGAGATGCACCAGGCGATCGGACGGGTTAGCCCGAAGCGGGCGCCGGCGCCGCATGCCCAAGGAAGCGCCGACGCGGTGACGAGGGGCGGGAGCCTTGAGGCGCTGCTAGATGGGATCGATCCGGAACGGATTGCCAAAGCGAAGTCGGCGACGGACGAGTTGTCTGCGCGGCTGATCGAAGTGGCGCAGGGATGGCAGGTTCCGAATGCCAGGATCGATGCAGCCATGGACCTGATCGTTGACTCGCTGTGGCGGTGCACCGCACAGATGCTGAAGGATGGAGGGCGAGAGGTGTCGGAGGAGCGCGTCAAAGTGCTGGCGGTGCGAGGCGCGATGACGTTTCGTGCGTTCCTGGACAGGGACAACAGCGAAGCCATGATCGCGCGCTTGGTGAAACTGGGCCGGCACCCGGAGGGCGTGCAGATCGTGGTCGGGACGGACAAGGAACTCTTCGAGCTCGAGCAGCGCACGCTTGCGCTTGAGAAGCTGGGAGGCGAAGCATCCACAGCGAAAGCTGCAGAAGCGCAGAGCGCTCAGGAGGTGGCGAGGCTAATGGCAGAAGGACGACCCACGGGAGCGGGTCCGATCGCCAAGGCGTTCATGGCGCTGCAGGCCAAGCTCAATGATGGCGTTCCCTGGCGGGATGGGGAAGTGGACATCTACGAGGGAAGCTGGTTCTTCGTGGCGGTGAGCAAGGACGGGCGTCGCTACGAGTTCGGGTGGAGTCCCACCTGGGAGAAGGAGCGGATGTGGAGAGAGGCGGTGAGGGCCTCTTTGGAGGCGATGTTCGAGCGGCGATGCATCGCTGGGATTCTTGAGTTGCGCCAAGGCGGTGGGGAGCACGTGCTGTGGCCAGTGGCGCCCAACGCGGTGATCGATGTGCCGGAGACGCGGACGCGGCGCGGCATGTCGCTCGAACTGAACGTGCGTGGAGGCGCGGTCGAGCATGCGCGCAAGTGGATCGCGAGCACCTTCGTGGCGCAGATGTGGGCAACGATGTGCCAGGACTCGTCGAACGGTGGAGTGCAGCAGGAGTGGGCTCTGATGAAGTTCGTGGACGGCCTGTACGCCCTTCGCTTGACTTCCACAACTGCGACGGCGTATGGGGATTTGCTGGCACAACGGCGCGAAGAGCGGCTGAAGCAGCAGCAGAAGGGGTGAACCCCATTGCACGCGGCACTTGATGAGAGGCCGCAGAAGGATCGGAAGGCGCTTGCGCTGAGTGGGTGGGCCATCAGAATGGACCCATGAACACCAAGACCACGACCCCGCCGGCGCCGCTGCAACGCGAAGAGCACACGATCTCGTACGCCTACCCGAGCAGCAGCAGTGCCGCTCGCCTGGGCCGCGGCAAGACCGGCTGCTACGTTCTGGAGGTGGGTGGCAAGGCGCACGCGAAGGACTCCTACGCGGATGCCGTCGTGCAGGCGCAGGCGCAGGGGACGGCCCCGAGCCGCTGGAGCATGGACCACCCGCTGAATGCGCGCTTCCTGGTGGAACAGGAGCCGGTGGGTTTGGCCGCGGCGTGACGGCGGCAGAGTGATCCAGGGACCGAAACAAGAGGGGACGGCGCAGCCGTTGAAGAGACGATGAGCAACGCGAGCGCGCGAACGGGGCAACTGAGCCCCGCGACGGTCGAGGCGGTGGCAACGGCTGGTGAACTCCTGATCCGTGCGGCCGCGGTGCTGGGCAAGCTCACGCCCGAGGACCTGGAGGCGCTGTCGCAGGCGACCCAAGGCAAGCTTCCGGGCAGCATCGGATGGGCGCTGGAGGGCGCGGCCGAGGTGAGCCAGCAGACGCGGGAAAGCCTGATCACGCACACCCCGTCCGGATGGGACGTGCGGATCGGCGCCGGCGTGCACGTGGGCTACAAGGGAACGCCATGACGTGCGCAACCGTCGAGGCACGACCGGTGCAACAGGTGCGACCTGCCTTCGCGCAGAGCGTCGATGTCACGCGACCGCACACGCTGCTGACCGAAGACTGCAGGCATAGCGGCAGCCTCCTGTACCGCTACGACGACACGGCAGAGTTGGTGACGGTACCCAACGTGCCCTACAACCAACCCGCGGCAGAGCGCGTGCAGTACATCCGGCGGCAAGCCGATGGCGTGCACGACCAGGCGCACCGGCTGAAGACCAACCCTCCATACGGGGTGTCGGAGGCTGTGGCCAGGCGCATGGTGCAAAGCCGCCTGGAGAGGGCGGAGCGGATGCGTCGGGAGGCTGCAAGGGTGGAACGTGCGGACCGTCCGGGCTACCCGGTAGAAGCATCTCGCCTGGACGTCGACTTCGGGTCGAACGTCGAGTGAAGCTGGCCGGCGCAGAGCCGGCGATGCTGGCGTTGGCGCGAGGGCCGTGGCAGATGGCGGGTGGGTGGACTGGTCAATGGGTGGTCTGCCAAGGGTGATGCTTTCAGTGGCCTGGCGAAGGGCAAGAGCGGCTTTGCCGAAGGGCGTCGAGGAGGAAACTCCACTACAGGACGTAGAACACGGAGAGCACGACATGGCCACACAGCAGACACAGGACAGCGCCGCCGGCTGGAACCCCAAGGCGTGGTTCTCGGCGTTCGTGACGATGCCGACCATCATCACGGCCCCAGGGAAGTACGTGACTCGCTGCGGTGAGGTGGTGACCGTCGAGGTGGCGAAGCAGAAGCACATCTTCGGCTGCTCCGGGACCTACTCCACGGGGCAGCGCGAGGAATGGCACATGACGGGACGGCTGATGTTCGACCGCGAGACGCCGAACGACATCGTGGGGGTGGCATCGTGATGCTGCGCCCGGAGTGCTACCAAGACCTGGTGGACGGCCGCAAGGTCTTCGAGAAGGCGGCCACCTGCCTGGTGGAAGTCGATGTGCAGCTTCCGGGGCGACACTGCCCGAGCAACATGGCCGGCGAGAGCTACCTGCTGAACTGGAGCCCCAGGGGTGCATCCAGCATGGGCAGCAGCCAGGGGCACGTCTTGGTGCGGCGCTTTCGGGACGAGACGAGCTACCGGACGGAGACACAAGGGCAGCCGCGGCTGTACGTACAGGCGAACGCCGGTGCGGTCTGAGGCGTCGGGGGCGCAAGGACGGAGCCAGGGCGACAAGGGCGGGGATGCCGCGAGCTTCCAAGCGGAAGCGGCCGCTGTGCTCGCGGGTCACAAAGGCGTGGAAGTGTGGTTCGTGCTGGCGAGCAGGGAGCGAGCGCACCTGGAGGCCATCTGGTCCCATCGGGAGCGACGGTCGGGCGCTGCTGGACAGGCGCTGCGGGCCTTGTTCCGTGTGGCCGATCGCCATGGGGTCGCGTTCACGCTGACGCCACGTTGGCTCGCTTACGAGCTGGAGACGTGCGAGGACACGCGCGAGGCCGACAGACTCCATGCACTGAACGAGCAGCGGCTGGGCAATGAGGCGCTGCAGGACTGGTACGCGCGCATGGGATTCACGCCAACCGGATCACTCGACGGCGACCACCCGGTGATGGAGAGAAGGCCCAGGACAGGCGCGGGGTAGGCGTGGGTGGTGTGGACGTGGCGGAAACAGAAGGAGAGATGGCATGGATCAGGAGAAGGTGGTGAGCGCAGAGAGCTTGTGGGCCAAGATCTGCGGTGAGCGGTCGTGGAGCGAGGAGGAGCAGATCCTGCACCTCGAGGGCTTCATCCGGCAGAAGGGCTTGTTCGACGAGCTCGCGCAGTACGCGTCGTCGGTGGCGCGCGAAGAGCAGGAGGACAAGCGGGCGGCGGTTCTGGAGGGCCTTGGGTACGAGTTCCGATCGGATGTCGACCAACATGGCATGTGGATCTGGACAGCGCCGACGGACGCGTGCGAAGTGTCGTTCGCTAGCAAGAGCGCAGCGGTGGAGTCCGCATGGGAAGACGCCGTGTCGCAGACCAAGTCGATCCGGCAGCTGACCGACCTTGACTGGTCTCATCTGCCGATGCAGGAGCAACTGGCGCTGGTGGAGGAATCGCTCGCGGGTGAGTGACTGAGGTGCGGGTGCGGGGACGGGTCAGAGTGGTGAGTTGCCCGGGGGGAGCACGGCGGGTTGGTGGGAGCGAGTAGCAGGTGTTGGGCGCCAAAAGCGGCTTTCGCCGGAGGGGCAAAAGAGGACCATGTACCCATAGGCGGACGAGGTCCGAGAGGAGATGGCAATGAAGAAGGTGTGGACGGCTGTGATGTTCCTGGCGATGGCGCTGGGTGTGGGTGCTGTGCGGGCGCAGGACGACGCAGATGCAGCCAAGGCGGCGGAGGCCGCGGCAGCAGCTGCGGCGAAGGCCAAGCGCATCCGCGACCGCAGCTGCCTGGGGATCGCTTCCCGCGCGCTGTGCATCGCCAAGGGTGCGGGTGTGGCGGGTGACCTGAAGGATGCCAAGCCTGGCGATGGCGGCCCACAGGGCAAGCAACCCGAGCGGGACGGTCCGGGCTGGTACGTGGGCGCCGCGGTGGGTTCGGGCACGGGCCTCTTCCGTACGGCCAAGGGCGTGTCGAGCAGCTTCGAGGTGGGCGTGTTCCTGCTGAAGGCGCTCACGACCGTGAACAGCGGGCCGCCGATGATCGGGCGCAACCTGATCGTCGGATGGATGCCGCTGGACATGGCCAAGAGCGCCGACGAGGCGTCGGCAAAGGGTGCGAGCATCGTGTGGGAGGCCACGAAGGCATCCTTCCCGGGGTCGACCTTCAGCGCGGAGACGATGGAGTCCGGTGCCGTGGCGTACCGGGTGAGTGGTGGCGTGTGCGAAGGCAAGGACTGCCTGCTGATGCCAGTGCTGAAGAAGGAAGGCAGCCCGGAGCTGATGGGGGGCGTGGCGAGCGAGTCCAAGACGCCCTTCATCCTCGGCCGCAAGCCCACCTACGGCTTCGAGGGGCGCCGTGGTGCGCTCTACCCGATGACGCTGGTGGTCGATGGCCGGATGGAGACGCAGAGCTACCTGCGCGAGTTGTCCCGACAACTGCCGGAGTGGCTGTACGTGACGGTCTCGCCGGAAACCAAGCTGAACGGTGGCGCGGTCTTCAACGAGGGCCAAGCCGAACCGGTGGTGTTCCACCAGGGACGTTCGCTGCTGTTCCGCTTCCCTGACCAGGAAGAGGACTCCACGGTGGCGCTGCGCTGAAGGGGCGAACCATGTTCGACATCGAGCAAGACTTCGCCCACCTCAGCGGGTGGAGCGTGGGGCAGATCGAAGCCAGGATCGCCGAAATCGGCGGCCCCGCTGAGCGGCTGACGGAGGAGGATCGGGCCGAGATGCACGCGCTGAAGCTCGCTCTTCCCTCGCAGGGTCAACTCGTGAGCGAGGCGCGAGAGCGGGTGCAGCAGCGGGTGAGCGAGCGGCGGGAACGGGGCCGTGCCAGGGTGGCGGAGGCGGCAGCCGCCTACAAGGACACACAGTGGATGAGCGCGGTCGACAAGGCGCTGGTGGTGGAGGATTTCACTCGACTGGTGCAGCACGTGGCAGAGCACGGGGCGTCGCGGGAGATGGCGGCATCGTTCACGGTTCGGGTGTACGAGCACATCAGCAACCACTGCGGCCACATCGCCCACTACGACCGTGCGGGGTTCTGGCACGCGCAACTGTCCACGTCGCAGAAGGCACTGTCGTTCTTCGAAGGCATGGCCAGCGAGGGGATGGTGGCGTGGTCGGTGTACGACTACCGCGACGTGAACAGGGCGCTTAGTGCGGCGGCGAAGGCGCGAATGGATGCGCTGAAGAAGGTGCTGCAGAAGGGAGTGCGAACCGATGCACTACAGGCGATCGAGGCGCTGGCGCTGGCCGCTGGCATCGAGGTAAGCGTGGGCGGGCGCCAGGTGAAAGAGGCGGTCGCCATGGAGAGCGGCCCGGCCCAGGCGGCACTGTTCTGAGGATCGGGGCTGACT
>Ga0075163_10006199_pt1 | contig 15876 bp, 13 predicted proteins | sample JI1023141ADNA_FD_71478 | JGI IMG/M metagenome (GOLD analysis project Ga0075163, IMG submission 71478) | Wastewater effluent complex algal communities from Wisconsin, to seasonally profile nutrient transformation and Carbon sequestration -... | ecosystem: Engineered > WWTP > Effluent > Algae... | reverse complement strand
CCTTCACAACAAAATCAGACCGAATGAAAACCCCACCCTTTATGAAATTGGGGTCGGGCAGCTACAATGTTTTTTTGTTGGGCAACGAAAAAATTCTTCTCAATGCTTCGAAGAACAACATCAATCAACTCTTTGATTCTAAATCGAACACCATCGTTGGGTATTTCTTTTCAGATAGTAATGATGATTTTGCAATTGTATCGCGCGATGGAAGAATTGATGGCACACCGGAGGCACTCAATAAACTTTACTGGACATCCAGAAATTCACTAGTCAGAACTTCATTGGAGAGTACGTTTGATAAGGGATTTAGTCCACGATTACTATCGCAGATTTTAGAAAGCAGTTCTTCGCAGGTCGCTTTTGATGTAGATGACGTGGTGGGAAAGGTGCCAGTTCTCAATCTTAAATCGGTCAACGGCAGTTTGCCGGCTGGACTTGTATTTACGTCAACTCAAAAAAACTCAAAAATTGAAATTGAGGTAAAACAAAATCTTGCAGAAGTTAATGAAGTGAGACTCTATCAAAACTCGAAACTGGTAAAGGCGCTTCCTAATCAGGGTAATTCTAAATTCCTTTTTGATGCAGTGTTATCTACATCATTTGGTGAAGAAAATTTCTTTTATGCAACGGCAACCAGTCACTCAGGAATTGAAGCTGAGAAAGTGAAATTCACTATTTCTTACAAAGGAGCAACGAGCGAAAAACCCAATCTCTATCTGATTACGATTGGCATAAATCAATACAAAAATTCCAAATACAATTTGAATTATGCGCAGGCAGATGCAGATGCCGTGGAAAAAATCATCAAAGGAAGTTCGTCCTCACTCTTCAAAGAAGTAATTTCTTTTCCGATTCGGAATGATAAAGCCATCAAAACAAATATTCTGAAAGCGTTTGATGAAATTAAAAGAAGATCGTTAGAACAAGACGTCTTGTTTGTTTACTACGCAGGCCATGGTGTGATGTCAGAAGGCGGGCAGAAAGCAAGAGAGTTTTTTATTATCCCTTATGACATCACTCAGCTTTATGGAAGAGATGAATTGCTTTTTGAAAAAGCAATATCCGCGGAGGAAATGAAGGGGTATGCGCAGAGTATCAATGCGCAGAAGCAGGTCTTTATTTTAGATGCTTGTCAATCTGCCGGGGCACTAGAGTCGGTGGCAGCACGTGGTGCAATGGAGGAGAAGGCGATAGCGCAAATGGCGAGAAGCACAGGGACATTTTGGATCACAGCTTCCGGATCAAATCAATTTGCCACCGAATTTGAAAAGCTGGGACATGGAGTATTCACGTATGCACTGCTCGAAGGAGTAAAAGGAAAGGCAGATGCTAATGGAGATCAGAAACTAACCATCCGAGAGTTAAGTACTTATATCGAAAACAAAGTACCGGAACTCTCAGAACAGTTTAAAGGCCTTTCTCAGTTTCCTTCCGCTTATTCTTTCGGTAATGATTTCCCCATTGTGATTTACAAGTAGTCGACTTTGAGGATCACTCTTTTAATTCTTAATTGTTTGGGAATGAAACATTAATGCTTGCATTTTTGTATCTTATTGCATTAGCCCTTATTTCATGTCCAAATCTTCTGCGCAGAAAAAAGTACAAGACCTCTCTGGTCATGAGTCCATAGAAATTATCGGAGCACGTGAGCACAACCTGAAAAATATCAGTCTCAGTTTTCCACGCAACAAATTGGTGGTCATCACAGGTATCAGTGGAAGTGGAAAATCTTCGCTTGCATTTGATACCATCTATGCCGAAGGTCAGCGCAGATACATGGAAAGCTTTTCGGCTTATGCCCGAAGTTTTATCGGCAGCCTCGAACGGCCCGATGTGGACAAGATCAACGGACTGAGCCCTGTCATTTCAATCGAGCAAAAAACAACGTCTCGCAATCCCCGATCAACAGTGGGTACGGTGACCGAGATTTATGATTTCATGCGCTTGTTGTTTGCCAGAGCGGGGGAGGCCTTCTCGTATCAAACCGGAGAACGAATGGTGCGGCAATCAGAAGATCAAATCCTCGATTCCATATTTCAGAACTTCAAAGGGAAAAAACTGACGGTACTTGCACCTATAGTCAAAGGTCGAAAAGGACATTACCGAGAATTATTTGTGCAGATACGCAAGCAAGGATATACCAAAGTACGTGTCGATGAAGAGATCCAGGAGATTACAGCAAAAATGCAGTTGGATCGTTTCAAAATTCACGACATCGAAATTGTTATCGACAGGATAATACCTGACCCTAAAGACAGAGTGCGAATTGCCAAATCAGTAAACCTTGCCATGAAGGAGGGGAAGGGCGTGATCATGTTATTGGAGGAAGGCGGAAAGGCACATCACTATTCAAAGTTTTTGATGGACCCCAAAACAGGATTGTCGTATGATGAACCTGCGCCTAACAATTTTTCTTTCAACTCGCCTTACGGTGCCTGTCCCACATGCAACGGCTTAGGCCAGATTGAAGAGATCACGGAAGAGTCGGTCATTCCGGATAAAAAGCTCAGTATTAGCAGAGGAGGTATTTTGCCTTTGGGTGAATACCGAGACATCTGGATATTCAAAAAAATCGAGGCTATTCTTAAGCGATACAAGCTTGCGTTGACAACTCCCATCAAAGACATTCCCAAAGAAGTGCTTCATATTCTTTTGTATGGGGATGACATGCCCGTTGCTGTGGCTTCCGTAAAATACCCTGGGACAGAATGGAATACAAAATTCGAAGGCATCATTAATTTTTTGCAAAAGCAAAAGGAAGAAGGATCGGAGGGCATCCGCAAATGGGTAGATGACTTCACCACTACGAAGCTATGCCCTGAGTGTCACGGAGCGAGGCTGAAGAAAGAATCATTGCACTTCCTCATTGACAAGAAAAATATTGCCGAGTTGGCAATGCTTGATATTACCGCATTAAAGAAGTGGTTTGATGGATTGGAATCCCGACTTAACGATCGTCAGAATGTAATTGCTACCGAAGTATTAAAGGAGATCAGGAAGCGAATTGGTTTCTTACTCGATGTGGGGTTGGATTATCTCAACCTGAACAGGCCTCTTCGAACGCTAAGTGGAGGAGAAGCACAACGGATTCGCCTCGCCACGCAGATCGGAACTCAATTGGTTGGTGTACTGTATATTCTTGATGAACCAAGCATTGGGCTTCATGCACGGGACAATGTGAAACTGATTAAGGCATTAAAGGACTTGCGTGATTTGGGCAATTCGGTCATCGTAGTAGAGCATGATAAAGACATGATGCTTGAGTCTGACTATATAATAGACATAGGGCCCGGGGCAGGAAGACATGGCGGCCATGTGGTGGCAGAAGGAGATCCCAAGACTTTTCTCAAGGGCGAAAGCACAACGTCAAAATACCTTAATGGAAAATTGAGCATTAATTACTCAACTGTTCGAAGAAAAGGAAGTGGGGAAAAACTTTCTTTACTAGGTGCTACTGGCAATAACCTGAAAAATGTTGACCTGAATCTTAATCTGGGAACATTCATTTGTATCACTGGAGTTTCAGGAAGTGGGAAATCTACACTCATACATGATACACTGTTCCCCATTCTTAATCAGTTCTTCTTTAACTCTCATACCGAGCCATTGCCCTACAAAAAAATTGACGGGCTGAAATTGATTGATAAGGTTATAGAGGTGGATCAATCGCCAATTGGAAGAACGCCTCGCTCCAATCCGGCTACGTATACTGGTGTTTTCACCGACATTCGCGATTTGTTTTCACAACTACCAGAGGCGAAAATCCGCGGTTATAAAACAGGGCGCTTTTCTTTTAACGTAAAAGGCGGCCGATGCGAAACGTGTGAAGGTGCAGGGCTTCGATTAATTGAAATGGAATTTTTGCCGGATGTGTATGTGCCGTGCGAAACATGTAAAGCAAAGCGGTATAATCGGGAAACATTGGAAGTGCGATTCAAAGGAAAATCTATTTCAGATGTGCTGGACATGACGGTGGAAGAGGCGGTAACGTTCTTTGATAAGATGCCTCGAATCTTAAGGAAGATACAAACCCTGAGTGAAGTTGGATTGGGCTATATTTCATTGGGCCAACATGCTACCACTCTTTCCGGTGGTGAAGCACAGCGAGTGAAGCTTGCCACCGAACTCTCTAAACGCGATACAGGCAAGACTCTTTATATATTAGACGAACCTACCACGGGACTTCATTTTCAGGACATCAGTCACCTGCTGGATGTATTGCAAAAGCTAGTTGACAAAGGCAACACCGTGTTGGTCATAGAGCATAACCTGGATGTAATTAAATCTGCTGATCACATCATTGATCTCGGACCGGAAGGAGGAGAAAAAGGTGGGCGCATCATTGTACTTGGTACACCCGAGGAGGTTTCAAAAAATCCGGCAAGCTATACAGGGAAGTTTTTGAAGATGGAGCTTAATACATAGTTGCAGTTAGTTAATATCAATTTTCGAAAACCGTTTATCAAACAAAACGGTGGCTGCAATTTCCAATTCAGTAATTTTGCGATCAATTCATGGTCAACAAGCAGCGATTATACTGGACTTTACAAATCGGTGGTTGGACATTTTATGCCGTAGTTCAAATTGTGTTCAGTGTGCTGGCCTCTGATGGACAAGGTGTAAACGTTCAACGGATCATCTTTCTCGCCTATGAGGCAGTCTTATGTTTAATGCTCACCCACAGCCATAGAAATTTGATGAACCGCTGGAGGTGGTTGAGTTTGCCCATGCAGCGCTTGATACCCCGCGTGATTTTGTCCGTTTTTTGTTTAGGCGTCTTTATTTACCTGCTGAGAATTCCTGTCTCCATGCCACTTGGAATTTTTACTGATTCAGCCTTTGATGTCATCAAAATATTTAACGGTATTGTGTTCTACTCTTTCATTTTCTTTTTGTGGACGGTATTCTATTTTATTTACAATTACTTTGAGCGTTATAATACTTCTTTAAAGTTGGAAGCGTCAGTCAAAGAGATAGAATTGAATAACTTAAAATCTCAACTCAATCCCCATTTTATTTTTAATGCACTTAACAGCATCCGTGCGTTAGTAGATGAAAACCCATCGAAGTCAAAGGAAGCCATTAATCAACTCTCCAATATTCTTAGAAATTCGTTGGTTACTGAAAAACGGGGATTGACAAGTTTTGCTGAAGAGTTAAAAGTTGTTAAGGATTATTTAGGATTGGAAAGTATTCGCTTTGAAGAGCGACTCAAGACGGAATTTGATATCGACAGGGAGTCAAATCAGTTTCTTGTGCCTCCGTTAATGATTCAAACCTTGGTTGAAAATGGGATAAAGCATGGTATCTCTAAATTGACGGAAGGCGGCATCATTCAATTAAAAACCAGAGTAGACAATGACTACCTGAAGATTTACATTCGCAATAGTGGGAAGTTTCATCTGAATGGTTCTGCCCAAAACTCCAATGGCTTAGGCCTGGAGAATACGCGTCAGCGACTGAAATTGATTTATGGTGATGACGCCTCCTTTAGAATCTTGACTGAAAACGATAATTTTGTACTCACTGAAATCATAATTCCGCACCTGTATAACTAAAACCAGAAATGAAAGCACTGATTGTTGATGATGAGCGTTTGGCCCGAAAGGAACTAATCAAATTATTGGAAGAACATCCTTCTATCGAAATTGTGGGTGAGGCCATGAATGCGGATGAGGCAGATAAGCTGATAGAGGAACACAATCCGGATTTATTGTTTTTAGATATTCAGATGCCAGGCCGTACCGGCTTTCAATTGCTGGAAGCATTGGATTCCGCACCACTGGTAGTATTTACTACCGCTTATGACGAATTTGCATTAAAGGCTTTTGAAGTTAATGCATTAGACTATTTATTGAAGCCGATCACAGCCGAACGCTTGTCGGAAGCCGTAAGTAAAGTAATGGAGAAGGAGCGCACCAAGTCGGGTCGCGCCCGCGATAAGAAACTTGGGCTTGAAGATCAGGTATTCGTAAAAGATGGGGATCGGTGCTGGTTTGTAAGCCTTGCAAACATCCGCTTGTTTGAATCTGACGGAAATTATATTAAAGTTTATTTTGAGGCCAATCGTCCGATGATTCACAAGTCACTCAATGCGCTGGACGAAAAGCTGGACGAGCGCGCCTTCTTCAGGGCTAGCCGCAAACACGTTGTCAATCTCAGTTGGGTTGAGAGTATTGAACCTTGGTTCAACGGTGGTCTGATGGTAAAACTAAAAGGAGGAGATAAAGTGGAGGTAAGTCGAAGGCAGGCTGCTAAGTTTAAAGATATGATGAGCCTTTAGATGCTCTATTACTTTAAGACTAATTCAATCAGTTCTTTTTCTACGTTCCAGTCTTTAGCAAGCTTTAGCATAGCCGTAGCCTCCATTTCCGTTACATATCCTTTGAGGTTGTTGGATTCCCACACCATCTTAATGAGGTCAGTGCGTTTATCTCTTGGGTAATCGCCAATAATGTCATTGAGAAAAGCACGGGCACGATCAAAAGCCGTGATGTAATCTTTGGTAACAAAATCCAGGGCCCAATTCAGTTCTTCTCTCGCATCATGAATCACTGCATTTTCCTCCAGGTCAAGTTTTTCAGCCTCATCCAATCCATGATAATGGAAGATTACCGCCTTGAGAAGCATAAATACTTGTTTTTCCGAGGAAGTCATGGTAACAATTGGGCCGTTGAAAGTAGTAAATTCTAAAACAATCCGACAGCAAAGCTACTTTTTAATGAGTTCAACAAAAAGATCAGATGCTATTTTATCCGCCAGCAACATGCCTTTAGACGAAAGTCTGAGAATACGTTGATCAAAACTTGCTAACTTACCTTTCACCAGATTATTAATATAGTCAGCATGCACTGGAAGCGCGTCATAGCCTAAATCATTATTGAGTTTTGCAAAGTCGCAACCCCAGTGCGTACGAAGTGTGGTAAAAATGAACTCATTGATTTTATTTTCCTGTGATAAAATCTCGACTTCACAAGGCACCTTTCCTTCGGCAATTGATTTTTGATAAATAGCGTTGTTGCTTATGTTGTACTGTCGGCTATCTCCATTATAAGAATGTGCACTTGGGCCAACACCCAGATAATGCTCTTGTTTCCAGTAACTGGTATTATGTTTCGAGTAATAGCCAGGTTTGCAGAAGTTAGAAACTTCATAATGTTCATAGCCTGCGTTGGTTAGCATAGAGATCAATAGCTCAAAATTAGAAGCGGCCGTATTTTCATCCGCTGGAGATAATTTTCCTTTCCGTTGCCAATTTCCAAAAGCTGTCTTTTCTTCAATTGTTAGTGAATAGGCCGATATATGTTCAGGAGCCAACTCAATGGCAGTTTGAATATTCTTTTTCCAGTCATCATCAGTTTGTCCGGGAATAGCATAAATGAGATCGAGGCTAATGTTATTGAAACCAACGGCTCTTGCCTCGGTCAGGCAAGAGAGAGCAGCGGTTGAGTCATGAGCGCGGTTGAGGAATTTCAAAACTGCATCATTGAACGATTGGATGCCTATACTAAGCCGATTAATACCTGCCTCTCTGAGTGTGGTGAGGTTTGCCTTGGTAAGGTCATCGGGATTAGCCTCGAGGGTGATTTCTGCTGAAGGCGCCAGCGTGAAATTCTCATTGACAGCTTCAAATAAAAGCGTCAACTCTTCAGCGGAGAGTAAAGAAGGCGTGCCTCCTCCAAAGTAGACAGAGGTGAGGGTCTTTGTGGTCAGGTAGTTTTTCTGCAATCCAATTTCCCTTGCTATAGACTTACACAGGTCGCTCTTCTGGCGTTGATTTGTGGAGAAGTGGAAATCGCAATAGTGACAAGCTTGCCTGCAAAAAGGGATATGAAGATAAAGCCCGGCCATTCAATCTTTTCCTAAAGATAGTCTTTAAGGCAACCTCTTTTCAAGAGTAAAACGACATGGATTAAATTCAATTTCGGTTATACGCTAAGATTGCGATATTTTTGCCGCCACATGGGTGTAGTAAAACGAGAATTCATTTTTGCAATCTTTCTTCTGGCGGTTGGTAATTGTTGGGCTTATTCAGATTCACCGTCAACCGTTATTAAAGAGCTGAGAAGTGATTGGCAGTACATTGAATCAGGTAAGCACAAGGCATTCACAAATCAAAAAACCAAGGTTGTTTATTTTACCATTGAGGCAACCAAGTATAAAGGCTATTACATCTCTATCGAGGAAGAGAGCCCATTTTCTGTATTTGTAAACAACAAGCTTATCGCAGGAAAAGATGGAGGTCAATGCCTTTTTAGCCTCGATAGCTTGTCAAGGCTTTATTCATCTTCATTGTTTTTTGGAATTTACCAGCGAAATGGAATTGGAAAATTAAAGACAACCATTCAGGCACCCGTCAGCGTGGCGCAACCTTTTACAAACATTCTTCGAGAGCAGAGTTACTTTCTTAATTTTTCAATTCTGGCAGCGTTATTTCTCTTCGCCTATTTTATTGCCTTACTCAACGCTAATCCTAAATTAACATTAGATTATTTTAATATGGCAAAAATACTTTCAGTTCATGAGCGGGAGGATGACTTGCTCAATAGTCGTGTAACAGCCAGCGTCAATCTACTGTTCTATTTATTCGGAAGTCTTTTTGCGTCATTTATTCTGCTTATTATTTTTCATTTTGGTGAATCGCTTATTCCGTCATCACTTCATTTTAAGATAACTTCGGTAGCCAGCGGCTTTTTTCAATGGATAAAGCTTTCTATGCTTATAAGCGGGCTTCTTATTCTTAAGTTATTACTTATTTATTTTGCTTCATTCGTATTTCATCTGAAAGACACCCCCAGCGTGCATTTTTTTAATTACATGAGGGTGCTTCTTTTGATTTTTACCTTGGTGGGACTTGGATGCACAATTTACTTTATGGTTCATGGGCAGAGGCCGACCTTTTACCTCGGGCTATTATGGTTGAGCGTTATTATTTTTATTCTGGGAGATTTAATGATCTATTTTAAATTATTGGTGAAGGCCTCCTTCCGGGGGTTCCATTTATTTTCCTACCTTTGCATCACGGAAATTATTCCCTTAGTGATTCTTATCCGTGTTTTACTGTATTAGTGCCGAACCTCGACTAGTGTAGATATGATTGAAACTGCTAATGACAGGATGCGTAAGGTAAAAAGCATCTTGGTCACTCAGGAAGCACCTCCGGACGCAAATTCACCCTACCTCAAACTCGCTGAAAAATTTAATCTCAAAATAGATTTCAGGCCATTCATTCAGGTGGAGCCTGTTCCGGTAAAGGAGTTTCGTAAGCAAAAAATAGAAATCCTCAATCACACGGCCATTATTTTCACGAGCCGCAATGCAGTCGATCATTTTTTTGACATTGTAAGGGAGCTTAAGTTGGAAATGCCTCCGGAGATGAAATACTTCTGCATTTCAGATCAGACCTCTAACTACCTTCAGAAGTACATTGTGATAAGGAAGCGTAAAATTTTTACGGGCCTTAAGAATGCTATGGAACTGTTGGAAATTATTAAGAAGCACAAAAACGAAAAGTTTCTTTTCCCTTGTTCCGACATTCGCAAAAATGACATTCCTGATTTTCTAAAGAGCAATAACTTTAACTATACCGAAGCCATCATCTATCATACCGTGGCGGCAGATCTCAGCGATCTCAAGAATGTGTACTACGATGTGCTCGCCTTCTTTAGTCCCTCCGGGATTAATTCGCTTTTGGTAAACTTCCCCGATTTCAGTCAGAACAATACTCGAATTGCAGCTTTTGGACCGACTACCGCAAAGGCGGTGAGAGACGCAAAATTTGTTCTCGATATTGAGGCACCTCTGCCTAATGCTCCCTCGATGACGGGCGCTCTCGAACTTTATATAAAGAAGGCCAACGGCATCAAATAACTCCCGACTCGGTTCGTTTTCACCTAAGTACCTGATTTTCTTACACCTTAATTACATTGGGTTGAAAGTGTATGTGGAAATACTGTATCTTTAAACTCTGCTTTTAAAAAGTTTATGGTGAAGAAGGGTATTCTTGTCGCTGTGGTAGTTCTGATTTCAACACTGAAGGGTTGGACTCAGCAGGATCCACAGTTCACGCACTACATGTTCAACACATTGTACTATAATCCGGGCTTTGCGGGTGTAGATGGACTAACAAAATTCACTGCAATTCATCGAAGTCAATGGCTGGGGTATCAGCCCTCATTTGGTGGAGGTGGCGCACCCACCACGCAAATACTTAGCATGACTGCCCCTATTTATAAACTGAATAGTGGCTTTGGCGCTTACATAGTAAATGATAAGCTTGGTCCGCAAAATAACCTTGAGGCGCAAGCCTCCTATGCCTATCACCTGGGCGTTAAAGACAGCAAAATCAGCTTTGGAATCCGCGCAGGAATTTATTCCCAGACGGTTAATTTTGGTCAATACAGGGCAACCGACCCCAACGATCCATTACTACGATCTTCAGGGAAAGAATCTCAGATTAGACCCGATCTGGCCGCTGGCGTTTTCTTCCGGAAAGAGAAGTATTATGCAGGTGCGAGCTTTAGCCATTTAATAAAGTCAACATTTGATTTTGGACTTAGTCAGAGGAATGCTCTGAAAAGCCATGTGTACCTAACGGGCGGCTACTTTTATGATTTGAATTTTGACCTAAGAATTCAATTTATGAGCTTGATCAAATCCGATTTTACGAAGACTTCCATAGATGTAGGTGGAATTGCCTACTTCAAAGATACTATGTGGGGAGGTTTATCGTTTCGTCAATCAGAGGCGGCCATCCTGATGTTGGGTTATAGCTTACTAAAAGATAAGTCGTTAAAACTTGGATATGCTTTAGATTATGTTGTAAAGGATCAAAAAGCAAAACAGCCTACCTCTCACGAATTTATGCTGAGCTATGAGCTTCCGGTGAATCCGGGTAGCGGGAAAAAAGTTGTCAGAACCCCCCGATACAGGCATTAAACTTAAAATAATTTGGCTTTTTCCGTGTTTTTATACAATTTCGGCTCTACTTTTTTTAAAATAGCGAGCTAATGGAATATATTTCGGGTCTAGACTTGTTGGCGAGATCAGTCAAAACCATAAGTTTTAATAAATCAGTAAGTATGATGAAAATAGTTTCTGCAAAAGGTCTGTATCAAGTGGCGATTTTAGGCTTAGGTGTAACCTTGGCAGGGTGCGGCTTGCTTGGAATAGGTGGGGGTAAAAAAGGAGGAGATGCTCGGGGCGAATTGGTAGGAGCGCTTAATCGGCCTATTTTCGTTATGCCGCTTCCTTACGGAATGGTACCCATTCCTCCAGGCACATTTCATATGGGACAAGCTGATGAAGACCCGGCTTCAACTCAGATCAACTTCAACAAGCAAGTTACTATTGGTCCTCTTTTTATGGACGATAGCGAAATCACCAATAATGAATACCGTCAGTTTACCGATTTCTTCTTAGTAGACAAGGTACAGTTGCCCGATCCTTTTGCTACTCCTAACGAAATCGATTTTAAAACCAAATATTACCCAGACACAACAGTTTGGATGAAAGACTTTACGCATCACATGGGCGATCCCCTGGTAGATTACTATTGGGATCATCCAGGATATAAAGAATATCCAGTTGTCGGTGTAAACTGGGAGGCAGCAGTATTTTTTGGAAAATGGAGAACTGCTTTTCTTAACGACTGGAGAAAGACAAACGAAGGCCAGCCTCCTGTTCCTTCATTCCGCCTTCCTTCGGAAGCAGAATGGGAATACGCTTCTCGCGGAGGCCGCGATATGGCGAAATACCCTTGGGGAAATCCATACATAAGAAACTCAAAGGGATGTATGCTTGCCAATTTCAAGCCAGGCAGAGGAAACTATTATGATGATGGATTTGAATATACCGCGCCAGTAGGCCAGTATTTCCCTAATGACTATGGTTTGCTAGACATGTCAGGCAATGTTTCCGAGTGGTGCTTGGACGACTTCAATCCTGCATCGGTTCCTACAGTCTGGGATTTGAACCCGCAGTTTATTGATAAGAATGCTTACGATAAAGAAGGGAATTCAAAAGAAAAGTATAATGCTAGAAAGGTAATCAGAGGTGGGTCGTGGAAGGATGTTGCTTTCTACCTGGAGACAGGAACCAGATCATATGAATATAAAGATTCAACCAGAGCGTATATCGGTTTTCGTTGTGTAATGACAAATATTGAAAGGTCTGCCGTTGGTGGATTTTAATAATTAAAAACTCTGGCTATCTTTATAAAACTATCGGCTTAACCTTAAAATTCTAATAACCATGGCAAAGAAAAAAGGCGGATTCTCAGTACTACTCTACAAGACCATCATGCCCAAAGTTTACGGGATTGGTGCAGCAGTTGTAATTGTTGGTGCGTTGTTTAAAATCTTACACTTAACAGGTGCAAATGAAATGCTTATGATAGGTCTTACTACGGAGGCTGTCATTTTCTTTCTTAGTGCGTTTGAACCACCTCATGAAGATCCAGATTGGTCCAAGGTTTATCCTGAATTGGCAGAAGACTATGAAGCTCCGGTAGGTGCTCCAACCAGAATTTCTAACAGACCTACAGGAGATGGAAGTTCTCCTTTGTTGAAAATAGATGAAATGTTGAAGACCGCTAAGGTTGACCAAAATTTACTTGATAACTTAGGTAAAGGATTGACAAACTTGGCCACCTCAGCATCTCAGATGAGCAGCTTGTCAAATGCTGCTGTTGCTACGAACGACTACGCTAAGAATGTACAAACAGCATCTCAGTCATTGGCTGAAATGAACAAATCATACGGATCTGCAATGAAGGCGGTGTCAGCGATGGCAGACGCATCAAAGGATACCAGCGAATATCATACACAAGTACAGAAGGTTACTAAGAATTTGTCAGCACTCAATACCGTTTACGAAATGGAATTGAAAGATGCCGATTCTCATGTGAAGAGTCTTAATAAGTATTATGAAAGTCTTACAGGCGCTATGCAAGGATTGGCTAAGACAGGTGATAACACCGCTAAATTCACAACTGAACTTGGTAAACTTACTGACAATTTAACTTCCTTGAACAAAGTGTACGGAAGTATGCTCACGGCAATGAAAGGCGGAGCAGCAAACTAGTATTAATTTAGGTTGAGATAATCATTCACTTAAAAGTATAAACCATGTCAGGCGGCAAGGAAACAGGAAGGCAAAAGATGATTGGTATGATGTACCTAGTGCTTACGGCCTTATTGGCGCTCAACGTAAGTAACGCAGTACTCGAGAAATTTTCAATCATTGATACAACCCTTATTGCGCTAATTGATGAAAGTCAAGTAACAAACGACAATAAGCTAAAAGGCATATTAGGTTCAACAAGTACCGACCCTAAGGTTATTGAAGCCAAAGATAAAGCCCAGAAGGTACGTGAATTGACCAAGGCGTCTGTGACTTATTTAGATGGCTTAAAAAAGCAATTGAGTTCTGAAAGTGATGGTAAAGCAATTGAGCCTGAAGAATTGATTACTAATACCAATCGTGCGGAAGAGTTGATGTTGGATCATAAGAATCCTAAGGTAGGTAAGGATTATGAAGCTCATTTGAACAAATATGTAAGTGACTTAAACGCAATCGTTGGTTTGAAACAGCCATTTGCAAAATTGGCCAAGAAAGCTACAGATTATGAGCAGTTCAAGAACAACGAACACCATAAGAATAAGGATTTTCTTGAGTTTTCATTTGGAGGCGTACCCACAATGGCTGCTATTGCTACGGTTAGTCAGATGCAAACCGAAATTTTGGACTATGAGGCAATTGCCTTGGATTCACTAAATGCAGCTGCAGAAGGAGTGCAAATTAAGTTCGATAAGGTCGTTCCTATGGTTAGACCGAAGGCAAGCATATTTGTGGCGGGACAGGACTACGAAGCCGACTTATTTATCAGTGCAGCATCATCAGGAGAAGCACCTGAAATGTTCTATAACAATAGTCCTGTGAAAGTAGAAGAGGACAAAGCTACTGGTATTAAAATGGGTAAGATCAAGTTCCCAACTCGTGCCGGCTCTTTCAATAAGGATGGATTAGCAGAAGCTTCTTATAATGTAAAAATTAAGGTTAAGACAAAAGAGTTTAACGAGGTAGTTAAGTATCAAATAGCACAGCCTGTTCCAAAATTTGAATCCGAGAGTGCGAGCACACTTTATTTGGATTGCGGTAATGAAATGGCTGTAACCATTCCTGGTCTTTCTGAATCATCGGGTATAGGCTTAAGCTCATCACCTGATGAAGGTTCTATTCAGAAGATGGGACCTGGTAAATTTGTACTGATTCCAAAGAGACCACAAATGAATGTTCGGGTTACTATCAATGGAAGCCCAGTGGCCACTCAGAAATTTAGCGCTAAGCAAGTTCCTACGCCTATCGCAAAACTCAAAGTTGGAAATGCTGACTATGATGTGAAGCGAGGAATTCCTCCTGGAACGGCTATTGTAAGACTTGTTCCAGAAATCACAGATGAAACCTTTACGAAGCAAAATCAGAAAGATGCTGGTTATAGAATTACCAGCATGGTTCTTCAGATAGCGGGTAAGACTCCTATAACGTTGAGTTCAGGTACGATCGAATTGGCGAAATACGGTCTCAAGGCTGGTGATAGTTTCTCCGTGTACAACGTTCAGGTCGTGCGCTCCACTTGGGATCCTAGTGATGGCGACAACAAGCCTGTTAACGCGAAGTTGGAGATCGAAGCCAGGATGGCAAGACAATAAAAATCATTTTATTTAGTTACTAGAAAATGAGGAAGATACTTTTAGCACTGTTTGTAGTTGTCGGTTCGATGAGCTTTGGCTGGGCTCAAGTGGATACAATTTTTAACCCCAAGTCGACAGAGAAGATTGCCTACTATGAGCAGCTTTATCGCTATCAGGTAACGCGCGTTGTTGATCTGATGGAGAAGCAGAATGCCGGGTTTAAATCCGCTCAATCTGACATTGCGGTGTTTATTCTTAATAGCATTAAGAACGGTCAATTGCTCGCATATGATGACTCCCTAAAAAACGTTAAGACTGCGGCTGAGATTTTGGTGAGTAACACAGCGGTTATAGAGCCGGAGTGGGTTGCTACGAAGAGCTACTTTACCAACGAGCGTTGCAGCTTTAGCGGAATCAACTACGAATCAACTCGTAACGATAATAAGGGGCATAATCCCAAAGAAGCTGACTGGTGGCAGAAAGCTGTTGAGCAAACTGAATATTATCAACCTTCCCAGATTGTAGCGCTGGATATAATTGAGGATGTTATTTTTGATAAGAGACGTTCACGGTTGTATTATGATATTTTGTCGATCGCAATCCTTGCCCAGAAGCAAGGCTCAGATCAGATGAACCCTATCGCCTTTATCAACTATAAAGACTTGTTTAAGCTTGTTGAGAAGTATTCTCATAGCAAGAATTTGAAAGAGCGGGATTTGGTTATGTGGAGAAACCGATACAATCCTTCAGAAAATAGGACTTTTAATGATGCGTTTAAATTGCGTTTGTTCCATGGCGTAATTGAAAAAGTTGAAAATCCCGATGATAGAACAATGCAGCAGATTTATGATAGCAACGGCAGGACATTTGCTGAAGCTGTTTTTGCGCGTTGGGAAGAGGAGATGAAATTGATGGAGAAGGAGCACAACCTTTGGGAGTACTAAAACTTTGAAAAATATAATAAAGCCCCGGTTGGGGCTTTTTTTTGACCGATACTATACAGATAAAAAAAAGAGAATTGGATACCGCAAATATCAATTCAGTCAATTTCCTCCAACAAGGTCCTGAAGGCCACGTGCCTGTCCTTAAACCGTTGATGATGTTCATCCATTAGTCGATGGGCGTGATTTTGGAGATAGATATTAAATGCGTCAATAGTAGGGGTGAAATATTGAACACA
>Ga0075163_10006198_pt1 | contig 15877 bp, 22 predicted proteins | sample JI1023141ADNA_FD_71478 | JGI IMG/M metagenome (GOLD analysis project Ga0075163, IMG submission 71478) | Wastewater effluent complex algal communities from Wisconsin, to seasonally profile nutrient transformation and Carbon sequestration -... | ecosystem: Engineered > WWTP > Effluent > Algae... | reverse complement strand
ATTTTTAAGCATTCAAGCTCACCTTTCCAGGTCACTTTGTAGCTTACTACGGTTCGCGGGTTTCCAGCAATTTCTCCAATTTATTAACGTTTCAACAAACTTTATTGAAACCAACTTTGTCTACGGTGTCTGCGTCAAACTGAGACACGGGCATATCTTTAGAACTAAATAAAGGAACATAGTCGGTTATAGGCTCATCAGCAAGAATAACTCCGGCAGCATGAATACCATAACTCTTAATACAGCCCTCCATATTAATAGCCATGTCTATAGCTTCTTTAATTAATGGATCTGTATCATATAGCGTCTTTAGCTCATCAGAAGCAGGAAGGAAATCTTTTATAGGTATATAGTGAGCAGAATCAGGAAGTATCTTGCTAACTTCATTGCTTTTAGCAAATGGGACCTCTAATATTCTACACACGTCTTTAAGTATGCCTCTTCCCTGAGAATACGAGAATGTACCTATATGAGAAAATCCTTCTCCATACTTATTCTTTAGATAAGCAAGAACTTCATCCCTTCTGTTGTGCTGGAAATCCATATCGATCGTTTTGTTCAGAAAGATTCGTTAATTCTTTCCCGGAAACTAAGTCCAGCTTATGGTCACCCATAAGACCAGGTCATATCATCACCCAAGCATATTAAGTCTGGGTGTCGCGCGCTTCTGCTCACTTGAGCTCTACTCCCTGCCAAGGGATGACCGTCACACATTTATAGCATAAAGCTAATTTAGCTCGGTATTGACTCGTAAGAGTTATCCACCGAATTCACGCAATTATCATTTGCCCATTACTGAGCAAAGGGACTGTAGTAGTTTGTATCTCTGATGTTTTCTTTCTAAAAAAATAGAAGAGTTTTTGTATATTATATCTAGCTTAGATAGTACATTAATATTTCCGCCAATATCCAGAGTGTAGGAATTTTTTAAATCATCATTTCTTTTTTGTAATTTTAAATCAATTGAAAAAAATGACATTAATGAATTTAAAAATTCACGAGTACCTTCAAACCTGAGCCTAAAAACAGGTCTAGAGGAGGTCGTACAAATAGATATTGAACCATCGCCGTCCATATACCCTCTTATAAAATGATTAATAAGATTAGACGGGATATGAGTTGGCCATTTAAGAATCAAGGACTTATTATAATAACAACCATTACGAATAAGATCTTCAACAATTTGATCTGATCTAAGTATAACCCTACACCCTATAGTGCTAGTATAACCATTGTATTCGTATGTATGAATAGGATATGTTGACTTTATAGATTGTGAGAACTTTATAAGATGATCACGATCTTTTTCGCCAAGAGTTATTCCCATGCATTTGCCAGTAATGTAGCCATCAGCATATATAAATCCCAACCAGTAAGCTTTTTCTTCAGTATCAATTTTATTAAAAAAGAAATGATCACAAGAATACTTTCTGCTGTTAGCAGAATTGCTTCTTCTGGAGATGTTTTTTGATATAAGATACTTATACACAGCGCTTATTTTTATATCTAATAATTTAGATATTTTTATTGCAGATAATTTATCTTCAACATAGAGGCGCGCGACCTCTTCTATTATTTTAGTAATTTCAATAAACTCCAAGTAGATATTGGATTTTATTATAAACCAGTAAACGCAAACAATCAATCCGGCTTAGTTCCACCAAGCATAGTTATCTTTTTAACAGGAGGAATATTGGTTATTCCAAGTAAATACAATATCGCAGAGTTATTCTTGTTATGCTCTACTTTTGCATTCATAGTAAAAAGATTATATACATAGTCGTCTAAGTTATGTATCTCTAAATGGTTTAACTCTTCATTGATTATAGAGTAGTTATCGATATAGAATTTATTTTCCTTAAATGTATCTATTATCGGCCTAAGTTGAAAATCAGTTCTCATAAGTTCGCCTTAAATAAATAGGAAAATTCAGAAGATTTAACAACGTTATAATTTAATATAGTTTGGGCAAGCGAATCCATGCTTGCTTTACTATACGAGCAATAAGCATGATATAGATTATCAGATATAACAATAATTTGATTTTCTTTATGTATGGCTTGTACACTCATAAGTATTAGTGGATGCCAAATGCTAAGAAATGTATGCGTAAGCCAACTATTGTGCTGTCTATATAAATAATTATAAATAAGAAGAGCTTTCATGGCAGTAATAGCAGCCATTCTGCAAGCATTAGGGCTAACAAAAACCATGCTTTCGGCTATATCTTTGAAAAAATTAATTCGCGGAACAATAATAGCAACATCTCTTCCTTGTCTATTAACTATTATTATTTGCGAATAGTCCGAATAATTATTTAAATAGCTACAATAAAATCCCAACTTGTCTTGGTCGCTCAGTTCTGCTACTTCATCACTATTTAGCTTTATTCCATTTATTGATGAATAATTAATAATACATTCTTCTATAAAGTCTATATCGGACGCCTGTGCGTAACGTAGATACGTATTAAAATGACTTATTTCCATTTTGAAAGTGGATACTCCTCTAATTCAATTACTGGGTACGGAGCGCGCGCAGAACTTAGAAACCTTGAAAATAATAAATTATAAGTCAAAGGATCTATGCCTGTTATGCCTAAGGCAAAACAGATTAAAGAACTTGCACCGCTACCCCTACCAAGACCAACTAGAATTCCATTTTCCTTAGCCTTGCGAACCATGTCTTGTACTACTGTAAAGTAATCAAAATATCCCATCCTTTTAATAATCCAAGCCTCTTCATTGAGTCTATCGAGATATTTTTTCTTACCAGCGGCATCCATATCCTTACAGTAATTATTAACAAAAGCTAAGCACTGGTCCATTACAAACTTTTCAGGATCAGGGACTAGTTGTGGAAATATTTTTAAGCCTGACGGTAGCTGCACATTACATTTTTCTGCTATAAGATTAGTATTAGCAAAAGCCACAGCATCTTGTTCATCTTTAAAATATTCAGCTAGAACATGATAAGGCTTAAGATAATATTGTCCTGTTTTATAAAACATAGAACTTTCATCAGTATCCTTTTCAGATGAAGAATCAGCTAGGCCAGTAGTATCAACTTTTATCTTCTTAAAATTACCACCAGTATTAATGGTAACTAAGGCTCTATGTAATTCAGTATCTTCTTTATAGATATAATGACAGTCAGTAGTAATTACTAACGGTATACCGTGTTTTTTAGAAATGCCCTTCATCCATACATTGGTAAGCTCTTGCTCTGGAATTCCAGTCCATTGCATCTCTAAATAGAAGTTTTCTTTATAAATAGATTTAAATCTAAGTGCAGCAAGCTCTGCATCTTCATCCTTACCTTCCATGACAAGCTGATTCATGTAGCCTCCGAGGCATGCTGACAAACATATTATACCTTCTGAATACTGCTGTAGCTGTTCCCAAGCGACCCTCGGCTTATAGTAACGATACTTAGTCCATGCATCAGAAGATAATTTTAATAAATTCTGATAGCCAGCATTATTATAGGCTATTAATAAAATGTGATACGAATGTTTGAATCCTTCTATCTTTTCCTTTCTAAGAGGATCATTAGGCGTGAAATAAAGTTCATTTGCAAATATAGGCTTCATGCCATGTTTATCGCACGACTTCTTAAGCTCATAAGCAGAGCTCATGACCCCGTGGTCAGAAAGACACGCCCCCCTCATGCCAAGCTTCTTACATCTCGCAACATATTCATCTACGTCGCTAAATCCATCTAGCGCAGAAAATCTAGAATGACCATGCAGGTTAGTATACATGCCATAATCAGACTCAAGTATATCTTCATTTTTCATAAACTAACCTTATGGTAGCGGACGAGAGGCTACATTACGTTTTAAATTTTTAGCAAATGATATTTTTGGCGCCCAGCGTTCTGGCACCACCACTGGCGAGCCATTAGTAGGATTACGACAAGTACGCTCTTCGCGATGTACAGCCCTAAAGGTGCCAATACCAGAAACTCTAAAATCATCGCCAACAACGATAGAGTCACTGATGGTCTTAATCAAAGAGTCAAATACTCTTTTTGTTTTAGCCTTAGAAAGGCCCTGCTCACGAGCAGTGTTAGCAATCAAATCTTGCATATTCATATATTTATTGTCCTTATTACAAAACCTGACATATCTTTGCGTGCTAAACCTTTGGCTTTTAGTCCAACGATTACACCAGCAGGATCATTCCATCTCATATCATCTACGTCGCCATCAACAACAGTATGGCCAAGATATGTTTCGGGAAGTGTTTTTTCAAACACAGCGGAAACATTTAGTCCTTTTTTTATTTGAGCAGAAACAGTTTCAGGAGTGTCGTTTTCGTCACGGCTATAAGTTAATTTATAATTGGTGTTTTTAGTTGGAATTTTTCTATTAGGTATCTTGGTATAGTCATAAAATCTTACACCAGGAAAATGATCAAATATATTTCCAACAACATTAGATGGTGATGCAAAATAAATTGTTTCCCATCTAATATCAGACGTACCATTAAGCCTGACGTATGCTTGTATATTATTCTTAGAACAGAACTCGCTAAATTTGTAAATATCCTTATAGAGGAGATCGACAAATGAATGAATGTCTTCAAAGAACAGTTTGGTCTTTCTTATACGGGCCTGCTGAACAGAGTTCATCATTCCTCTTCCTGCCGTAAATAAACAGGAAGCAATACATCCAGGAGTAGCACTAGGGCATACATCATGTCCACTAATTGTATTGGGCGCAAGATACATAATGGCCGTTAAGCTTTCATCTGTATCGCCCTTTTTTGTTTTGGCATTAGTGCCAACACTTATTAAATTTAACTTAGCGCCAAACATGTAGCTAAATACCTTCTATAAACCTTTATGCACACTAGGCTGCATAAAGGTCTATGCCAAGCTCAGCCAATGCGACTTCTATTGTCTTTGTTTTGTTTTCTTGCATATAGCTTAAAAAAACAAACAAAGTATGTTCTGGAGAAGTAAAGAATTCATTACTTCCAGATATTCCAACTATTTTACCGTCAGGAGAAATGGCAGAAAATAAATTATCTTCAGGAGCCTTCTTGCATAAAATATCAAGAATGTCATTCTCTTCAGTTTCTATCAACTCATCATAATAAGATTCAAGATCAGAGCTCGGAAACATCTGCGCCGTACTCCGTTAAGACCTTACTAATATTTGGTGGCTGGTATTTTGGACCTTTCATAGCCTTACCATCTTCTCTGAATATAGGCAAACCCATATCGTCAAGTTTAGATAAATTAGATCTATGAACTTCTGCAAATACTGCGTCTAAAGGAATACCAAAAGACAGTGCTGTGCCATGATTAATGTACTCTTTATCAGCTAGTGCATCTGCAACACCAACAAGATTAATATCAACATCGTCACTATCTAATTGAGCTATTTCTTCTTGTATAAATTGAAATAATAAGTCAAATAGCTTTTGCTTTTTAGCAGAAACAATTGACATTACAAGCTCACCAGTTTCTTCTAGGTCAAGCTTAAGTCTTAATTTTATAGTGTCGATATCTATCTTGTCAGTAGGAACATTTCTGTGTCGCTGCTGAAAAATTGTCATAAAATCTTTTACAAGCTGATTATTTGTCTTGCTGTTCTGATTCAAGTTTAGTCCTTTTTATTTTTATATTTAAACCAAATTCGGTCTTTAAATAATCCATATTCAAAGTCCACTCATGGTTATTTCTTTCATGATAGGTCTTCATAGATTCTTCGCAATGAGCGAATACATCTTTCCATGACCAGTGTGTATTAACTTTTTTAAGTTGAATTCTTGCTGACTTGTCAGTTCCAACAATCTGTGCGCGCCCATAATGTTTAACATTGTGACAGGCTGGACATAGTGCTATAAGGCCAACAAGAGTCTGAGAGTGATTAATATCGTCATAGTCCCATATTTCATGAGCTTCTACAGCATGCTTTCGTCCATGATTAAGTCCAGAATCTCCACATATTTCACATACGTGGCCAGCTCTCTCATAGCACCATCGACGAATTTTATCCCACTCAGACTGTTTTATATGAGACCTGACGTTGTGTCCCCAGCAAATTTTGGGAATGATCTCACAAAGTAAAAGAGGCCTGTTTATGTCTTTGGTTGTAGACATTAGCCATCTCCTTCTGTTACGACTTCGTCGCCATCTTCATCAAGGGCGGCCTCATCAATGACGACCAGCCCTTTGTTTTGTGTTAATACTCTTATTTTAAATTCTTGAAACTTTTCAGGGTTTTCACGAAACCATGCCAGGCATGCATTCTTGCCGTTCCAGCGCATTTCATTAGGAGTGCCCTTGTCAACAAAACACCATGCACCGCCAGCAATAATGCCAAGAGTGTATGCAAGCTCAACTATCTCAGTGTACTCGTCATATCCTTGACCAAAATAGATAGCTGTCTCGACAATACCAAATGGCGTGCCAACTTTGTTTTTAACAATCTCGTACTTGACAGTCTGACCTATAGGCTTATCATTTTGCTTAATAATATCAGTACGTTTAATTTTAATTCTAGTAGAGTGAAAGAACGGGAAAGCCCTTCCCAGGGTTGTTATCCATAAGGCTTTTTATCCCTATGTTCTTATACTTTGTCATAGTATAAGCTCAGCATACATTTTCGTCCCCAACTAAATGGTAGGACGTCGGACACTCGTGGGTAAATTATATTCTCTATAAAGAGTTTCATTACCTATGCGTTACGGAGATCAAGACATTTTAATTTCTTGATTTTCCTCGGTATTTTCCTGGAACCATTCGAAGGAATTCACCGATTTTGCCCAATCATTATCAGTAGCATTACTGCTAAAGACGGCGGAATTTATATATAAAATATAAACTATAGTTCACCAGCAACAGTTTCACCTGAACCAAAAAGTGTAATTTTAGTTCTGATTTGATTAATCCATATAACCGCAGTATTAGACGATGCAGCAGCAATATTTATACGACTAATAGATTTGCCCATCAGCCTACCAAGAGAGCCTATGGTGTTCTCGTCAAAGCCTTTAGCAAGCTGATCTTCAGTAACTAGTGCCCCGACAGAATCAAAGCACACTACACTAAATAGGCCGCTAGAAACAAATGCATCAAGAGCAGTAAATGCGTCTTCGGCCGAGCTCGGTTGCACTAAAATAAATCTATCAGGAGACAGGTCTAAACCAAGCTTTTCAGCATACTTAATATTGATAGCATGCTCGACATCAATATATCCGACCATTTCATCAGGATAAGCCTTTTGAGCCTCAGCAAGCATTATTGTGGCGGTTGTACTTTTACCACAAGAGTTCTCACCACTAAGTTCAATAAACCTTCCCTTAGCATATCCATCACCAGTAATAACGGAGTCAAGTAATGGCGAACCAGTTGATATTGATTCTACATGCAGGCTTTGTTGATCGGCAATAATACCGTCACCAAGTTGTTTTTTAAGCGTTGTTTTCATTGTCGCAAATATCTTTGCGCGCTCTTCCTTGCTAAGCGTGGCAACTTCTACAGACGACTCTTTTTTCTTTTTCATTAGTTTATATTATCTCGTATTTTATTTTTAAATTAGATTGCCTACAGCTATATAGAAAAGGCCAAATGGTAGAATCTATCATTCTATGAATATCTGTACGCGTACAATAGACAGTAACATCGCCAGAACCAAGTATGCCCAAAAGCAATTCAGAATGCTTTATTGCATCTATAGCTTCAGAATCGGCAGCAACATTAATTGCCTCGGCATCAATAATATATATAGGAACGCCATACATATATAAAACAAAAAGAATTGAGTTAGTGTCTATAAAATAATCAGAAATAACCCTGTCTATTATACTAAAGACAACAGACGGAGAACTTAAAGAAAGACATTCGTCTTGAACAGCATCTCTTATTATTTCAGACGTCTTAACAAAATCTATGTGTCCAAATATAGACAGTGATAATAATTTAATAAAATCATAAGATGTCAATAAAGTAGCGCCAATAGAATCCATATATGGAAGATATCGGCCAGACATCTCTAAATCAGATACTGTAACTATAGCTATATTCATACTTTTGCCTTGTATAGGAAATTAAGATTTGAAAGCCTAGAATCTAATAGGTTTAATTTTTCATAATAAGTTTTCCAAAAATCTAAAAAGATTTCCGATACTTTTAATGAGGTGTATTGATTTATACAATCCAGAGAAGCAGTCTTTTCAAGAGTATCAAATCCAGGAACACGTTTGGTTGCATCTTGGCGTATGGCCTCAAGCATAGAGGATGTCTTTTTCTTTAATGCATTATTATAAGACATAGAAGAATAGTCAAAGACAGACTTAGCTATAGCATAATTAGCCATAACTAACTCAGATAATTCAACATACCTACAATTAGCTACCTGTAAATCTCCATAACCCATGCCCGGAGACAGTAATGGAAACGTTAGTTCGCCAGACCACTCATCAAGAGTTTTATTCTTAAACTTTAAGCCTTCGCATACAATGTCAAATGCATCTTCTACATCTTGATTTGCATCTATAATAAAATCAACGCTGCTCATCTGATTCAAACCTTGAAGATATAAATAATATGTTATGAGCCAATAAAGCAATTGATAAATAAGGATTATCAGGATTAACCAAGGATGCTTTCTCAACAGAGAAGTAGTCCTTTATATTCACAGAAGAAAGTGTGCTGTCAATAGCAAGCGGAGCAGATGCAAATGCAAACAGCAGATTAGCAGTGTACGTTAAGTACTCGGGAGTTGTAAAAAGGTCAAGGCTGTTTTCTTCTGCGAACTTTTTTAGGCGGCTTGATATTTTCTGTAGGTTCATCTATATGTCCCATCATTTTTATTGCATAGGCTATGCCTACAGCAACACTATCTGTTTCGTCATAATTATTAAAGACAAAGTCTTTGATGTTTACAACATAAGGAATTATTGCTTCGGCAAGGGCAGGCTTTGATGCGTGTCCGTGTTTGCCAACTATCATCTTTACAGACGTAGGGGGAATGGTATCAAAAGGAATAGATGCTGAATTTAAGTAAAACTTAAATAAGCCAGTAAGCTCACCAAGGTCAGCAAGATGGCCGGGCGAACCATATGAATAGTTTTCAAAGACCGCAAAAGATATCCTTATATTAAGGCTATCAAAATAAAATTTAAACATGTCATACATGTTCTTTTTATTTAGGAACTTTGAGTCATCTTTTTTTCTTAATCTGGGAGCTATAAGGCTTGTTTTATCATGAAGCATAAACTTATTATCATCAATCATAGACAGTATAGATATTGCGGTAGTTGTCGTAGAGGCATCTATTGCGGCAAAATATACTGTATTATCCATCTAATCCCTTCAGTAAGTTAGCGCAATCAGCGAGCTTGTTTGCTACTTCCTTAAAATCATAATTAGCATTTTCAGCAGTAAGAGAATTAATGATAACATCAAGTTTATCTTCAATGGTGGCATCTTTCCTATTGTTGACATAGGTATCTATACCAACAAGGACAAGTGAACCGATCATCTCGTGAAGAGACCATGAACCAGATGCCTGAAGATTTAAATTACTATCGCTATCAATCGTAATTGACAATGACTTTACTAGTTGGTTTTGTGTAATTGGAGTTGAGGTCATAACCTCTTCTGAAGCTTCCGTTGTTTGAGTCATACTCTGAAAAATCACATTGGAATTTTGATAGACAACAGGGGCAAGTGCTATGATAAAGAGTATAAATAATCTCTTTATTAAATGACTCGCCGCAACTGTTGCAATTGATCATTACTATATCCTGCATTAATTTATTACTAAAATAATCATCAAGAAAATAAATTAACTTACGGGATATGTAAATAGTGAATGACGTAATAAACGTCTTAAAAAGCTTAATCATAAATGCATGCATTGCGCATCATTCATTAAAAAATGTAATCTTGGTAGCACTCACAGCATCCGCTAAACGCAGAATGGCAAGGCTATCCTTGAATGACATAGAAGCACCTTCATTGGCGCTAGGTATTCTGTTGGTAGGGTAAATAGTAAGGTTGCCACTAGGGGTTAATAATTCTATCTTAGAACTTAAAGATAGACTTTTGCCAAGAGAGGCATCGGATAAATCTATAGCTTCAGAGATTTTAGCAATAAGAGCAGGAACGTCTATTGTCACAGAAGAATCTTTTTGCTCAACAGCAGAAGTTACATTGGTCTCTGCTGCATTACTGCTACTTACATCCACGACATCAAGATTATCATCAGGTTCAAAAAGTTCAAGCTGTACAGCCTCTTTTGCTGCAGGCTTATTCTCTTTATAAAAGGCCGCGAATGTTTGCACCTTCTCCCATATTGCCATCTTTACTTCGTCTTTGCTTAATGCTTCTACCATATCAAACGGTATATTTATTAAGCCAAATTTACCCACATGGTCGTAGACGTCCTTGCCTATTAAGTCGCCTATCTTAAATAGTCCTGACGCAACTAATGCGCGCGCTATTTCCCGATATGTCTTAAAGGCAATAATAAAATTTCTACTAGTTATATCAATAGAGACATCTTCAGTAGTAAGATCGACAAACATACAGTCAGAAGACTGTATACCAGCATGAGACAGTATCATCAGCATGCTTTGTTTATCGCTTTGAGAAAAAGACTTATTATAAATAAATATCATATTTGTCCATTTTTTATATAATTAAATTGTTTTCTATTGATGTACTTAATGTATGGCAAAAGATATTTAAGCGAGAGCTTTTGAGCATCATCAACAGAAGGGTCATTAAGTTGATTTTTTATGTCATGTTTTCTTGCGGAACCAAAAGACAATTGATTATTCTGTACATCTAGAATAATTCCATTTACCGATTTTCTATCTCTCTTACCGGCAATTAGTGTCTTTTTATAATTAATATAAAAACCATAAGATCTTAATATGCGCTCTATATCTTTTACTACATTAATATTTAAAACATAATGCGAGTTTATCTTGTAAGAAGAAGAAGATATTGTAATATCATCAGCATATCTAGAATATTTAATATTAGAATTAATACTACGATTCATATTAGCGATATACTTATTGATCTCAACATCAATAGGCGTAAGCAAAAAATTAGACATGGCAGGAGTATGAGAACTACCAGTCGGGAAGACAGAATTATGAGTAGCATAAAACAATAAAGACAATATGCCTATTTTAAAACAAGACAGAGTATCTTTATCTATATCTATACAGTCAAGGATAGATAAGTTTTGATACTTTATCATATTAGATATATTGCAATTATTGAAAAATTTGTTTATATCAATATTAATAAGAGATTCTGGAGAATTTGAAAGATGGTAATTAGCATTATCAAGACAACTTTTATCTTTAATAAAACCATAAATATTACCATCGACACCATAATGTTTATGTAATATTGAATTAAATAAATTAAATGTATCTGCTATTTTTTTATGATTTAACTTAATCAGATCAGTTATTTCATTATTAATAGAAGGATTTATTATAGAAACGTCTCTAGTACCTATAGATATATTTCTATATATAAAAGTATTAGAGACTGAACCCATATATTCAGACAATATATTTAATGTTGGAACAATATTGGCAAGTAGTGCCTTTATCTTGTTTAAATAATAAGGTTTACATTTTAAGTTCTTATTATATCCAGAAAAATATTTTTTAAATAAATTATAAAAGATATAAAAATTGCCAATATGAAAACCATGATTAAAAACAGACGAAGAAGAGTCTTTGATGTGCTTCATATTTTTAGAGGCCATAGACTCCTTATAGACTGATGTACTATTTGTTATAACAGAACAGCAATCTAAAGAAGAGGCATATGACTCTAAAAAAGAATTTAACATAAACAGGAATGTTTTTTCAGAAACGGTATTATGCTGCGATAAGTTCTTCGGTTGCAACTTTTTCCGGAATACTTCCACTTAATTTTTCCTTTAAGTCAAGAGCGTCAGCATCAATGTATTTTTTAATGTCAAAATATATATTGCTGTTTTTAAAATAAGGATTTCGGGCATTATCTAATATTCCAGCTAGCTCATTAAAAGAGTCCATACTATCTATAAGTAAAGAAAACATCCCGGTTAAGATGCTATTAGACATATAAGTGCTATTATTTCTTGATAAGTAATACACTATGCTAGATATTAATACTTCAAGATCATTACATTTACCATTAACAATACACGGAAAAGAATTAGGAACATAACATTTAGATAAATTATTGATAGTTGCACCAACAGAAAAAATCTGTGGAAGACAATTGGTAATAGAGGCATTACTACCAGTGGTAAATTTAACCAATCCGTAATAAATTACTTCGTCAGAAACAATGGACGCCAATATATTTGCCGAAATAGTAGCCGCCATATCATTAGCCATGAATAATTGTTCAGGATTATTTTGGGCTAAATCTGCATCTGCGCAATTATCTAATTTTATAAACTCATGATCGTTTAATTCTTCTGGATAATTATAATAATAATTAGAGGAAGCAAAAACTCCCAATGCACTATAGCGTGAGTATACAGCTTGACCGCTATATAGGTTATTGCCAACGTCTAAACAGTGCGAAACACTATGGGTATTATTTACAAACTTAGATAATGCATTATGAATTATTTTTCTACTTACAGCATTGTCTACAAAATTAAAAGCAAATAATGAATGAATATTACTGCTAGGCTTAAAGCAACCAAGACTACTTGTATCAACAAAATTAGCGGCAACAGAAGGATCTAATGTATCGATTATGTTTTTAGTAGAAATATATTTATCTACATAAACCATATCTATTCCATCAACAAGCAATGGAGAGTATCTGCTGTACATTACGAATGCTTTATTTTTACCGATATCTCTATTGATAAAGTTTTGTCTAATAATATTTTTAGACTCTACGATTCCTCCATCTATAAGATAGACCGTTAAATTTTGGGCTAATTTGCCTTTTAATTTGGCATCGTTAAGTATCTTGATTAACTTAGGAATAAACCAGCCACCAGTTCCGCCGCAGCCATTGATTACAATTTTATCTATACGAGACATGTCGATTGGCATGCCTTTATAAAATGTTTTATTATCTTTAAGTTTTGGATTAAAAATATTTTTATCCAAATGTTTTACGATAAAGTCATTAAGAAGCTGCAATCTTTTTGCGGCAGAAATTAATGACTCTTGATAAGTATCAAGCATATGTTTTACTCACTATAAACCGTTTTCAGATTTAATATGTTCAATAAGGTTAAAGGACTCTTCGGCAGTAAGAAGAGTAAAGACATTGTCGGTAATTTGTTTTGCAAATTCAATATCAAAACAAGAGCATTGACAGATAAGGCCTATAAAGTCGCTAACAAGAGAAGCTTGTAATGCATACACGTCATCTCCGCTATTTACACCATCTAGCCAATTCTGTAGGGAGACAGTGAATAATATCGCTGCATCCATATAATCGGCCTGAAGCCAGTAGTCTGGATTCTCTGTAGATGGATCATATAAATAAGAAGAAGGAATAGGTGAATCTTCAGGTGTCCAATATTCATCAAAAACAGCCCTCCTGTGGCCGCCTACAGTTACTGTAGATTTAAAATTATGATTATGTGGAGCAACAAATAATGGCTTTGTAGGGACAGGGATAGTCGCTTCTTTTACTTTAGACAATGAGTCTTTAGGCACAAGGACAACCTCAGAAGATTCAGCATCAAACACATCATCGATGCCAAGACTTACGAAGCTCTGATTGCATCCAGCGCGCCAACTGCTAGTAGGCGTAGTATTAATTGTTCCAATAACACCAAATATTCTAGTGCTCTTTTCGTCTGTAGTATCAACTCCAGAAAAGAAGGCTTGCATTACATTATGAGACATGTGTGTTAAAGCTATTTTTTAATTTTTAGCACTTGATGTCATTAGGTCAACACATACATCAAGATCAGACTATATCATACTCCTATTAACATAGGAGTTGCGGCGCTCGTGTCGGGCTTATTGGATTGGCTCCTCACCCATTAGTCGTTACAGCTTCTTATCTACTTTTAAACCATTCGATAAGCTTGCCACGGTATTGTGTCGTATTGAAACATTTTCACCGTTAGCAGAAATAATAATTTCCACACCGCCTTACTTAAGGGCGTTCACCGCATTTTCGATTACAATTACTTGTAAAAGGCACTACTCGTTAATGCACATCTGCAAACCAGACAAGATTTTGATCTATCATTGGCCCAGATTTTCTATCAAAAGATATACGCGCACCAGACACAATTTGCTCTGGAACAAAAAGCTGATATTTACTATCTATTTTATTCCAAAATATTTGAACTATAACTTCAGACTTAATAGAAGCATAAATATCTCTAAAGAACTTAAGAATAGAGTAATAAGCAGAAATAGGCACTTTTGGCAAAGTTAATAAAAAATCATTAGAACACTCAGAAGATAAATAAGGAATATCTATCTTATGAAGACAATGAGTAAAGTAGCCAATGTCAGTCTTTCTGCGTTCCCACAATCCATTTTTAAATAATGAGGTACAATATTGCTTATCGGACTCAAGAATTTCAATTTTACTTTCACCTTTGTTTCCAAAAAAAATAGACGATAAATCAGACATTAATATTCACCAGAATTATACTTAGTAATAATAGAGCCAATAGTCGTATCGACTGGCACTAATAAGGAATTAGGAAAACTAGTCTGTCCAGTTAAAGCAATACATAGCTTATCAAGACCACTTGCAGTTGAAGGAATTGGAAGCAAAGAAACAGAATCTAAATGCGAATTGTATTTACCGGCCCAATGAGTTCCAAACGGACTATCCATATAAAGATTAAAGATAGAAGAATAAGTGGATGGATCGTTAGATACTATTGAGCTAAGAATATCAGAATTTGCTCCCCAGCATATTTGCATGCCAGATCCACGTAAAAAATTATTAAATATACAATGATTAAGTGGCATATCTAAATTAAATGGAGTAATTGAGTCACAAGAGAATATGTCTCCTTTAACCATTCTTCTAGTCATATCATTATCTAATGATATTTTTAATATAAAGACCATTCTAGGACACATGACATTTTCATATGTAGAAGAAAGATAATGAATTGTTCTTTGTTTTTCGGGAAATTCAAAAATATAAAGCTCGGAAGAAGAAGACTTAATTAGCTTTCTACAATTATTTGGCAACAATGGAGTTTCCACATTGCCAAACATTTGTCCGAATGTTTGCAAAAAATATTGTAAGTCAACCACCTTATGTGAATTAGTACCATCGACAGAAGAGTCGATACACACAGAGCCGTCGTCCATTATATTTATTTTAAATAAAGGATTTGTCATTATTGCTCCAAAGCAAATGCACGTTGCTGTCTATTTTTTAATAAAGACATAGCTGAAGAAAAATTTTCAGAAGAAGTAAATACGGAGTCTTTAAATGTTAATGCGTTGCTAATATATGCCTGCGGAAAAATATCAGCAAAGTTACTAGAGGTACTTAAGGTAAATGCAATCGTATTGAATCTAGAAGACTTTAATATAACAGTAGTTATTATATCGTTATTTAAATACCCACGATTAACATATTGAGATAAAAGAGTAAAAAGAACATTGTTACTATTACCAAAATTATTACGATCATCGCGCAGACTATGAACGGGAACTTCTTCTATGGAGTTAGCAGAGCCATCAATTATAAGTTTGATAGCATTTTTTAGCATAGTAATATTTTGTTCGTCATAAATAGCATCTACGTCAACAACGTATCTAGCAACCCTAATAGATTTAGAAACAGATTTAAAACTATAATATATGCTAGACGCAGAAAATAAACAATTGCCTAAAAGAGCAGTTTCAGAAAAAGTCTTTATTCTTGGTTTGTATTT
>Ga0075163_10006197_pt1 | contig 15878 bp, 16 predicted proteins | sample JI1023141ADNA_FD_71478 | JGI IMG/M metagenome (GOLD analysis project Ga0075163, IMG submission 71478) | Wastewater effluent complex algal communities from Wisconsin, to seasonally profile nutrient transformation and Carbon sequestration -... | ecosystem: Engineered > WWTP > Effluent > Algae... | reverse complement strand
GCCCCTGACCGATCGCGTGCTGGTAGAGCCCCAGCAGCTTGGCGCGTGATTCCAGCGAAGCCTTCGTGTCGCCCTCGCGCTCGGCGATGTTGATGAACCTGCGGTAGTTGGACTCGCGGTCCTTGAACTCACGGACAAGCTGGAAGCGGACACGCTCGTCGTCGAAGGGCTGAGCCCTACCACCGGCAAGCAGGCGGGCCGCGAACGGGGCCGGTCCCTTTTCGGCGGCTGCGATGAGCCCGGGCGTGCGCGGACCCGTGGGCAGAAGCTCGCGGATCGGACGGGCTTGATTGGCGACAAACTCGCCCAGCGACAGGTCGCCCTCGCCGGGGTTGGGTCCGATGGTGCGGCCCGTGAACGTCTCACGCCCAGCCCCGATCTGTTGCAGCACGGACGGCAGGGGCGCGATCCCGGACGTGAAGTATTTGACCAGGTTCATAATCCCGTCGTTGCCGGTCAGCGCCCCGCCGATGTTGAACACCGGCTCGGTCGGGATCACGGTGCCAAGGTTCAGGGCGTAGCGGGTGGCGGGGTCTTTCCCGATCTGCAAGGCCAACTGCTCACGCATCCACGACGGGCGCATGTGCTGGGGCATCCGGTCCTCGCCCGCGATGGACTCTTCGATCGCGTCCTTGAGCTTGGGGTACATATTGATCCACTTGGGATCGCGCAGGACGAGCCGCATCTGACCGGCCGCGTTGTTGCGAAGCCACGAGTAGAACGGGATCAGGTGACGGCGCACCGATCGTTCCCCGTTGGTCATGTCGGCAAAGTCGTAGAACGCCTCGGTGATCTTCCGAGCCGCCGCCTCTGGCGCGTACCCCTTGTCGATCAGGGCCATGTACCCGGCCCGCCGCATCGTGTCCTCGATCTTGGCGTTGAACGCGAACCACGGCCCGTAGAAAGAACGCATGTAGGCTTGGTCGTGGATCGTGCCCAGCATGATCTTGAGCTTGGTTGAGAACGGGACTTCGCCCATCCCGTTCAAGCGGTACTGGTCGGCGTGAAGCTCGATCCGCTTGGCAAGTTCGGATCGGATGCCCGGCACCATCCCCGACAGCCGTTCCATCGCCGTCTTGGGGTTGCCGATGTCCTCGGAGTAGCGGGCGGTTTTGGTGACACGGGCCTGATCGAGAAGTTCAGCGCCCTTGGACTGGCCGCTGATCCGCTCCATGTCGATCGCCAAGTCACCCAGTCGCGCCTCGCGCCCGGCCAGCGACACCGCCTTGCCTTCCAGTTTGGTCAAGTCACCGCCCGCAACCACCGTCCGCCACGCATCGCGCATGTGCTTGACCATGCCGTCGATGGGGACTCCAAACGCGGCGGCGTTCCACGCGATGCCCACGACGTTGCCAGCGATCCAAGACGGGTGGATCAGCGTGGCCGTCTTCCACAGCGACGTGACCGACTCGGAGAGTTTCAGGATCGAGTTCAGGTTCTTCTCGCCCTGACCGGCCCCGACGATCCGCTCGATAAACTCGGCAGTCTGCTCGGGCACCCACGTCTGCAAGTCCCGCTCGGACATCAGACCCTTGGTCAAGTTCGGCTCAGTCAGGTCCGTCTCGGGCAGCTTCACCTTGCGGTAGACCACATCACCGACGCGCACCTTGGTAGGGGTGTTCCCCTCGGCGTGCATGATCCGGCCCTTGACGCCGTTGTCGAAGGTCAGGTTCGTGCCATCGGGCGAGCGGACCTTGAGCTTTTCAAGCTGGCCCGGGGCGAACAGGGCCGTGTTCTCCATGAGCGGACGCCACGAGTCGCGGGCGGCGGCGTTGACTTCCTGCTGCACACGCCCCAGCACGAGGTGCAGCATGTTGTCGCTGAACAGCTTGTTGACGATCGGTGATCCGCCCGTCAGGGCCGAGTAACGGGTCTGAGCCAGTTCGTTCAGAGTCCAAGGGTCGGCGTTCTTTGCAAGCAGATTCCAGCGGGTTTCCGGGTCGAGCCCGGGGTAGGTCTTTTCAAAGCTGGCAATTTCGGCCTTGGCGTGGTCGATCGCCTGGATGCGTTCGGGCGTCAGGCCCACGTTCCGGTACTGTGACTCGGGCAGACTGCCCCACGAGAAGTCGCCCTCTTGGAGTTGGTGCCACACCCCCTCAGCGTCCTGCCACTGGTACAGGTCCGACGTGCGTGACTTCTGGAAGCCCTCGGCCATCTGACCGAAGGCACCACGAACCTGCCCGCCGATGTTGTCATTCAGGGCGGCGCGGGAGACTTCCTGCTGACCGAGCGGGGTGAGCAGGTTGGGGACGTACCCGGTGCGGGAGGCGTTGTACTTGTCCACGAGATCGAGCTGATCGAGCAGCGTGACGGTCTTGCGGGCCATCGCGTCCACGTCTTTGAGCAGCCCGGCGTACTGGCCGTTGTTGAACTTGCCGTCGAACATCCCATTCTCGGCGGCGGCGCGGAGATGCTTGGCGAGCGGGCCTTCGACGAGTTGCCCGTCCTTGACAACGTGGGTTGCGAAACGATCAGGGTTGGCGGTCTGGCGAAGCTGGTAGACCCGGGCCGAGAACAGGGACATCAGTTCGTCCAAGTGTTCGTCGCCGATCTCGTACTTCCCGGCCAGCGACTTCCCATCCTTGGAGCCTACCCCGCGAAGGTCCGCGATGATCGGCTGTAAGATCGACTCGACTTCCTGTCTTCCCCCGTTGCGAAGGATGTGTTCGGCCACGTTGCGGACGACGTTGTTGGCGGCTTGGCGGTTGCCGATCCCGGCGCGAACGTCGGTGCCGACGCCGTTGATCCAGTTGAACGCCTGGACCGCCTCGTGGTCGCGCCCGAACATCTTGAGCGTGGCGGCAACTTTCCCGGCCATGAAGTCGCCGCCGATCACGTCGGGGGAGAGCCCGAGCGCCCCACGCACGGTGTCTACCAACTCCCGCTCGGGCCGGTTCAGTTGGTCGAACAGGGAACCTTGCAATGCGTTGGCGTACTGGCTCTTGAGACGGAAGTTCTGCAAGTGGGAATCGACCATCGCGGCGTGGGCGGCGATGTCCTCGTCGGTCATGTTGACCATCGCGCGGGCCGAGTCGTCGTACCGCTTCTTGTTCAGTTCTTCCATCACCTCGTCGAGACGAACTTCTCGCTCGTGGATCAGGAGTTGCCGAGTCTCTGGGTCCGCAACCTTGATCGCGGCATCAAACTCTGCGAACATCGGGTCGGCTTCGGCCACGATCCGCGTCTGTTTTACAAGGTTGTCGCGGGCCGCTCCAAACACTTCTTTGATGGACGCCGCGTTGTACTTATGGGTTCGGAGTTCGTCAGCAATCTCATTGATCCTGGCTTCACGCTGCGCGACAAACGGGGCGGCGAAGTCCGGGTTGGTCCGAAGGATCTGGGTGTCCAGCGCAAGCACGTCCGGGTGAGTGGATGCCTCAGCAATCGCTTTGCTGCGCAACAGATCGGCGTTCGACAGGTTGGGGTTCTCAAACCTATCGCGGACCAAGCTGTAAAACGGGCTAGCTTCCGCCTCTGCCGCCGTTGCCATTGCCGACAGCTTTGTAGCCCGGATCGTCTCTGACGTGGCCTGCATGTCAGCCACGGTCAGGGGTGAAAACGCGCCTGGCTTGGCGTTAGCGAGTGCTTGGAGCCGACCATCCGCGTTCTGGACCAGTTGGTCAAGGGCCGCACGATTAGCTTCCATCGCGGCGGCTTTGGCTTCGTTGGGGACTTGAATAGGCTGGCGCGGCCCCATCGTCCCGTCCGGAAGAATCTCCATGTCCGGTACCAACACATGATCTGGTTCGGCCGAGATATCCCGCCGCGCGTTCGCCAGAGCCTCACCCTCGCGCATCGCCTGACCAGCACCGGCCACCGCCACGCCCGTGTCGATGTGCCCGTTCTTCGCCATCGCGGACACGCGGTTGACGAGGTTCGCCGTGCCCGACCGGGAGAAGGCCGGGACGTAGACACCAACGTCAGTGAACGGGATGCTGGCGATCCCCTGCTGGGCGTTGCCGAAGCCGATGCCCCTACGACCCACCGTAACGGGCCGTAGAGCGTCCCCAGACGCGCCGACCGCACCGGGCAGGCCGAGGCCATGCTCGGCGTAGAAAGCCTTCTGAGCGTCTGTCAGGGCATCCACGCCACCGTTCTTGCGGATCGCGTCAAAGATCCCGCCCCGGTCCTGCTGCTTGCCGATGTTCTTGATCGAGTTGATGACACGATCTGTAGTGGATAGGCCAGCATCTACACCGCTAATAGTGGGTGAACCAAAGAACGCCTGAGCCGTCGCCGCCGCCTTCTCAGCGTTGGTGGCTTCCGGGGCGAGCTTGGCAATCGCGGCAAGGTGGAGATCCTGGGCGGTTCTGGCAAACCCGGAGATGTCCTTGCCAGCTTCCACCGCATCGACCAGACCCTTGGCGGTGCGGTACCCGGCCTTGCCGATCGCCGCACCCTTGCCAGCCGCGCCCACGCCGGGAGCGCCAAGGTACGTCAGCGGGTCCGTCGCCACGTCGCCCACGAACCCGATCACGCCACGGATCAGGCCGGGCCGCATCCCGAGTTCACCGAGGATGTCCGAAAACCGGACAGTGCCGCGCCCGAACGTGCCCGTTTCTCCCTCAAGTCTCTTCTTCTCTTCCAGCTTGGGGAACACCGTTGAGGCGATGGTGTTGCGGGGCACGTCCACGAGGTCGATGATCTTGGTGATCGGACCCCGGTAGTCCGGGTTCTGCTTCTCAAGCAGCGGCAGGATGTCCGTCCAGTCGCGGGCGTTGAGTTCACCCATCGACAGCCGGGCGTTCTTGCGTTCGTTGGCGGCGTGCTGGGGCACCTGCGCCCGTGACTGCGCCACCAGCGCGTCGGTCCTGTCGGCCTTGGCCTGCCATTGGGTATCGTCCGCCGGGGGCGGCGCGACCGGCGGATTGTCACCAAAGTTGTCCATGCTGGTGCCTTACTGGGTGTTTTGACGTGCCGACTTCGCGGCGAGAAGTTGGAGCTTCCGCTGGAACGCCCCGGACATCGCGCGGGCCGAGTCGGTCAGTTGTGCCGAATCGCTGGGGTTGAAAGCAGACAGACCCTCACCGGCGATTACGCCCGGCGTGCTTTGAACCAGGTTCTTCAAGAACTGGCTGATCGGGCTCTCGTCACCCAGCGAACCGCGCGGGCGAATCCCCTGCTCGGTGAGCTTCAACATGAGATCCTGCGCAGCCGCCAGCCGGATGTCCTGGGGCAGAGCGTCAAACTCGTTGATTGCGTCGGTCAGGTCACCCAGCACGCCACGCATGGCCGGATCTCTGGACGAGAGTTCGCCGCCCGCGCCAACGATCTTGAGCCCGTTTACGATCTTCGCCATCGTCGTCTGAATCGTTGGGTTGCTGTTGATCGCCGCGACGTTCTCCTGTGACGCCGCAGCCCGCGTAGCAAGTTCGGCCTTGCGGATCGAGGCGAGTTTGGCTTCCTTCATCGCGTTGGTTTCGGCGTCAACGCCCGTCGTCGCAACCGCCGTCTTCTGCTGGGCGTCAACTAACGCACGCTGCTGCTCTGCCAGCGCGACCTTGGAAGCCATCGCTTCGGTTTCGCTGTTGCGAACGACGTTCCCAAGGTTGTTGTTCTGTACCGCCTTGGCCGCTTCGAGGTTGGTCCGGTACTGCGCCATCGGGGTTTCGAGGTCACGAAGGTTGCGGTCCCGCTCCGCCTTCCGCTGCTCGAACGCCATCAGCTCTTCGTCGGTCAAGCCCTGGAACTGCTTGGCGGGCTGGTACGCGGCCTTGGCGCGGTTGGCCTCTTGGCTACGAGCGATGTTCGCACGCTCGATCTGGGCGATCTGGGCGTTCAACGCCTCGCGTGAGTTGCCACCCTGAATCCCGCTGACGCCATCACCAACGAGCGGGCGAGAAAAGAACGCGCGGGCGGTCTGGGCCGGGTCGTAGTCCTGCGCCGCACGGTTGGCGTCGATCGCGCCCGTCGAGTAGTCGCCGCGCATGTTACCCGAGTTCTGGGCGAACTGCGTCTGCAAGCTGAGCGTCTTCTGCGCCCGCTGCTCGTCGGTCTGGTTGAACGTGCTGGGCCTGACCTGAGACGAGAGGTTGTTCAGGTACTTCAAGTTCTGGCGGTGGTTGGCGTCGGCGGCGGCGATCGCCTCGCGGTCCCCCGACAGGCGGGCGTTCCGCAACTGCGCGTCGGACTGACCTGCGGCTGCCTTGGCCTGCTCGTGCATGGCGTTCAGGTCGCGGATAGATTGATCGTTCAGGCCAACGGCCTTGAGGCGGTCACGAACGGGATCGACGATGGACGGGTCTTGCACGCGGTAGCCGGACGGGTTGTCGGCCGTTGCCACCCCGCCGCCATCGACGTAGGACGGCGTGCCACCCGCCGCCGCAAGCCGCGCCCGCAACTGCCTCGCCAAGATTTGTTCGTAAGTCGCCATGTGTTTCTCCCAAGTTAGTGTACGCCAACTTGCGCGCGTTTGCCTGTCCAATCTTTGAGGAACTTGATGCACCCGCACCCCGGCCACCACGACGGTCTGCGGTGCGATGGATGAACGATCCAGAGCCACACCCGCACCGGGTACGGCACCCCGTACCAGCGAATCCCCAGCCACGTCACGATCCCTTCGACGGGGTGGAACCCACGCGGGCAGGTGCCGCGCACGCGGTCGGCGATGGGTGTGTTGTGGACTGTGCAGTTCACAGCGCGAATGCCTGGATCGTCAGCGAACGGACAGACACAGCACATGGCCGCGTTCTCGGCCAGCCGCATCCGCACATCGTCGGAAGTTCTGTCGCACTCGCACGCCATTAGAAGAAGCTCCCTGCGGTGAGTTGCCCATCCGGTATCTCAGCGCCGAGGTCGCCCGCGTCACCACCGCCAGAAAACCCGATCGGGTTCCCGTTGCAGTCCTTCGTGACCACGATGTCCCGGCGGAACTTGAAATTGGTGTACCCACTCAATATCTGCGTCGTGCCGCCGCCAATGTTGAAACTGGCGCTTGATGGGGCTTGGGCAATGTCGATGTCTACGAACTTGCACCCGGTCTGTACAACAACATTCGTTGGGGCGGAAGGTTTACGCTCCCCAGAAAGCGCCTCCCAGTATCCAGCGACCGAACGCGAACACATCAAGTCATACTCAAAGAGCCCACCAACCGCAGAACCAAAGACGTTCTGGTTGAAATTGAATCCGAACGGACTGTCGCTAGACCCTGTTGGACCACCAACCATCAACCCGAACGTCCCGGAGTTCATTTCCTCGTCGCGCACCGGAAACCCCGGCGCACACACCGTCAGCGAGTCGTTGAGGGTTGTCGTGACGCCGTTGTCAACGTACACCCTGATCCGACGCCAATCCACGGAGATGCACTGGAACGTCCGATTCGCGCAGCCGACGTTCCGCTTCCAACGGTACTTGAACGACCACGTTTGCGTCCACGTCTGTTCGTGACTGTCGGGGAACGTCCCAACCTGCTGATCCTTGAGGTTCCACGTCGCCGTCCCCGTCTCGGTGAACACCGCCTCGGTCCCGTTAGAGACAGGCACGTTGGCGTTGGATGTCCCGCAAAACTGGTTGTTCCGCGTACAGCACGAGGCATCGCACCCACCACCGCCACAGCAGCACGATCCACCGCCAGCGTTGGTAACACCGTAGCCGCCCTTGCGGGATGCGCACTTCCCGGTCGGGCACGGCTTGTGGATCGCGTACTTCGCCACTTGTTAGATCCCGGACCCCGGGCTTGAGAGCAGGTTGCCGTTTTTTCCGATCTTGTTCCGGGTGCCGATCGTCACCGTCACACCCGGCGGGTTGTCGTTGAACAACGAACCGGCCCACTCGTTGACCGTCGTGATCGTGTACGAGGACGAGCAGATCGCGTTGGGGAACTTGCCACCCGGAAACACATCAAGCAGCGTGATCGTCCCGCTCGACTGGTGGTTGAACAGGTGGTCCTTGGTGATGTCTGCCCCGGTCGTGATCGCCGCCGCCAGCTTGGTCGTGAGCGAGCCCGGCCCGCTCCCCTTGTAAGTTGCGATCGAGCGCGAGGACGTGATCGAACCGATGTTCTTGATCGTCGTCACGCCCGTCGCGTTGTAGCCGATGGTGACGGCCACCGACGAGCTTGACCCGTTCAGGGCCGTCAGCACGGCCGCAGCGTCAATGTCGATCGTGCCGCCCTTACCCGAGGCGTTGATGAGCGTCCACGTCCCAGACGAGGCGTAGAACGAGTTGCCGCTGTTCACGTCGATGTTGGCGAGCGCGATCGTGCCGCCCGAGCCGATCTTGCAGAACTGACCACGACCGGCGTAGTCGATCAAGGTTGCCGACGAGAACACCAGCGCCGACGACGCCGTGCCGATGTTCCCGGTGTAACCCTCCTGCACCAGCACGTTCACCACGGCGATGCCGGTGGCAAGTCCGGCCGTGACGCTGGCGCTGTTCCCGCTCGGGAAGATCACCGAGTCACCGCCGACCGGGGCGGACCCGCCGACCCAGTTCCCGGCCGTACCGAAGTTCCCGTCACCAATCGCACCCGACCACGTAATCGTCGCCATGATTCATCCCATCAAAGGAGTTGGAGTCGTTCTTCTCGCCCCGTGCCCGTACCAGACGCGGCGTACACAAACACACTGCACTTCTCGCTCGCCGCACCAGCCGTCGTCACCTTGATCCCCAAGAGGCGGCACCCGGTCGATCCGAAGTCGATGTAGTCCTGGATCGTGTTCGCCGCCGTGAGCGTCTTCGCCGACGAGAACGACTTGCCACGCTTGGGCGCGTTCCCGTACACCAGTTCCAGAGTCGCCGTCAGCGTCACGTCCGCCACCACCTCAACCGAGGCCGTTTCAAAGCGGCCAAGATCGACCCACAGCTCGCTGGCCTTAGTGGACAGATCGAAGCCCTCGACTCTGAGTGTGGCGAAGTCTCTCATCAACAGTCCTTGAAAAGCACTTGGGGGTTCATCAGGAACAACTTCTGCGTCCCGTCCGCAAGCCTCCACAACTGAAAGAAATCGTCCTTGACCGGGGCCTTCATCTGCACGTCGCAGGAGATCAGGTTCTCGACCGCGTGGTTGGTGACCTGGATGATGTCGCGCGGGTTGAAGATGCTGTTGGCGTTGCCGTCAACCCTGATGGTCGTGCAGTTCCCGTCCGGCGTTGCGCCGGTGACGTTGGTGATGCGACCAACAAAGACGGTGATTCCTGCGCGAAAGTCCATTTACGGGTACCAAGGGATCGTGGTGAGAAGCGGGTACGCGGTGGCCGGTCGAACGGTGATCGTCGGCGTCGGCCCGGTGGCGAACGACGGAGGCGTCAAGACGTATTCCTCAAGATTGCCAAGGGCGGGGAGTGCGATCGAGTAGCCGGGGTACGTCCCGGCCGGGTACGCGGGGACCGGGGCCGTGGTCATAAACTCGACCGTCACGTCCGAGTGGTTGGTCGGGTCCATCCTCGCCTGCGTCCCCATGTAGATGTACGGGATCGAGTTGATGATGTACCTCTTGCCAGCGTTCGCGCCGTCGAAGTTTGCCACCTGGTCAATGGTGATCCCGGCGTTGGTCTTGTTGGCGACACGACTGATCCGCCTGCGGGTGTGACGGACGCGGTACTCTTCGGGAACTTCAACGTACAAGTTCTGAGACGCCGTGGTCATGTTGGTCCAGTTCGGCAATCCCATCTCGATGATGCCGGACTCGTACACCCGCGACGACCGCCGCTGGCTGGGGTAGTCGAACTTGTACGACGCGCGCGACACCCAGAGCGTCGAGTACCCGTTCGCGCCGAGCCCGATGATCCTGACTCGCTCGTTAGAGTCCACCGCGCAGCCGTCGCCGAACGGGATCGAGAACACGCCCGGGAGCGGGTTGCCAGTGGCCGACAGCGCTTCAAGCTCGCTGTCCGGGTTCACCATGTCGGTGACGAGGTAGTAGTCCTCGCGCCAACGCTGGTTGGCGGAGTAGCCGAAGCGAGAGTCGTTGGTGAGTCTCTGGCTCTTAGCCATCGCTGTTGTCCACCAGTTCTGTGAGCTTCACCGCCAAGTCGTCGAGCGTGGTTGCGATGCGGCGGATCTCCGTCAGTTGCAACTCGTCCTGCGACACCAGCTCATCAAGCCGTTGCAGTTCCTCGTCGTCCTTCTCCCCACCACCACCAGACGATCCCGCACCCTGCTGCTGGCTCTGGTTCTCGCCCAGCTTCTCACCCAGCTTGGTCGCGGTTTCCAGCGCCTCTTTCAGACCAGACAGCATCGGCTCTAGAGCCTTGGTGATGCGGTCGGGGACGCTCTCGATCCATGTGTCAAAGTCGTCCTGAGCCTTCTTCAAAGACTCGGTGTCGGCGACAAACGGAACCTTGACTTCCGGTGTCGAGAACTGGAGATTTCCTTCGCTCTCTGCCATGCGTTAGGCCACCGTGATCGTGTCGGTTGAAGCGTCACCGGCGAACACCCACGAGTACGTTGCGATCGTCGGAGATGCGTTCTGTCCGTCAGCGCCGGTGGACATCGACGTGATGTAAATGTCCAGCGTGTACTTGCGGGTCGAGTTCTTGAGAAAGAACACCGCCGTCGCGGGTGATGTGGGCGCGGTCGTCCCGCCACCCGGCAGGGGCGGGGTCGTGTCGTTGATGAACTGTTTGAACGTCCCGCGTGCGTCGAACGGACCCATCGTTTTCTTTGTGCCGCGCCAGCCGAACGGGACGGTCGCAAAGACCTTCCGCTCTACCGGCTGCATCGTCCACTCGAACACGTCGGCCACCACCGGACCGTCTGAGCCCGCGTAGGTGATCGCGCCCTTGTCTCCCGTCAGAAATCCGGCCATGAATCACACCTTTCTCGCCACAACCTGAGCGGGGATGACGTAGTGAAGTTCGTTCTCAGTCGTTTGTGCCTGCGTCCCGTTCCGAAACGAGAGCCAGTTGTAAGTCCAGCTTGCGCTTGCGGCCAAATCAACGCGGTGGTAGAGCGTGCGGAGGCGGTTCAGGATCGCACCCTGCGTTGCGAATCCGTTGTACGAGTTCGTGTACACATGGAACCGAACCACCGCACGCACAGAGTCCTTGCCGAACGAGTCCGCTTCGTTCTCAATGATCTCAACCCGGATGATGGGCCAGTTCTGACTGCGATCGTTCGGGTCGCCCATACGAAAGAAGCTGCGGACGTAGGACGAACTAGACGAATCGGACAGCCCGCCAGACGTGTCGGCGTCACAGACGTTCTTGATGACCGTGTAGAGTTCGTCCGCGATCAAAGAGTTGCCCCAATGTCAAGCAGCCCGTTCTCAATCCACGCCTTCGGCTGAACGCTCGATGATCCAAACTCCGCCAGCGCCGAGCCCTTCCCGGCTTCCAACATCGCCGTCCCGGTGTCCTCGTCGTACGACACCTGTGTAGCCTCAACGCCGTAGCCCTTGGCTCGCTCGGCCAGCTTCCCTGCCCACGCAATGAGCGTCGGCTTGTAAATATCAAGCTCGGTCCACGAGGTAATCACATCGCACCCCCCATGTCGTTCGCGCCGCCGTAGCCGAACCAGCGCCCGCCGTCGAGCGAGCTGGTCATGCGTGCGGCGTCGCCGTACACGTCGCGGGTGCCGTTCTCCGAATCCATCTCGCCGTGGTCGTCGTAGATCGGGACGAACCGTTCAAGCTCGTCGTTGGCCGACTCCCAGACATCTGGGGTCACGCCCTGGTCCTTGAGCAGCTTGCCGTAGGTCAGTTCCTTGACAACCGGGATCAGCTCGGTCGGCAGGAGCGAGAACGGCACCGTGTCCGTGGCGCTCGTCGGGATGCCCGGCGTCGTCGTGCCCGGGAGCATGATGAAGATTTCAGTCGAGAGGTTGTACGTCGTGTCCGGGTAGGGGTGCCAGATCCACTTGCGGGTGTTGGCCGAGCGCTCGATCCGCAACCAGAGCGGGCGGTCGGACTGCGCCGTCGAGATCGACTTGAGCGCCGACATCTGATCCGCCGTCGCCCACTGGACGTACTGCGTGTTCGTGGTGTCGATGTAGTAGAGATTGCGGGTGGCGAGCGAATCGAACTTGACGGTCGCGTCGAGCGCCGACCCGTCCGGGTAGGTGATCGTCGGCGACTCACCGTTGCTCGTGGACGGGACAGAAATCTTCACGCGGATGCGGCGGAAGTTCCAGTTGGCCTTGTTCCAGACGTAGTTCATCACCCAGATCAGCGTCGAGTCGATCGACTCGGGCTGGATGGTGAGCTTGGCGGAGCGGTTGATCGAGGCTTGCAGGACGTAGTATCGAACGGACTGGCAGGTGAGCGTGAAAGCGGACGAGGCAAACCCGGTCGTGATCTCCGTGGCCGTCACGCTCTGGCGGTACTGCTTCTCATACGACTCCATCGCGGCCTTGAGTTCGGCTATCCGCTCGGGCCGCGCCGACATGCTCATGGTGTAGGCGATCAGGTACACCATCCACGACTCGGCGGCGTCGGATGAGGTCGTGGCCCCGAGCAGTTCGTACCACTGAGCGGCCTGCTGGACGGTGTGGAAGCCGTCGCGCGCGAACCCGGCCGTAGGTGGGCTGGACGACGACGTGCCGTCAAGCATCGCCTTCTGCTGCGTGGTGAGCGAGGAATAGCTGTTGCCGAACAGCGTGTACGCCACCCGGTCTTCAAGCGTCGATGACCACGTAAGGTTCGCCAAATGGTCCTCCCTGAAAACCACCCCGCGCCATTTCTGACGCGGAGTGGCGGAGCGAAATGGACGGGTTTACGGGGCGTCTGGCAGAATTGGGTACACGTCGAACACGATGTACACCGAGATGTTGGCCGCGGCGTTGAACGTGCCAGCGGCCGTGCCACCGGTCGCCACGCACGAGACGCGATAGGTGGTCGCGGTCGTGGTGTCTATGTCAGTGAGCGGTGATCCCATCGTCTTGATGTTCTTGGTCACCGTTGTTCCCGAGAGCAGAACGGCGTCCGGATCTCCGCTTGTGCCGAGAGCAACCTTGACCGCCGTAGCCAAGCCAACGGCCGTATCAAAGTTCATCTGCGCGAAGCGGATGACGTGACCGGCCGGGAGCGCGGCGGGTAGGGCGACGAACGTGTCGCTGTTGGCGAACGTCAACTGGGCCTTGTAGGAGAAGGTCTGCACGATGCTGGCCGAAGACCTGTTGACGTTTGACGGATAAAAAGCCCCCGCAGACGTTGCGGCTGTAATCGCACTGACAGTCGTGTCAGTGAGTGCTGCTGCTGATGGCATGTGAAAATCCCTTTTTGAGAGTTGCGAGCTTTACAGGGCGTAACCAGAAAACGCCGCCATAGTCCACGATCCGTCATCACTCTGACGAATGGACAACGAAGAACCTCCAGTGATAACTCTGTCAAAGTTGATGAGGTTGAACTGCCCAGATGTGGCAGAAGGTCCAACATCGGAGAATTGCACGCTCTGCGAAGCAGACTGAACAATGAAGGTGACAACGCGACCCTCCATGATCGCATTTCCAGATACGCTACCAACGAAACCGGCCGCGTTAGCACCGGCAGAAGTCTTGCACGTCAGATAGAACGTGTTAGAGTCATCGGGAATGGTGATCGAGGCTGATGTGTCGAGAATCGCGATCGTGGGGATGTTCTTATCCCCCGCGCCCATTGACTTGAGACGACCCCAGAATGACATATAAAACCTTTCAAGGAACTGCCGGAGAAAGGAACAGAGAACGCAAACCCAGCCCGCGAACTTTCGCACGCGGGCGGGTGTGGTGTTAGGTCGCGTCAGCGAGCTGACCGATCACGTCGAAGACGATGCGGACGTAGTACGTCGCGGCAGCGCCGAACGTGCTGGCCGTGGTGCCGTTGCTGGTGACGGCGTAGAGCGAGTACGCAACCGCAGCTTTGTTGGACGAGGCGTTGGCGGTCGTGGCGTTGCGGGGGCCTGAGAAACCACGGGCGTTCTTGGCAAGCGTGGTCGTGCCGGTGCTGGTCAGAACGTGCCCGCCGCCGCAGTAGATCGTGGTCGCGTTGCCAACGCAGACCTGACCGTCCGAAGCGCCGTGAACACCGGCCGAAGCAACCACGATCTCCGAAGAGACGATCGTGTGACCGGCGGGGAGCGTGCCGAGGGCAACGCTCGCCTGACCGCTGGTGTGCGTCACCGCGACCTCAGCGACGTACCGGCGCGACGGGGCGTTGGTCGTAGCGGGAAAGTTGGGGGTGATGGTGAAGGTCGTTGACGGGACGCGGTTGATGAACGGCATGGACGGAACCTTTCAATGAGGGGCTAACACCCTCGGATTGGGAGAGAACTACGAACCAAGATGAGCGAAGCCCTTGTAGTGCTTGCCCATCGTGTAACGCTGATACTCCGACTCTGTTTGCTTCAAGCCTTCCTCTGACGCTTCCGCGATCTTGACCTTGCGGGCCTTCGCGTCCTCGTCGTTCACTTCCTTTTCGCGCCGGTTTTTCCACTCGTCCTTCTGCTCTTGCGGGACGCGGCCCAGCATGATCGAGTACACGATGTCGTCCTCGTTCACGCGCGAGCCCGTGGCGTGGTTCAGCCAGTCCGGGGAGTTGAACACCGACACACGCCGACCGTTCTCGTCGATGCGAGTCCTGAACGCGGGCGTCGAGTACGCGATCCGCTCCATCCCGTTCGGCTCGGTGCCAAAGCAGATGTCGTTCTGGTTGGTGTCGAACCACGCGATGCAACCCGTACGCGCCCGCACACGGTCGGCAACCTCGCGCAGACGCAGGGCGTGCGCGGTCGATACCCGGTCGGGCAGACGCGACTTGATCGGCAGGAGATGCTTCCAGAAACCCATAAAACCCGGCGTCCCATTCCTGAGACGCCGGGGTGAATCACGCGGTCAGGTTGTTGATCTGGGCGTTCCGGCGGGGGAACACGCAGATGTCAGCCGCCAGCCCGTACCCGTTCATCTGGTACGTGGTGGTGCGGCCAGCGCCCACGGTGGACGACTGCATCCGGTACCAGTTGGAGCCGTTATCGCCCGGCATCCACTTGAAGTCCTGACCCAGCGGGGCCAGCATCTCCCAGTCGCCGAGCTTCAAGAACCGGATCTTGCCCGGGATCATGGAGGCGTCGGCGTTGAGGATGATGCGGCCAAGCTGCGGGTGGCGATAGATCGAACCCTGGAAGCCGTATTCGGCCATCATCTGACCCTGCTGCTCTTTGGTCGGGTACTGGATGATGATGTCCGCGCCGATCTCGTTGCGGTAGCGCTGTTCGAGTTCGGGCTGCATCGCCGTGACGTACGCGCCGTCCTGATCCTCTTCGGTGACGTACCCGAGTTCGAGGGCCAGAGCGTCGGTGTGCGTCTTGCTGAACTGTGTGCTGGACGACGGACCCGACTGGTGGCAGGCAAGGTAGCGGTAGTTCACGTCCGTGCGGTCACGGCCGAAGAACGACTCGCTGGCGGTCGGGGTCGAGTACCAGTGACCCATCGAGAGGATGTTCTGGTCCTTCTCGCCGTTGATGTAGATGTAGTCACCAGACGCGACGGCCGAGAGGCTGACGGTCGAGTCGAGCGCGCCGGTCGTGGAGTTGATGCCGTACACGCCGACCGAGCCGTCAGCGGGGTTGTAGTCGGTCACCTGGACGGTGTACCGCTTGGTGCTGGTCGAGCCCGAGTAGATGTCAACCAACTGGCCGGGCTGGAAGTAGGAGAGCGAGCCGTTGGCGATCAGGAAGCGAGCGCCGCCCGAGGTGGTGAGTGCCGAAGCAGCCGCCATCGTGAGAGCGTCGTTCTTCTTGGCCGTTCCCGACACCGACGCCAGACGCGCCGTGGAATCGAGGTGACGGTGCTGGGCCAACCACTGCATCTGGTCGCCCATCGCCTGCTCGACCTGATCGGTCACGAAGTCGTTCGACGACACCTTGGCGCTGTACTTCCGCTCAAGGTCAAGGTCGGTGATCTGCAAGCTGGTGGCGTAGCGGCGGAAGTGGTTCGTCGCGGGGTCTTCGCTGAGAAGAACCTTGAAG
>Ga0075163_10006196_pt1 | contig 15878 bp, 13 predicted proteins | sample JI1023141ADNA_FD_71478 | JGI IMG/M metagenome (GOLD analysis project Ga0075163, IMG submission 71478) | Wastewater effluent complex algal communities from Wisconsin, to seasonally profile nutrient transformation and Carbon sequestration -... | ecosystem: Engineered > WWTP > Effluent > Algae... | reverse complement strand
GCGTTCTTGCGCGTTCTGTAGCAAACCACAGCGCGCCGGTGCAAGGCTGAAAGGTGAAGGAATTGGAACCCTTCGATCTCAAACCCACTCCGGACCCACAGGCTCACGCGTCGCCCTGGCGACTTGTGGATAACTGGTGAAAGTCACGCGCACTCCAGGCCGAGGTGCCGCGGTCGGCAGGGGTGCGGCGTGACATCGCAGCGGGGCGGTCACTCCGGAGTGTGGCAGGGACGCCCCGCACGCATTCTCGCGGATCCGTCAGGCACTAGCTTGACACCCAGGGACTCGGCGGGTATCGATCCGCGTTCCGCACTGACCGGAGCTACGCGATGAAGCGCACGTACCAGCCGCACAACAAGAGCCGCAAGCGCACCCACGGGTTCCGCGCTCGCAAGAAGACCCGCGGAGGCCGCGAGGTCCTGCGTCGCCGCCGCGCCAAGGGGCGCAAGCGCATCTCGGTGACCGCCGCCAAGAAGTAACGGCGGCGCATGGCCGCGCGCACCAGCTGGCGGCCGCACGCGATCTCGAAGTCGATGCGGTTGCGTCGCCGCCCGGAGTTCCTGGCGGTGCAGGCGCATGGGCGCAAGGTGCACGGCACCGCGTTCCTGGCGCTGGTCGCGACGGGCTCGACGAGTCAACCTACCGGGCGCATCGGCTTCACTGTGACCAAGCGAATCGGCAACGCCGTGACCCGCAATCGGATCAAGCGCCGCACCCGCGACTGGTTGCGTCGGCACGGGTGGGCGCCCGCCGGCAAGGACGTGGTGTTGATCGCGAAGGAAGCCGCGGCGACGTTGCCGACGGCGGCCTTGCAGGCCGACCTGCGCCGGCTGTTCGAGAGAATCGCGTCGTGCTGAGGCGCGCGCTCACGGCGGTGCTGCTCGCGCCGATCCGCTTCTACCGGCGCTACCTGTCCGGGTTGAAGCGCGCGCCGACGTGTCGCTTCTTGCCGACGTGCTCCGAGTACGCGCTCGAGGCGATCCAGCGCCGCGGGCCGATCATCGGGCTGGGCAAAGCGGCGTGGCGGATCGCCCGCTGCAACCCGCTGTGCAAGGGCGGCTACGACCCGGTCGACGGGTGCCGGCACGATCTCCGACTTGACGCTGCGGAGCCGCAGCCGGGGCAACGCTGATGGAAGACCAAGGCAAGCGCATCGTCCTGTTCGTGGTGATCGCCGGGGCGATCTTCCTCGGCTGGCAGTTCCTGTTCCCGCCCGCGAAGCCGCCGAAGAAGGCGCCCGTGGCGGCGACCGACACCACGGCGGTGCAGAGCCCGACGTGGAGCGCCGGCTCGACGGCGCCCCCGCCGGCGCCGGGCACCGGCAGCGCGCCGGCCGCGGGCACCGCGACCCCGCCGCCGGCCGTGCAGCCGGCCGAGGCGCCGGTGCCGGAGACCACGCTGCAGCTCGCGACGCCGCGGATGCAGCTGACGTTCTCGAACATCGGCGCGACGATCAAGCGGGTCCACCGCCTCGACGACCCGATGAAGGGCGGCCGGGTCAACGACGACCTGTTCGTCTCGAACCAGCCGGGCGTCGGCTTCGCGGCGACGTCGTTCGTCAACTCGACGTACCCGCTCGCGCCGCTGGCCGCGTGGACCGGCGAGGCCGTCTCGGCGACCAAGGTCCGCTACACCTACGCGCGCGACGGCCTGACCCTGGTGAAGGAGTTCGAGGTCCTGCCCGACGACTGGATGGTGAAGGTCACCCTCGACGTGACCGTCGCCGCCGCGGCGTCGCAGCGCCTCGCGGTCTCGATGTTCGCGATGGCCCCGAAGGTCGAGGGGCAGCGCACCTGGCCGAAGATCCCGTGGGCCAAGTGCGACATCCGCGGCAGCATCTACGGCGTCAACCCGCACAAGGCCAGCGCGCCGTCGACCCGCTCGGGGCAGGTGCGCTTCTTCGGCGCCGCCACCCCGTACTTCATGTTCGGCCTGGCGCCGCGGCCGACCGGCTCGGAGACGTACGACTGCAACGTGTACCCGCTGCCCGCGGTCAAGGACGCGGCGCAGATCGACCTGGTCTACGCCGAGACCAAGATCCCGGCGGGCGAGACGATCCGCAAGGAGCTGTACGGGTACTTCGGCCCGAGCTACCTCGACAAGTTCGAGCACGCCGACGACGTCGCCGGGTTCAAGATGGGCCTGCGCGACACGGTCGACTTCGGCTGGTTCAGCTTCATCTCGAAGCCGCTGCTGTGGCTGTTGCGGCACATCTACGCGCTCGTCGGCAACTGGGGTATCGCGATCATCCTGCTGACCGTGCTGGTCAAGGCCGCGACGCTGTACTGGACCAACAAGTCGATGCGGTCGATGAAGGCGATGGCCGCGCTCAAGCCCGAGATGGAGGCGCTGCAGAAGAAGTACGGCGACGATCGCCAGAAGATGCAGCAGGCGCAGATGGAGCTGTTCAAGCGCCACGGCGTCAACCCGCTCGCCGGCTGCCTGCCGATGCTCCTGCAGATGCCGATCTGGATGGGGCTGTACCGGATGCTGTCGCACGCCGGCGAGCTGCACCAGGCGGTGTTCATCCCGGGCTGGCTCGACGACCTGACGCTGCAGGACCCGTACTACATCCTGCCCGTCTCGCTGATGGGCCTGATGTTCCTGCAGTCGAAGCTGCAGCCGGCGACCACCGACAACGCGCAGCAGAAGATGCTGACCTACGGTCTGCCGCTGATGTTCGGCGTGATGGGCCTGTGGTTCCCGGCCGGCCTGACGGTCTACATCACGACCAACACGCTGCTGGGCATCGCCCACACGATGTACATGAAGCGGTCGTCGCCGCCGCCGGTCAAGCCGGTGGTGGCGGCCAAGGACGAGGCCGAGGAGCTGCCCGCGGCCAAGGCGCTGGCCAAGGCGGACAAGGCCAGCGCGGCCGACGCCGACGACAGCGACGCCGACGAGGGCGACGCCGACGACAGCGACGAGGGCGACGCCGACGAGGCCCCCGCGGCCAAGGGCGCCGCGGACAAGCCGGCGCGCGCCGGCCAAGGGCGCCGCGGCAAGCGCCGCAACAAGCGCCGCTGAGCGAGATTTTCGTCGGCGATCGCATCGCCGGCACAGCCACCGAGGTAGCCGTGACCGAAACCGTGAACTCCACCGACGTCGCCGAGCGCGCTTGTGACTTCCTGATGGGCGTGCTCGATCGCATGGGCATCACCGCCGACATCGACGTCAACGAGTCGGACGAGAAGATCGTCCTCGAGATCCAGACCTCCGACCCGGAAGTGGTGATCGGGCGCAAGGGCCAGGTGGTCGATGCGCTGCAGCACCTGGTGAGCAAGGTCGTCTACCGCGAGCGCTCGGGCGAGAAGGGCAAGCCGATCATCGTCGACGCCGGCGGCTACCGCGACAAGCACGTGCAGCGGCTCGAGGCGCTGGCGCAGCGGATGAGCGAGAAGGCGCTGGCGAGCAAGCAGATCGTCGAGCTGTCGCCGATGTCGGCGCACGATCGCCGCATCGTCCACATGGCGATCGCCAACATCGCCGGCGTGGCGAGCCGCTCCGAAGGCGAGGGCGACGACCGGCACATCCTGGTCGTGCCCGACGGCCTCGACGCGAAGTAGCGTGGTCGCGGGCGGCAGCGACACGATCGCCGCGATCGCCACCGCGAGCGGGCCGGCCGGGGTCGGGATCGTGCGCGTCAGCGGACCCGACGCGATCGCGATCGGCGGCCGGCTGACCGGGCTGGCACCGGCGGCGTTGCCGGACCGGGTGCTGGTGCGGGCGGTGGTGTCGGACCTGGCGGGCGCGCGCCTCGACGACGGCGTCGTGGTGGCGATGCGGGCGCCGCGGTCGTTCACCGGCGACGACGTGGTAGAGCTGCAGGTCCATGGCGGGCCGGTCAACCTCGGGCAGGTGCTGGCCGCGGTGGTCGCGGCCGGGGCGCGGATCGCAGAGCCAGGCGAGATGACCCGGCGCGCGGTGCTGGCCGGGAAGCTGAGCGTGAGCGCGGCCGAGGCGATGCTGGCGGTGGTCGAGGCGCGCAGCGAGCGCGCGTGGGCGCTGGCGCAGGCCCACCTTGGCGGCGCGCTGGCGACGGCGGTCGCGGCGACGCGGCGGCGGGTGATCGACGCGCTGGCCGAGCTCGAGGCGCACATCGACTTCCCGGAGGAGGACCTGCCGACGCTGGCGCGGCAACGGCTGCGCGACGCGCTGCGCGAAGCGCGTGACGCGGCGGCGGCGCTGGCGGCGAGCTTCGGCGCCGGGCGGGTGGCGATCGAGGGGCTGCGGGTGGCGATCGTCGGGGTCGTCAACGTCGGCAAGTCGGCGCTGCTCAACGCGCTGGTGGGCCGCGAGCGCGCGCTGGTGTCACCGGAGGCCGGGACGACGCGGGACTACGTCGAGGTGCCGGTGGTGTGGGACGGGGTGGCGGTGACGTTGATCGACACCGCGGGCTGGCGCGCGGGCGCCGGTGGCCTGGAGGAGCGCGGGATCGCGCTGGGCCGCGCGCGCGCCGACGAGTGCGACGTGGTGCTCGAGGTGATCGCGGCCGGCGAGCCGGCCCGACCGCTCGGTGCGCGGGCCATCGGGGTGGCCAGCAAGGCCGATCTCGGCGGCGGCGTGCCCGCCGGCTGGATCGCGACGTCGGCGGTCGCGGGCACCGGGCTGGCGGAGCTGCGCGCGGCGATCGTCGCCCGCGCCGGGCTGGCGGACGACAGCGAGGCGGGCAGCGCGGTGTTGCTGACCGCGCGGCAGCGCGACGCCGCGGCGCGCGCGCAGCAGGCGCTGGCGGCGGCGGCCGAGCTGATCGACGCGGCGCGGCCGCTCGAGCTCGCGGCGGTCGAGGCCCGCGCCGGGCTAGTCGCGCTGGCGGCGCTGGCTGGGGAGGGCGTCGGCGAGGACGTGCTCGACGCGCTGTTCGCGCGGTTCTGTATAGGCAAGTAAGCCGCGGCACCGACGGCGCGCTGGCGTCGCGGCTATGGTCCGGGCATGACGCGCGGCTGGTTAGCGATCGCGGTGTGCGCGGTGAGCGCGATGGGCGGCGCGTGTGGCGACGATCCGCCCCCACCGTCGGCGCTGCGGGCGGTCGATGGCCGGTTGCGCGACGGCGATGGCCGCGAGGTCCTGCTACGCGGGGTCAACGCGCGGGTGGCCGGGCTGTTCGACGTCGAGTTCGCCGACGGGCGGACCAAGCTCGAAGACATCCCGCCGTTCGGTGAGGATGACTGCCGTTTCCTCGGCGAGGAGCTCGGCCTCGATCACCTGCGCCTGCCGATCAACTGGAGCGCGCTCGAGCCGACCGACGACGCGTTCGACGCGAGCTACGTCGATCGGATCCTCGCGGTCGCGGCGATGTGCGCGCGGCATGGCGTGCTGACGGTGGTCGACTTCCACCAGGACGGCTACTCGAAGGAGATCGGCGAGGACGGCGCGCCGCTGTGGGCGATCCAGCCGCCGCCGACCGAGCTGCTCGAGGGGCCGCTGACCGATCTCGGCGCGCGGCGGATGAGCCAGCAGGTGCTGATGGCGTTCCAGACGTTCTTCCGCGATCAGGCGGGCGGCTGGGATCAGTTCGCCGAGGCGGTCGCGTACGTGGCGGCGCGCATCGACATGCAGCCGGGCATCGTCGGGCTCGAGCTGTACAACGAGCCGTACATCCTGTTCGCGGACGAGACGCTGATCGCGTTTCACCGCCGGATGGCCGCGGCCGCGCGGGCGGTCGCGCCGGGGCTCGCGGTGTTCTTCGAGCCGGCGGCGCTGCGCAACATCCTCGACAGCGACCAGGCGTCGCCGACGATCGACGTCGCGAACGCGGTCTACGCGCCGCACGTCTACACCGACGTCTTCGAGGACGGCTGGGCCGCCGAGGACGTGGCGGCGGTGGAGGCCAGCGTCGCGGGTGCGCGGGCCGAGGCGACCGCGCACGCGGCGGCGCTCTATGTCGGCGAGTTCGGTCACGACGCCACCGCGCACGGCGAGAAGTACGTGACCACCGCGCTCGCGGCGTTCGATCAGCAGCGAGCGTCGTGGGCGTACTGGCTGTACGAGGAGTGGTCGCAGGGGAGCTGGGGGCTCTACGATGCGACGGCGGCGCCGGTCGGGCGCGGCGCGCTGCGCGCGGATCGGGCGGACGTGCTGGCGCGGCCGTACCCGGTGGCGGTCGACGGTGACCTCGACGCGATCGCCTACGACGCCGCGACGCGCACGCTGCGCGTGACGCTGGCGCGCGCCGGCCGCGGGATGCATACGCTGGCGGCGTCGCCGCGGACGTACCCGGCCGGCGTCGCGGTGACCTGCGATGGCGCTGCCACGCCCGCGACCGTGGCGCGCGGTCGGGTCGACGTCGCGTGTGGTGGCCGCGAGCTGGTGATGGCGCCCGCGCGGTGACCTGCGCGTCTAGGGCGTGGCGGTGCGCGCGCGCGGGCCGCGCCTGCACTTCCACCTCGGCGCTACCGCACAGGTAGCGCCGCACGCTGTTGCGCGCGGCCCCTGGTTCACGGGCGATCCGCTTGCTGCGCCAGCGCAACTGCTTCAGCAGGCGGATCCGCGCTACGATCTCGGGTTCCAGCATCGGGACGACCATCGTTCCGACCTGGAATTTCGTGCGTCTTTCTCATCGTTTGCCCTCCGCGGGGAGGGGGCAGCTTTAGTGGCGCGCGGGGGGGCATTTCACGTGGCGCCTTACAGCGGCGTAGGCGCGCTGTGGGCGGCGGCGTGCGCGCTGCGGTGCGGCGGTCGCGGCTCGACACCACGTGGGAGATGCGCTCTAGTCGCCCCGTGTCGAGGCTGGACTTCATCGAGGCGGAGCTCGTGTCGCTCGAGGCGCGCAGTCGCCGCCGCAGGGTCCGTACGGTCACGGCGCGGCGGGGAGCCGAGGTCGTCGTCGATGGGCGATCGCTGTTGAACTTCGCCTCGAACGACTACCTCGGGCTGGCGGTGGATCCGCGGCTCGCGGCGGCGGCGGCGGCGGCCGAGGCCGAGCACGGCGTCGGGGCGGGCGCCTCGCGGCTGATCTCCGGGCACAGCGCGGTGACGGCGCGGCTCGAGGAGGCGCTCGGGGCATGGACGCGCCGCGCGTCGTGCCGACTGTTCAATTCGGGCTATGCAGCAAATACGGGTCTTATGCCGGTACTGGCGGGGCCGGGCGATGTTGTGTTTTCGGACGAGCGCAACCACGCGAGCTTGATCGACGGTTGTCGGCTGTCGCGCGCGGCCGTCGAGGTGTACCGGCACAACGACGTCGACGATCTGCGCCGCCGGCTACAGGACCGTGCCGGTCGCCGGCGCTTCGTGGTCACCGAGAGCCTGTTCTCGATGGACGGCGACCAGGCACCGCTCGAGGAAGTGATCGCGGTCGCGCATGACGCCGACGCGGCCGTGATCGTCGATGACGCGCACGCGCTGGGGGTGCTCGGTGCCGCTGGTGAAGGTCTCGCGCCCGCCACCGCCGCTGACGTGATCGTCGGGACGCTCGGGAAGTCGGTCGGCTCGTCGGGCGCATTCGTCGCCGGGCCGGCCGGTCTCGCAGACCTGCTGTGGAATCGAGCGCGGCCGCTGGTGTTCTCGACGGGGCCGACGGTCGGGAGCCAGGCCGCGGCCCTCGCCGGTGTCGAGATCGCGCGAAGCGAGGAGGGTGCGGCGATGCGCGCACACCTGGAGGACCTGCGGCGGGAGCTGGCGGCGGGGCTCACGATTCCCGACGGTCGGGGCGCGATCATCCCGATCGTGCTTGGTGACGATCGGGACGCCGTCGCCGCCTCGGCGGCGCTCGAGGCGAGCGGGTTTTGGGTTCCAGCGATCCGGCCGCCGACCGTCGCCGAGGGTACCGCGCGTCTTCGCGTCACGTTGAGCGCCACGCACACGGTGGTCCAGGTGCGCGCCGTGGCGGCGGCCATCAGACCGTTTGTACGTCGGTAGCGCGTCGCCGAGCGTCTCGGTCGGCGGGGCCGTTGCTGGGCTGGCTGTGTGGTCTGTGTGCGAGCGGCGCTCGACTGCGGAGGCTGGGCGCGTGGAATCTCCGGCCCTGGGGGCGTCGCCGATGTTCCACGTGGAACACCGTGGCTCATGTTGTCGCGCGGCGTTCCACGTGGGACGCCGCGTCGGGCGGGTCGCAGCCGTGGCTCAAGTTGTCGCGCGATGTTCCACGTTGGACGCCGCGTCGGGTGGGTGGCGGCCGTGGCTCAAGTTGGTCGCGCGATGTTTCACGTGGGACGCCGCGTCGGGTGGGTCGCAGCCGTGGCTCAAGTTGGTCGCGCGATGTTCCACGTGGGACGTCGCGTCGGGTGGGTCGCGGTCGTGGCCCAAGTTGGTCGCGGTCGTGGCCCAAGTTGGTCGCCCGGTGGTCGACGTGGAACGCCTCGTCCGGGTGGGTCGGGTCGCGGCCGTGGCCCAAGTTGGTCGTGCGGTGTTCGACGTGGAACCCTGTGCCCAGGTCGTGGCCGTGGCCCAAGTTGGTCGCGCGGTGGTCGACGTGGAACGCCTCGTCCGGGTGGGTCGGGTCGCGGCCGTGGAACCCTGTGCCCAGGTCGCGGCCGCGGCCCAAGTTGGTCGCGCGATGTTCCACGTGGAACGCCGCGTCCGGGTGGGTCAGGTCGCGGCCCAAGTTGGTCGCGCGATGTTCCACGTGGAACGCCGCGTCCGGGTGGGGCCGGTCGCGGCCGTGGCCCAGGTTGGTCGCTCGATGTTCCACGTGGGACGCCGCGTTCGGGTGGGGCCGGTCGCGGCCGTGGCCCAAGTTGGTCGCGCGATGTTCCACGTGGGACGCCGTCCGGCCCAAGTTGGTCGCGCGATGTTCCACGTGGAACGCCGCGTCCGGGTGGGGCCGGTCGCGGCCGAAGTTGGTTCCACGTGGAACGCCGCCGAAGTTCCATGTGGGGCCCAGTGCTGTCGCGGCGCCCTGGGCGAGGCTCTCCGAGGACGACGGTGTCGAGCCACCGACGCTCCATCCGGCGATCTCCCACGTAGCAACAGCTCGCCCGAATGGTCGCGACGGGCTCCCACCGGCGATGTTCCGCGTGGACGGCAGCTTGTCCGGATCGTCGCGGAGGGCTTCCAGGGGCGCGCCGCCGGTGGTCAAGGCCGACGACTGCCACGGAGCCCCGGGCAGTGTTCGACGTGGAACAGCTTGGTGGGCCGCTAGTCACCGGCGGCATGTCCGCCTACCGCTGTCGCCCGATTGATCGCGGCCGCCGAGGCCACAGATGGATGTTCCACGTGGAACACGCCGCACCTCGCGGCGCCGTCGAGGTCGCTCCCCGGGGCGCACGCAGCGGAGGCTGTCGCTCTGGGTGAACCGCACACGGAAACCGGGCAGCTGCATCCGGATCCCATGTAGGAGATCGGTGGATAGGGCGCACCCCGCCCGTGGCGGTAGCGCGGTTCGCTGCACCTATATATAAGGTGCACGTGGACTGGTCCGAGCGAGACAAGCGAGTCCTCTGGCACCCATTCACGCAGGCCGAAGAGTGGACGGCGGGGACCCCGCTGGTCATCGAACGGGGCGAGGGCAACTACCTGATCGACACGGCCGGGCGGCGCTACTTCGATGGAGTCAGCTCGCTGTGGGTGACGACCCATGGACATGGGGTCGTGGCAGAGGCGATCGCCAGCCAGGCCCGTGTCCTCGACCACTCGACCATGCTCGGGTTGACTCACCCGCGGGCGATCGAGCTGGCGGAGCGACTGGTCGCCCTCGCGCCGGCCGGTCTGACGCGGGTGTTCTACTCAGACTCGGGATCGACGGCGGTCGAGATCGCCCTGAAGCAGGCGTTCCAGTACTGCGCCCAGACCGGCCAGGCCGAACGCCGCCGCTTCATCCACCTCGCCGAGTCCTACCACGGGGACACCTTGGGCGCGGTGGGGGTCGGCGGCATGAGCCTGTTCCACCGGATCTTCGGGCCGCTGCTCGTCGCGGGCATCCCGGTTCCGACACCCGCGCTCAACCCCGAGTCAGCGCTCACCGAACTCGAACGCGTACTGGAGGAGCGCGGCCACGAAGTCGCCGCGATGGTGATGGAGCCGCTGATCCAGGGCGCGGCCGGGATGCTGGTTCACCCCCGCGGATACCTCCGCGCGGTGGCGGACCTGTGCCGCAAGCACGGCGTGCTGTTGATCGTCGACGAGGTCGCGACGGGGTTCGGTCGCACGGGGACCATGTTCGCGTGCGAGCAGGAGGGGGTGCACCCCGACTTCCTCTGCGTGGCCAAGGGGCTCACCGCCGGGACGCTCCCGCTGGCAGCCACCCTGTCGACCGAGCGGATCTACCGCGCGTTCGTCGCGCCCCGGGCGGAGCAGCGCACGTTCTTCCACGGGCACACGTACACCGGGAATCCGATCGCGTGCGCCGCCGCGCTCGCCAACCTCGATCGGATGGCGGAGCCCGGGTTCGTCGCCGCGATCCAGGCGACCGCGGCGACGATGACCGAGCACCTGGACCGGCTGCGCGCGCTGCCGGTCGTCTACGAGACCCGGCAGGTCGGGCTCATGGCCGGCATCGAGCTTCGCCACGTCGACGGATCGCCGCTTCCGGCGGAGTCGTTCACCGGCTCGGTGGTGTGCGAGCGGGCCCGCGCTCATGGCGTCATCCTGCGGCCACTCGGCGACGTGATCGTGTGGATGCCGCCACTCAGCTCCGCCGCCGACGACCTGGCGCTGCTCGCTCACGCCACTCGCCTGGCGATCGAGGAGACCCTGCCGTGAGGTACTTCGTCACCGGCACGGACACCGGCGTCGGCAAGACCCACGTGACCGTGGCGATGACCGCGGGACTGCGCGCGGCCGGCCGCGCTGCGCGGGCGATCAAGCCGCTCGAGACCGGGTGGACGCCGGGCCAGACAGACGCCGAGCAACTGGCTGTGGCGTCGGGACGCTCGCTCGCCGAATCGCACTGGCAACACTTCGGGGCGCCGCGGTCGCCGAAAGCCGCCGCGGCGATCGAGCACCAGACGATCGACCCCGCCGCGCTGACGACCTGGTGCGCGCGCTGCTCCGGCGATCCGCTGTTCATCGAGGGAGCCGGCGGATGGGCGGTGCCGATCTGCAGCGGGATCCGCATGGCTGATCTCGCGACCCGGGTCGCCGATGCCGTGATCATCGTCGGGCGCGCCGGACTCGGGACCGTGAACCACTCGATCTTGACCATCGAGGCGGTGATGCAGCGGGCGCCCGTCGCCGGGCTGGTCCTGTCACGCCGCCCGGATGAGTCGATCGACTTCACGCGCGAGAACGCCGAGGAGATCGCTGCGCAGACGAGCGCCCGTGTCGTGGTCTACCCCGACGACCTGGACGACCTCCTCGGGTGGTTCCACGGCGGCTTCGACGAGCAGCCGACGCACCCGATGGGCTGAAGCGTCGAGGCGTTGGCCGGGCTGAGCGTCGACGCGCTACGGAACGCGCCGGATGATGATGGCGCGCTGGCGATCACCGGCCGCGTACGCGACGCGCTGGTCGTGGGGGCCGAGCACTACCTGCTCGCGCGCCTCCATGCCGAGCACCCGTCCACCCGATCGCACCAGCTGGGCGCCGAGCGCCAGCCACTCGTCGAGGGCGAACGTGGCTCGCGACGTCGCGACGTCGAAGCCGTGATCGGTCTCGGGTGTGATGCGTCGCGTCATGATCTCGACGTTCCCGAGCTTCAGTTCCCGGACGGCGGTCGACAGGAACGCGGTCTTCTTGTGGATCGGCTCGACGCCACGCATCGCGACGTCGGGTCGGCACGCAGCCAGGACGATCAGCGGGAAGCCGCCGCCGCAGCCGACGTCGATCAACGAGCGCCCGTCGCCGAGGTGCGCGAGCAGCGCGAGCGAGTCGACGACGTGGCCGGCGATCTCGTCGCGCGTGCGGGCCGCGGAGAGGTTGATGCGCGAGTTCCACCGCTCGAACAGCTCGACGAACTGCGCGAGGGCCGGCGCCGCGCTGGCTGCACCCGCCGAGGCGGCGGCGCGATCGACAAGCTCACGCCATGACATCGGCGATCACTTTGCTCGCGAGCGGCACGACGAGCAACTCGTCGTGGTCGCCGATCGCCGTCGCCACGTCGGGCGCCCAGCGCGCGTAGCTCGTCTCGACGGTGGCGCGCGGCAGGTTCGATACGAGCACCACCTCGTGCTGCGCGGGCAGGCGCGGTCGGATCCCGAGCTCGTAGATGCCGCGGTTCACGACGTCGACTGGCCCGAGCCCGTCGTCGCACGGCGCGACGATCACGACGCGCCCGCCGGGGCGCACCCACGGCGTCACGCTCGCGAGGCACTTGCTCGCCTGGTACAGCGAGCGCGTCACCGGGTCGCGATCGCCGACGACGACGCACGCGCTCGGTCGCGCCGCGGCCCGCAGCCACGGACCGGCGATCGCCGCGCCCGCCCGGAACGCGGCGCGGACGTCGCCGGCGACCACCGCGCGGACGACGTCATGGCGATCGGCCACGCCGTCGAGCAGGAACGCGCGCGGCGCGGCCAGCGCGGCCGCCTCCTCGAGGTCGAGCCGACACGGGTTGTCGTCGACGGCGCCGCCGCGCGCCGCGGGATCGCGCTTCCACAGGTGGTTGTGACGGGCGCTGGCGCTGGCCGCGAGCCCGGGGAAGATCGCCTTGGCACCCGCGCCGAACCCGGCGAAGTAGTGCGCGCGGATGACGCCGGTCGCGACGACCAGGTCGGCGTCGACGCAGGCCCGGTGCACCACCACCGGCGTGCCGCGGCTCGTCGTGCCGACGTCGACGAGCGCGGCCGCGTCGAGCCCATCGTGATCGACGACGGTCACGTCGCGCACGTGATCGAGCCCGATCGACCCGAGGCCGCCGCTCCGCCCGTGCGTGCCCGTCGCGATCGCGACCGTGAGGCGCACCGACGGCAACCGCGCGCGCACCGCGTCGACGAACGCCGCCCGCGGCTCGGCCCGCGTCCGATCGCTGACGATCAACGTCACGCGATCGCCGGCGCGCACGCGCGCCTCCAGCAGCGCGCTCTCGATCGGCGCGGCGAGCGCGGCCTCGCACAGCGCGGCGAGCGCGGGCGGGGTCACCGCGGCGGGAGGAGTCAGGAACATCACCGCGGCGTCGACGTCGGCGCTGACCTCGCCGGCGCCGAACGGGAGCGCGACCCGGACCATGCCGAGACAGTACCAGGCTCGGTGGCGACCCGTCGGCCGGTCGGATACCATGCGCCCCTGGCGCTCGTGTCGAAGCAGTCTCTCCTCTTGGTCGACGGGGACCCGCGCAGCTTGCGCGTGCTCGAGGTGTCGCTCAAGAAGGCCGGCTTCGTCGTGACCACCGCGGTCAACGGCAAGGACGCGCTCGACAAGGTCGAGCTGTCGCCCCCCGACCTGGTCATCTCGGAGACGCTGCTCGACGAACTCGACGGCTATGCGTTCTGCCAGCGGCTGAAGGCGAACCCCGACTGGGCCGACATCCCGTTCGTGTTCCTCACCGCACAGACGGAGATCGAAGCCAAGATCAAGGGGCTCGAGCTGGGGGTCGAGGACTACCTGACCAAGCCGATCTACATCAAGGAGATCGTCGCGCGCGCGCGCATCCTGATCCAGAAGCGCCAGCGCACGCGCATCGAGGAGCGTCGCGACGGCCGCACGCGGTTCTCGGGTCGCATCAGCGACATGCCGGTGGTCGATCTGATCCAGACGATCGAGATCAGCCGCAAGGCGGGCCTGATCTACTTCACCGGCGAGGCCGGCAAGCAGGCCGCGATCTACTTCCGCGACGGCAAGGTCATCGACGCCGAGGCAGGCCCGCTGCAGGGCGAGGACGCGGTCTACCGCCTGTTGACGTGGAACGAAGGCGAGTTCGAGGTCGTGTTCCGCACGGTGCGGCGGCGCGAGGTGATCGCGGTGTCGTCGCAGGCGCTGCTGATGGAGGGGATGCGGCGCCTCGACGAGTGGGGTCGCCTGAGCGAACAGCTCCCCGGCCTCGACATCCGCTTCGAGATCGACGCGCGCGAGCTGACCAACCGCCTCGGCGACGTGCCGGACGAGCACAACGCGATCCTCCGCCTGTTCGACGGCCGTCGGACGGTCATGGAGGTGATCGACGCCAGCGACTACGGCGACCTCGAGTGCCTCGAGGTGATCGCCAAGCTGTTCTTCGAGGGCCTGCTGGTCGAGCTCGGCCCCGGCAAGCCGCAACGCGCGACCGGCGAGTGGACCGTGCCGTCGTCCGTGCTCGATGAGACGCCCGGCCTCGACCGCGACGCGGTGACCGCGGACCTCGGCGAGCCGCTCGGCAGCGTGTCCGGGCCGACGACGAGCTCGACCGACGAGCTGTTGATCGGCGAGGAGCTCTCGGAGCTCGCGCCGCCCACTGCGCCGTCGGCAGCGGCGGCGGCAGCGGCGCCCGCCTCGCCACCCCCGACCAGCCCGGCGGATGACGAAGCGTCGTTCGCCGACGTCGCGTTGACCCCGCCGCCCGTCGACGTCGAGGTGACGCCGAGCGCTGGGGCGGGAGCTGCGCCACCCGTGGCTGCGCCGCCAGCGCCGGAGCCGGCCGCGACGCTTGCCGCCGCGCCGGCGATGAGTTCCGTCGAGCCGGTGACACCTGCGCCGGAGGTGGCGCCGGAGGCCGCCACGCCTGTGCCCGACGCGGCTACACCTGCACCCGCGCCAGTGTCGCTGCCAGCCGCGCCGGACAGCGCGTCGCCGCCATCCGCGGCGGACAGCGCGTCGCCCGATCCCGCGCCGGCGGCGTCGCCGACGCTCGTCGCGCAGCTAGCCACGGCGGAGCAGCCCGCCGAGGCGCCGCCGCCGCGTCGCAAGAGCCTCATCGAGAAGGCGATCGACGAGTCCGATCTGGTCGGGATGGGGCTCGGCGACGTCGACGCGTTGCTCGGGATCTCGTCGAGCCCCGCGCTCGCGGTGCCGGCGCCGATCGCGCGGGTCGACTCGGACCCGGTGCCGCAGGCGATCTACTCCGACGATCCCACGCCGCTGCCGCCGCCGATGCCGATGGACGTCGACGACGAGCTGCCGCGCGCGACCACGTCGCGCGGCGCCGAGGTCGCGCAGGTCGCGGGGGAGGTCCTCGCGGCGACGCCGGCGGCCGACGCCGAGCCGGCGCGCGAGCTGATCACGATCCGTCCCAAGCGCCAGACTCGCGAGCAGCCCGCGCTGGTGCCCGTCAGTGAATCAGCCGCGACAGCCGAGGCCACGCCCGCGACGCCCGCCAGCGAGTCGGCGCCGTCCGCCGCGCCTGCGCCTGCGCCCGCGCCCGCGCCTGCTCCGCCCCGATCCACGTCGCCGAGCGAGCCGCTGCCCGAGCGCGTGGCGGCCGATCGCACCGAGCCCGTCGAGACGCTCCCGCCCAACCAGCGCGGCCCGCGCTGGCCGGCGATCCTGACGGGCCTCGGCGCGCTGGCGCTGCTGGTCTTCGTCGTCGTCAAGTCCGGCCGCAACCACGCGTCGCGTCCGCCCGTCGACGCCGCCCCTGGCTACGTCCCGCTCGACGCGATGCGCGCGCTGCCGCCGCCGGCTGCGCCGCCGGACGCCGCCGCGGCCCACACGCCGCCCATCGACGCGCCGGCGCCCGCGGCGCTGGTCGACGCCGGCGCACCTCCGCCGACGGCCCGCGACGCTGGGGGCGGCGCCACGGCTGCCGACGCCGGCGTCGACTACAAGGTCCCGCTCGAGAGCGCCCGGCGCGCGCTCGAGGACGGCGACTACGATCGCGCGCTGGCGCTGGCCGATGAGTCGATCGCGGTCCGCCGCTCGGCGCGCGGCTACGTCGTCCGCGCCGACGCGCTGCGCCGGCTGGGGCGGATCGATCTGGCGGTCGCCGCCGTCGACGCGGCGATCAAGGCCAACGGCGCCTACGCGCCGGCGTGGGACCTGAAGGGCAAGATCTTGTGGAGCGCGCGTCGCTACGACGAGGCGCGGCCGGCCTACGAGCGCTTCCTCGAGCTGCAGCCGACCGGCGAGGCCGCCGACACGGTGCGCGCGCT
>Ga0075163_10006195_pt1 | contig 15881 bp, 12 predicted proteins | sample JI1023141ADNA_FD_71478 | JGI IMG/M metagenome (GOLD analysis project Ga0075163, IMG submission 71478) | Wastewater effluent complex algal communities from Wisconsin, to seasonally profile nutrient transformation and Carbon sequestration -... | ecosystem: Engineered > WWTP > Effluent > Algae... | reverse complement strand
ACAAGACGACGCTGCTCTTCATGGCCCTGATCCAGGTCCTCGCGGTCGGTTTGCTGGCCGACCTGATCGACAAGCGCTCGCGTCTGTGACCGAGGCGCTCGTCGAGGGGCCCGAATCCGTCGACGAGGCGCCCGCGCGACCCGGTCGGCGGGGAACTCCCGGGATACCGGGTTCCAGGACCGCCCGGGTGTCGTAGAAAGACAGGCACGTTCCACTGGATTTCGCTCGTCCGAGCGATCCGAAGCGACGTAGACACGGGCACGCACCCACCGTGACCCCAACGAAACACGAGATCACCATGCTCCAAGTGAACGACGCCGCTCCCGATTTCACGCTGCCCGCGACCGGCGGAGGCTCTTTCCAGCTGTCCGCGCAGCGCGGCAAGAAGGTCGTGCTGTACTTCTATCCCAAGGACGACACGCCCGGTTGCACGGTCGAGGCGTGCGACTTCCGCGACAACATGGCGCGGATCAAGAGCCACGGCGCGCAGGTGTACGGCGTCTCGAAGGACACGCTCGCGAGCCACGCGAAGTTCCGCGGCAAGTTCGAGTTGCCGTTCGAGCTGCTGTCCGACGAAGGCAACAAGATCGCGCGTCTCTACGGCGCGTACGGCAAGAAGCTGATGTACGGCAAGCCGGTCGAGGGCACGATCCGCTCGACGTTCCTGATCGACGAGAAGGGTCGCGTCGCGGCCGTGTGGTCGCCGGTCAAGGTCGACGGTCACGTCGACGCCGTCATCGCGGCGCTGCAAGGCGAGAAGGCCGCGAGCGACATGGCCAAGAAGTCGGCGGCGAAGAAGGCCGCGAGCAAGGCCGCGGGCGCGAGCGCCAAGTCGTCGACGAAGGCTCCCGCGAAGACCACGAAGACCACCAAGGCCTCGGCCGCGAAGGCGCCCGCGGCGAAGAGCCTGCTCAAGAAGGCCCCCGCCAAGAAGACGGCCACCAAGCGCGCCACCAGCAAGAGCTGAACGCGCACTGCTTCCACGGACGACGACGGCGCGTCCGGCCGAGAAGACTGCGACCCGAGGGCGCTGACGCCTCCTCGGGTCGCATGCGTTTCCGCGTCGAAGCGGCCCGCGATCGACGTCGGAGTGCACGTCAAGCGCGCTCGGGGCAATTCGAAGGCGCGCGGCGCGGAACCGTTGGTCCCGTGCGTGGTTCCGGCCCGCATGTGCACGCTTCTCGCGCTGGTCGTCGCTCTCGTCTCCGCCGCCCCGATGCCCGCCCAGGAACTCGGGGATCGCAGCCGCGAGAAGATGGCCGAGCCGCGAATGGGGTCGTCCTTCGGAGGCGCTCTGGTCGTCGTGCCCCCGGACTCACCGGAGAGCCGACCGAGGATCGCCGTGGCCAACGAGCGCTGTCCGCTCGACGTGGTGAACGCATCGGGGCGCGTCTACGTGTTCTCCGACGGATGGGGGAGCCGCACTCGGGTCCTTTCGGGCAGCGTCGTCGGCACCGAGTTCGGTACGTGTTTGGCCGCGAACGCGTCGTGGCTCGTCGTGGGGGTGTCGACCACGTTCGATTCCGACGCACCGGCGGCGCTCGAGGTCTACAGCGCATCCGATCTCGAACACGTGCGACGGATCGAGATCGCGGCGGGCCACAGTGTGCGATCGCTCGGGTTCGTGCCGGATGCCGACGCGGACGGAATCGACGACGTCCTGGTCGAAGCGCGAACGTGGAAGCCCAAGACCTCCGAACGCGGAGTACGCCTGGTCATCGTCTCGATGGCGACGGGCGCGCTCGTGCGAGAGCTCTCGGCCTCCGGCCAGCGCAAGTTCGATGGGGGGCGACTGTTCTTCGCGCACGATTCGAGCTCGGTGTCGCCATGGATCGCGGGCACCACGGTCGTTTCCGTCGACGAGCAGCCGGATCGAAGGTGGGGAGCGGTGCTGCTTTCGCTCACAGGGGAGACTCAGTACGTGCCGTTCGATGCGAGCAAGGGCGTACCGCCCGTGGGCGCGTTGGACCTGCGACGATTCACGGCGCCGGACCCGACCCCCGTGACCTTGGTGGCCGTCGACCAGTCGCCGGAGTTTCTCCGTGTTCTTTGGCTCGAGGCGAATTCGGTCGAGAAGGAAACGGGTCTCGTGCTGCAGGAGGTCGACCTTCCCAGGTTCGTTCCGGAGTTGTCGGTGGGACACACCTCGACGGATCTCGATCGCGACGGCGTGCCGGACTTCGTCGCGAGCGGACGCATCGACCGCGCCGATCTCGATTGCCTCACGTTGGTTGCCTTCGACGGGAAGGCCGGTCGTCCGCTCTGGCAATGGACCAACGACCTGATCGAAGCGGACCAAGGTCCGATCGTGTCCGCGTGGGACGTCGACGCGGACGGAGTCACCGACTTGCTCGTCGGCGTCACGCCGTGCTCGGGGCGAGGCACGAGTGCCGCATTCCTCGTTTCCGGCGCGACGGGGAAGATCCTGGCCTCGTTCCGCGAGCCGTGAAAGAACCCGTCGCGGCCATGGTCGAATCTCCATGACGTTCGTGACGGACGACGTACCTCACACGCTTCCTGCAACTCAGGGTGACTCAGCTCCACGAAACCCGTCGGAAAGACCCGCACATGTTCACGGCATTCTTCTTCGCCTCGATCGTCGCGATTCCGGATCCGGCGCTCGCACCTGTCGCGACCATCGGCATCGATCCTCCCGTCGCGACGATCGAGACCGCGGAGAGCGATGCACTTCCCAGTGCGGGATTCGGAATCTCCGTTGCGTTGCTCACCTCGCTCGAGACCGATCGGAAGCGTCGCGTCGCGATCGCCAATCCGCATCGTCCGACGGGCCATCCCGACTCGAAGGGTGTGGTGTACGTCTTCACGGAAGGCTGGGGGCTGCCCCAGCCCGTGTTGCGCGCGAGTGATCCGTCCACTCGATTCGGCACCTGCATGGCCGCCGACGACCGCACGCTGGCTGTCGGCGTGTCGGCGCGTGAAGGTTCCGATGGAGTGGCCAGCCTGCAACTGTTCCGCATGTCGGACTTCGAACGGGAACGACGGGTCGAATTCGGAAAGGGGGAGTTCGTCGACACCGTGCACTTGCTTCCCGATGTCGACGACGACGGCCGTTCGGACTTGCTCGTCGAAGTCCTGAGCGCCGAACGCTCGAAGTCCGCGGGTCACACACGCGATGCCCGCGTTCTCGTCGTCTCCGCGGCGTGCGGCAAGATCCTGCGGGAGCTACGCGGCTCTCCGGGGCGAGACGTCCTGCGTGGAGCCGCGTTCGTTCCCACGGCCCCCGGAGCTGGAGGTCAGTGGGTCGCGGGTGTCAACGTGACGACCCGCGGCGACGACGGACTCCATCGCCTCACCGAAACGTGGCTCCTGCCTCGCAAAGGCGAACTGTTCTCCAGGCCGGTCTCCACACCCGAGGAGATCGGCGGCTACGAGGGTTTCGCCACGCTGTCTTGGCCCGGCGTGAACGAACCAAGGCTCTCGATGCTGCTGCGGCTTCGCAGTGGCTCCGGTCACGTCCTGCGGTGGATCGACGCGTTCCCCACGGATGCGACCCGAACGGTCCTCCAGGAAGCGAAGCTCGACACCCAACGCGACGACCTGCGAGTCGTCCGGCTCACCGTCGACTTGAACCGTGACGGGCGTCCCGATCTCTTGCTCGCGGGACAAGTCGTCGTGGGCGTCGACGACTGGTACACGATGGAAGCGTGCGACGGCACGACCGGCGCACGTCTGTGGTCGTGGCGTGACAACCTTCTCGAACTCGCGGATGGGCCAGTCGTCCCCGCGGGTGACGTGGATGGCGACGGCGTGACGGACCTGTTGGTCGGTTGTCCGGGCTGCCGCGGAGGGATGCCGGGACTCGCCCTGCTCGTTTCCGGCGCGACGGGGAAGATCCTGGCCTCGTTCCGCGAGCCGTGATCGCCGCGCCGGAGCGCGGATCAGCCCGTGAGGCCCTTCACCTGTTCCTCGAGCTTCGTGCGCGTCGGCATGTCCATCGCGATCAAGCACACCGACAGCGCGGGAGCGGCCAACACGTACCACGGTCCGCCCAGGAACAGCAGTATCGCGCCCAACAACCCCGGCGCCTCGACCAACGCCGCGCCCACGATCGAGAGCGTGTAGAGCGGTCCGGGCACGCGATCCTCGCGCACGATCTCCAACGCGGCCTCGCGATCCTCGGCGACCTGCGCCAGCAGTCGCTTGCCCAGGATCGGTCGCACCATCATGGCTGTCATGAACATCACGGCGGCCACGATCACGAGCACGTTGACGAGTTCGGGCTCCGACTTGGTCCCTTCTTGCAGCCGCAGGAACACGAACATGCCGGTGATCGACACGAGGCCCAGGATGAGCACGGCGTGGACGATCTGGACGGTGCGGATCGGCGGAGCTTGTTGCGGCATGAGCGGGCTCGAAGGGGAAGCGTCGGTGGACACGCCAGCGTCGGCCACAGGATACGCAGCGCGATCGTCCGGGCGAAGCGACCGTCGGTGAGAGTCTCTCTCCAGGCGAACTCCGAGCTCCATGCGGTTCCCACTCCGAATCGGACGCGAAAAGGACGGATCCGAAGGACGCGGTTCGGCGTACGCACCCACATGGCCCACCCGAACACGCTCCTCCTGGCGCTCACCACCACTGCCTTTCTCGCCGCGTGCGCGGGCCCCTCGGACCGTGACGCGGTTCCGGTCGATCGGCCCTCGTGGTCGGCCTCGAGGGCAGGGTCGGAACCGGTCGCGCCGTCAGCCGCGGACGCGACGATCACCTCGACCGTGGGAGCGACCTCGGGCGTGACGACGGGCTCGGGCGAAACGAAGGCGAGCCCCTCGACCGTGACCTCGCCGGTCCGGAAGCCGTCGGACGAGTCGGAAGCGACATCGCGTGCCGCACGACCGATTCTCGCCGCGACGAACGGCTCGGGGACGTCACCGTCCGTCGACGCGCGCCGCGCGGCGTCGCGGATCCTGACCGAAGCTCTCGCGAACGTGGACGCGCGCGAACCGGCCGTGGATGCGTCGCGCGCCGCTGCCGCGCGAAGCGCCGAGGATCTCGCACGCGAGTTCGAGCGCTGGCGCGTCGCCGTGAAGGAAGCGCGCGCGGTGTTGGGCGACGCGTCCCTCAACTCGGCTCGATTGGCCGCCGCGATCGACGTCGCGCCCAGCGAGTGGGCGAACGACGGAGCCCGCACCGCGAAGCGCGTGCGGCGCGCGTTGGAGAAGCTCGCGGCGGACTTGGTGTTCGAGCCGCGCGTCGAAGCTCCGCGTCCGGTCGGCTTCCCGAGCGCTTCGCCGGTGGGAGAGGTGGTCGTGCTCGACTACCCCGCGTACCGCATGGCCAAGGTCGCGATGGACGCGCGCGGTGACAACGGCGCGTTTTGGAAGCTCTTCCGACACATCGAATCCCACGAGATCCCGATGACCGCACCGGTGGAGATGGGGTACGGCAACGACGGATCGCGCGAGCGCGCCGACTCGATGGCGTTCTTGTACGCGTCGTCGGACGTGGGCCAGACCGGGCCCGAGGGCGACGTCAGGGTCGTGGACGTGCCCGCCGCACGCGTCGTGTCGATCGGCTTGCGCGGTTCGCCGACCGAGTCGCGGGTGGCCGTGGCGCGCGAGGAGCTGCGCGCGTGGTTGCGCGATCATCCCGAGCTCGTCGAGGTGGGGCCCTCGCGCACGATGGGCTGGAACAGCCCCATGGTGTCCGACGCGGCCCGTTTCACCGAGGTCCAGGTCCTCGCGGGCGCGCGCGACGGATCCGTCGCCGGCCGACCGTGAGCGCCTTCCGCTGACCAGCGTTCTCGCCGCTGCGCGGGATTCCAGGAACGCACACGAGCCCGCCGCGGCCGATCGGCGCGCGCGGGCTCGCGAAGAGCGTGCGTTTCGGTGCGGCTTTGGTTCAGCGCAGAACCGCGCGCACGGGTTCAGCGCAATACGGCGCGCACGACGCGACGCAGGAAGTGCTCCAGCTCGCGCGTGTCGTTGCTGTCGGGCTGCACGCGTGCACGAATCGTGCGTGCGCATGCACGTCCGTTGCGGTCGTAGGTCAGCGTCGCTTCCAGGTGTCGCAACGCGCCGGGTTGGCTGCCGATCGTCGACATGAGCAACTTGGCGTCGCGGATGCCGATCTCGAGCAGACGTTCGGTGCCGTCGGTCAGTCGCACGCGGTAGCGCACGCCCGATTCGGCCGGGCCGTCGAGCGACAGACAACCCGCGATCACCACGCCGAGTTCGCGCGTCACGGCGACGGGACCGGCGGTGAGGTTCAGGTCACGCAAACGCCGCAGCAGCGTGCGCGCCTTGTCGGAGGGGAGCGAAGGTGAACTGAGCTCGAACACGGGAGGTCGTTCCGATGGGTGTTGGGCGGACTAGGAGGCGAGGTGCCGCCCGGTGCGGACCCTTGCAGGTCCGAAACCGGAGGGGAGACTTGCTATCGGCCGGAGCGGCCGCGAAATGGAGCGGTCCCCAGCTCCCGCGCGCACATCGAGGTGATTCCATGCAGACTTCCCGACACGGTTCCCTGATCCGGCACGCACTGGCTTTGACCCTGGCGCTCGCGAGCGTCGCCGCGTGGACGGCCCCGCGGCTGGTGGCCGGCCCCGTCACGATCGCGCCGCAGGGCGACCCCGTGGCCGAGCTCGTCAAGAAGCTCAAGGACGAGGGCGACCGCGCGAAGGTCGACCTCATCAAGGACCTCGCGAACCAGAAGACGCGTCCAGCGCTCGATGGACTGTTGCAGGTCTACGACGCGATGAAGACCACGTTCATGAAGCGCGAGGTCGTGCGCGCTCTGCCGGCGTTCGACGGCGTGCCGGACGCGGAGCAACCGGCGCTGCAGAAGCTGACCGACGTCGCGACCGAGGCGCCCGAGCCCGAACTCCGCGAGGCCGCGCTCGACGGGCTGGGCGCGTGTCCCGGTCACGGCAAGGACTTCTTGCGCATGATCGTCAACTCGCCGGCCGACGACGGCGTGCGCGAACGGGCGATCGCGCTGCACGTGAAGATGGCGACCAAGGACGACATGACTTGGTACCGCGAGCTCTACAAGCCCAAGGTCGACGAGAAGGCCGAGAAGGAGCGCGAGAAGGAAGCCAAGGAACAGAAGAAGAAGGAGAAGGAAGACAAGAAGAAGGCCAAGGGCAAGGAAGACAAGGACAAGGACAAGGAAGAGGAAGCTCCGCCCAAGCCCAAGCGCGTCGTCAGCTTGAACACGATCCGACTGGCCGCCTTCGGTGCGCTGGCGTCGTCGCTGACGATCGAGGAGTTGCAGGAAGCGACCAAGGACGCGTACCCCAAGATCCGTCTCGCGTCGCTCGACGAGATGGCCGCGCGCGGCGACAAGAAGACGCAGGACTTCGCGCTCGACATCCTGAAGAGCCCCGACGCGCCGGGGAACATCCGCGTGATGGCCGCGCGCGTCCTGGCGAAGATCCAGGGAACGAAGGCCGCGCCCGAGTTCATGAAGTACGCGACGCGCGGCGACTCGCCGATCGAGTTGCGTCGCGGGCTGGCCGAGATCCTGGCCGGTTTCGACGATCCGGGCGTCAACAAGGACCTCGTCAACGAGCTGGGCAAGGGCAAGAGCGCCGACGAGCGCTTGTTCCAGATCTACGCCGTGCGCCAGCTCAAGGACGAGCACGTGGACAAGGTCCTCGTGCGCATGCTGACCGACAAGGACGAGGACGTCGTGGTCGCCGCGGCCAAGATCCTGGGCGAGCGCAAGTACAAGGACGCGATCGCGCCGCTCAAGAAGCTGTGGGACAAGAGCGGCAAGAACCGCGACGTCATGCGCGCGGCGATGAACGCCACCGCCATGATCCGCGGCGACGATCCGACGTGGGTCGACGAACTCGTCGCGCTGACGAAGAGCGACGATCCCGAGGTGCGCAGCCTCGCGCTCGACGGCCTGGGTGCCGCGAGCGACAAGCGACACATCGAGAAGATCGTGGCGGCGCTGGAGGACCCCAACTGGTCGACGCGGCTCGCGGCGCTCGAGGCCCTCGAGAAGATGAAGGTCAAGGAGGCGATCTCCGCGATCATCATCCGCATGGGCAAGGAAGAGGGCCGCATGAAGAACGAGTTCGCCAACACGCTGTGGCGACTCACCGGCCAGCCCTACGCGGACAACCCCGAAGGTTGGGACAACTGGTGGAAGGGCGCGAAGAACGACTTCCAGATCCTGACCGACGCGGACCTCGAGAAGGTCAAGTCCGGCGAGGAGGAATGGCGCCTGCGTCAGACCACGCGCGTCGACTCGAAGTTCTTCGGCATCCGCATCATCAGCCACCGCGTGATCTTCATCATCGACGTGTCGGGTTCGATGGAGGAGGGCCTGCTCAACGACTACAAGGGCCGCCCGGGCGCCAAGCGCATCGAGGTCGCGCGCGGCGAGCTCGCGAAGTGCATCCAGAGCCTCGATTCGTCGGCGTTGTTCAACATCGTGACGTTCTCGAGTGACGCGGAGCGCTGGGTCGACGGCAGCCTGGCGGCGGCCAACGAGAAGAACCGCAACGACGCCACGGCGTTCGCCGAGAAGCTCGCGGCGGGTGGCGGCACGAACTTGTACGGTGCACTCGAGAACGCGTTCGCCGATCCGGACGTCGACACCATCTTCGTCATGTCGGACGGCGAGCCTTCGATGGGCACGGTGATCGACCCGATGCAGATCCGCGAGCACGTCGCTGCCTGGAACGAGCACCGCAAGATCGTGATCAACACGATCGCGGTCGGCGGTCAGTTCCAGATCCTCGAATGGCTGGCCAAGGACTCGGGCGGCACGCACGTCAAGTTCGAGTGACCGCGGTCGGCCGGGCGCGGGGCGTGGCCGTGACCGCCGCCGCGGCGCGACCGTCCTCGCCGCCGCGCCGCGACCGTCGTCGCCGTAGCGACGCGACCGTCGTCATCGCCGCCGCGACGCGAGGACGACCCGCGGGTGACGTCTTGTTCCGGCGCGTGCCGGCGAACACACTCAGGACTTGAGCCTCGCCACGAAGACCCTGATCCGCGTCCTCGCCTCGCTGCTGTTGGCGGCCGTGTTGCTCGTGCCGCTGTTCTGGTACGGCGGCGTGGACGCCGCCGACCTGGAGCGCACGTGGGGGCGATTGACGTGGAAGGTGTACGCCACGGCGCTGCTGTTGCACGTCGCGATGTACGTGCTGCGCGCCGTGCGGTTCCGCGTGCTGCTCCCGCCGGCCGAACGCCCGCCGTTCGCTCCGCTGCTCGCGGTGTGCGGCGCGTACACGATGGCCGCCTTCGTGTTGCCCGCGAAGATCGGCGAGGCCTCGTTCGTGCTCTACGGCAACCGCGTGTGCGGCATCGGCGCGTCCGCCGGGGTCGCGTCGCTCGTCGTGTCGCGCCTCTTGGACCTCGCGACCTTGGCGGGCGGCTTCGCGGTCGCGTGCTTCGCGTTGCAGGCCTCGCACGCTTACCCCGACGTGCACTGGTTCGGTACGGCCGGCGCGGGCTTGATCGCGATCTCGGCCGTGTGCTTCTTCCTCAGCGCGCGCGGCGACGTCCTGGTGCGGATCGTGACCGCGCTCGTGCGTGCGCTGGGTCTGGAGCGCATCGACCTCGGTCGTCGCGTGCTGGCTCGCGCGGAGCAAGTCGCGGCCGGTTTGCGCCTCGCGGGTGGGGAAGGGCGCCTGTTCGCGGCGACGCTCGTGTCGATCCCGATCTGGCTCTCGATCTTCCTGTTCTGCGCGGTCTTGGCGCGCGGGCTCGGCATCCCCGAGGAGACGACGTTGGCACAAGCCACGTTCGGCTCCAGCCTCGCGATCGTCACAAGCCTGATCCCGATCAGCGCCTTCGCGAGCTTCGGCACGTTGGAGGCGGGTTGGGTTTTGGGCTTCGGCGTGTTGGGAGTGCCGCACGACCTCGCGGCCGCGACGGGGCTCGGCTTGCACGTCGTTCAACTCGCGAACGTGATCGCGTTCGGCGTGCTGGGACACCTGGCGATGGGCGCGTGGAGTCATCGCGCGACGCGCACCGCCGGGTGAGGTGCCGGCGCCACCTCCGAGTCCACCGTCGTCGCCTCCGCGGGTGCGTCAGCGTCGCGCGGCGGTCGGCGACTCGACGTTCGGGTGCGACGCGTCGTCGTTCGAGGTGGCGTCGCCCGTCGACGCGCGTGTGCCGCGCGAACGCACGACGGAGTCGATCAAGGCCTGCGCCACCACGCGGCCGATCAAGCGATTGCCGGTCGGCGTGTGATGGTGGTCGTCGTAGTAGTGGACCATGTCGCCGGGCACGACCTTCATCAGGTCGACCTGTTCGACGCCGGCCTCGCGTGCCATCTGCTCGACGCGTGCGTCGACCAAGCGGTGCAGCTTCCAACCGACTTCGTGCGCGTAGTAGCGTTTCACTTCGCCGGCGTACGGGCGTCCCGTGGCGAAGCTCCACATGCGCTTCTGTTCGTCGGCCGTGAGGTCCTTCTCGAGCCACGGTTGACGCACGACCATCACCAACGGCGCCTTGGCCTTGGCGCGCGCGAGGAGTCGCGCGAACCAGGTCTCGAAGCCTGCGATCATCGGCTTCGGGTCGGGCATCTCGCGCACGATCTCCTGGGCGCGCTGGCGCATGCGCCGCGCCTCGCCCAGACGCTTGCCGGCTTGTTCGCGCACCTCGACCGGTCGCGCGACGCGGTGGCGCCAGTAGGACGCGATCCGTCGCATCGCCAACGTCTTGGGCGTCCATCCGAACGGCGCGTCCGGGTGCTGCGCGAACAACATCGAAGACGTGATCGGCTTCTCGTCGACGCGCGGCGGCGTGCCGCTCTCGAGCCAGGTGATGATGTCGGAGGCGCCGACCATGAACACGATCGCGTCGAGGTGGTCGTAACGCGGCAGCACGCGCTCGAGGATCGCGTCGACGTGCCGCGCGGTCACCAGCGACCGCGCGATGTTGCCCACGTGCACGTGCTCGACCTGGAGCGCGCGCAGGTTCTCCGGCCGCGCCAGCGTCTCCTGCACGACGTGGGGCCACGACGACGCCTGGTCGAGGAACCAACACTCGGCCGCGCTGCCGCCGACGACCAGCACGCGGTAGAGCGACGATCGGTCGCGCGGCAGCGGATCGCCGCGCTCGCCCTCTTCGTTGATGCGGTGTTCGGCCACGGGATCCAGGTCGGGCAGCGTCTCGCGGTCGAGCACCATGCGCAGGTGCGTGAACGGCGCCCACACGTACGCGCGCCCGCGCGCGCGCAGCCAGGCGCGCACCGCGAACTCCACGGCGACGAAGCCCGCGGCGGCCGCGCCCACGCCGAGCAGGATCCCGGTGGCGAGGTTCACGCGCTCCTCCGCAGCCCAGGTACGGTCACGTGCGGATCGCCGCGGTACACGAAGAACGCCCACACCAACGCGAACGACGCGACCGTCGCCACGCCCGCGACGAAGAGGTGCACGAAGCTCCCGAGCCCGAACACCTCGCGGTATCCGAGGAGGAGCCCGAAGGGCACGAGCGCACCGACCAACGCCTTGACCAGCACGTACGAAACGTACTCGCCCAAGCCCACGGACAACTCACGACAGGCCAGCGTCAGCACGAACACGGCGAACAACACGTTCGGGATCGCCGTGCCCAACGCGACGCCCAGGATCTGCATCGATCCGACCAGCGCCAGGCTGATGCCCACGTTGACGATCCCCATGACCAACAGGCCCACGGCGGGTGCCTTGGGCTTCCCGAGACCCAAGAGGATCGGGAGCGCCACGCCGCGAACGGGCAAGTAGACGAGGAAGGACAGCATCAGGACCTGCAACACGCGCCCGGAGGGCTCGACGAACTCCGACCCGACCCACCATCCCAGGAAATCGGGCCCGGCCACCAGCAAGTAGATGCCGAGCAGGAGCACGATCGACAAGCAGATCTTCGACCACTTCAGGAAGACGTCGCGCAACTCGCCCTCGCGACCGCGCGCCTTCAGGTCGGCGGCCTTGGGCATCACCACGGCTCCCACCGCGATCAGGAGCCCCATCATCGGGTCGAAGAACTTGTTGCCCACGTCGAACCACGTCGCGTGGCGCGGCTCGAGGAACGCGCCGATCACGATCGCGTCGACCCGGAACGCCAGCAGGGTCCCGACGTTCAGGAGCATCGCGAAGACGCTGAACCCGAGGACGCTCCGCAGGATCGCGGGGTCGTACCCGCGCCACGAGAACCGGATGCCCGGGTGTCGGCGGCGCAACACGACCATGGCCGTCGTGAACTCGAAGAGCATCGAGACGATCTGCACCAGCGCCAACGCGGGCAACGACGCGTCGTGGTGCAGGAACGTCAGCGTCGTGGCGAGGCGCAGCACGAGCTCGCCCGCCATGATCGCGTTGCGCGCCACGAAGTCGTGGTGCGCGTCGAAGATGCCGTACGGCAGGCGCATCACGAACGCGAACGCGACCTGCAGCGAGACCATCACGAACGCGAGGCTCGCTCCGTCGGCCACGCCCGGTCCCAGCACCTGCGCGTGCGGCCCGTCCAGGTACCGCGCGCGGAAGACCCACCACAGGATCGCGCCGACCACGAGCGCCGCCGCGCCCAGCGCGCCACAGATCACGACGCACGTCGCCACGACCGCGTTCGCGCGCGGCAAGTCCTGGCGCGCGACCTGCTCGGCGACGAATCGCACCGCCGCCATCGGCACGCCCAGGATCAAGAGGCTCAGGATCCCGGTGAAGGCCACGATCGTGACCCACACGCCGTTTTGGTCCTCGCCCAAGCGCTTCAGCACGTAGGGCGAGAGCACCAACACCACCGCGATCTGCAGCAGGTTGAGGATCCAGGTGCTGCCGATGTTCTTGAACAAGCTGGTGGGGGAGGCGGGCCGAGGAGGAGGAGTCGAGCCCGGGGATCCTCGCTCGCGAGCGCGTCGCTTTCCACGACCGCGCGTGCCTCCTTTTCGGATGGGGCGCGCCTCGGGGTCCAGGGTGGGAAGCGCTTTCCGGTCCGGACGCGTCGCGACGGCGGTCGCGGACGGCCGATACACTGCTCCGCCCGCATGGCCACGACTCCGAAGACCGCGCCCGCCGACGATCGATCGCGCGGCAACGCGCAGGCCCAGATCGAGCTGCACCGCGCCCTCGCGCCGCGCTACGCCTACCGCTACAGCTTCGAGTTCTCGCGGTTGTTCCAGCAGGACTGGCACGCGGAGATGATCTCGCACGTCCCGGCCGGCGCCACGCGCATCCTCGACCTCGGGTGCGGCACGGGTTTCTTCCTGGCCGAGCTCGAGGCGCTGCACCATGGTGCCGTCGGACTCGACATCAGCCACGACATGCTCAAGGTGTCGGAGCAGTACGTGCCCGGCGCGCGGCTGGTCACCGGCGACGCCGAGCGTTTGCCGTTCCAGCCGGGCGTCTTCGACGTCGTGTTCTGCAAGGGGTCCTTGCACCACGTGCGCGACCACGTGAAGTTCCTGGCGAACTGTCGCGAGACCTTGCGTCCGACCGGCGTGCTCGTGATGAGCGAGCCGTGCAACGACAATCCGTTGATCAAGCTGGCGCGCGCGATCCTCTACAAGAAGAGCCCGCACTTCGACGAGGGCGACGAGGGGTTCACGCGCAAGGGCATCGTCGGGCTGTGCGAGAAGGCGGGCTTCGACGTCGTCGTGCAGAAGAAGTACGGCGTGTTCGCCTACGTCTTCGCCGGGTTCCCCGACCACCTCGGGATCCTGAAGTACGTGCCGGGTAACGCGTGGATCACCCGCGGGTTCATCCGACTCGACCGGTGGCTGTGCGCGGTTCCGGGGCTGTCGCTCCTCGGGTTCCACGTCGTCGTCGTGGCGCGACCGCGTCCCGCGTGAGGCACCGTCGGGCGCGAGCGGATCGCACGCGAGTCGTGGCTTGCGCCGGAACGCCTCGGGGAGGAGACTCGGGACGTCGCGCCGGGCGTTCGAGCCCGCGCGCGTCGGGATCGTGCTCATGTCGACTCCGCACGCAACGAGTTGGGCGTGGATCGTCGCCGCCTTCGTCGTGGGTCCCTGGACCACGAACGCGAGCGCGCAGACGTGCCACATGGCGCGCGCGAGCATCGACGACAGCGGTTTCGAGGGCGACGCGGGATCGGGGCTCACCTCGATCTCGTCCGACGGACGCTACGTGGCGTTCCACAGCGCCGCCGGGAACCTGGTCGCGAACGACACGAATCTGCGCGACGACGTGTTCGTGCGCGACCTGTGGACCGGTGTGACCGAGCGCGTGAGCGAGCCCACCGGTGGTGGCGAAGGCGACGGTTCCTCGGGCTACGCATCGATCTCGGGCGATGGACGGTTCGTCGTGTTCACGAGCTGGTCCACGAACCTGGTCCCGAACGACACCAACAACACGAACGACGTGTTCGTTCGCGACCGTGCGACGGGCACGACCGAGCGCCTGAGCCTTCCGGCTCCCGGATCCGGCGCGGAGGCCGACTACAGCTCGTTCATCGGCAACGTCACGACGAACGGTCGGTTCGTCACGTTCCTGAGCTACGCGACGAACCTCGTGCCCGGCGACACGAACTTGGCGCGCGACGTGTTCCTGGTCGATCGCGCGGCGGGCACGATCGAGCGCGTCAGCATCGGTCACCTGGGGCAGGAGGCCGACGACAACTCGGGCGGCAACGGAGTCAGCGCTTTCGTCAGCGAGGACGGACGCTACGTCGCGTTCACGAGCTCGGCCTCGAACCTGGTCCCGGGCGACACGAACTTCCTGCCCGACGCTTTCGTGCGTGACCGCGTCCTCGGCACGACGCGACGCGTGTCCGTGGGCCTCGGGGGCGCGGAGCCCGACGACGCGTGCGACGCGGCGGGGATCTCCGCCGACGGGCGCGTCGTGGGCATCACGAGCGCGGCCACGAACTTGGTCGCGGGCGACACGAATCAGGGCATCGACTGCTTCCTCGCCACGCTGGCGACGGGGTCGATCGAGCGCGTCAGCCTCTCGTCCGCGGGCACGGAAGGGTCGCTGTCGTCGTGGGGGATGTCCTTGTCCGGCGACGGACGGTTCGCGGTGTTCGTCAGCATGTCGCCCGACTTGGTGACCGGGGACTTCAACAACCGTCGCGACGTGTTCGTGCGCGACGTGCCGGCGCACACGACGACGTTGGCGAGCGTGTCCGACTTCGGCGCGCAGGGCGACGAGGATTGCTTCGGTGCCTCGATCAGCGCCGACGGCTCATGCGTCGCGTTCGCGTCCTTGTCGTTGGCGTTCGTGCCCTTCGACAACAACAGCGTCTCCGACGCGTTCGTGCGCGAGTGCCGCACCGCGACGCTCTTCTGCCCCGGGGACGCGACGAACTGCCCGTGCGGGAACGGCGGCTCGGGACGTACCGGATGCGCGAACTCCGCGACCGCGGGCGCGTTGTTGGACGTGCAGGGCTCCGCCAGCGTCTCGAACGACACGGTCACGCTCGTGGCGTCCGGATTGCCCGACGGCGCGCCGGTGTTGTTCCTCCAGAGCACGCAGACGCTCGGCGGCGGGTCGGGCACGACCGTGGGCGACGGTCTGCGTTGCGTGGGGTCGCCGGTCACGTTCCTGGGCTTGCGCTACGCCTTCGGAGGCCGAGCCTCGTTCGGATTCGTCGGAAGCGATCCGCTCGTGTCGGTCGTCGGAGGCGTGCCGTCCGGCGGCGACCTGCGCCGGTATCAGGCGTGGTACCGCGACACCGCGCCGTTCTGCGCGCCGCAGTCGTTCAACTTCACGAACGGTGCCGAGATGCTGTGGATGCCTTGAGGGGCGGGGGTCGTCGTTCTCGCTCCGCCGATGGCGCCGGACGTCGTGACGGACCGCCCACGGCGCGCGTTCGCAGCACGACCTTGCGCGGCGCGTGACGTTTGTTCTGATCCGGAACCGATGAGTTCCGACAAACAACCGGTGACGCCCGCGATCCGCGTGCTGCGCGAGCACGGCGTCGAGTTCACGCCGCACACGTACAAATACGAGGAGAAGGGCGGCACGGCCG
>Ga0075163_10006194_pt1 | contig 15881 bp, 6 predicted proteins | sample JI1023141ADNA_FD_71478 | JGI IMG/M metagenome (GOLD analysis project Ga0075163, IMG submission 71478) | Wastewater effluent complex algal communities from Wisconsin, to seasonally profile nutrient transformation and Carbon sequestration -... | ecosystem: Engineered > WWTP > Effluent > Algae... | reverse complement strand
CACGTCACCGCACTTAAGCCTGATATTATTCTCATGGACATTGATATGCCCGGTATGACTGGCATCGAAGCCGTAAAGCAAATCCGAACTTTTAATACGGCCATACCCATCATTATGCTCACCGTATTTGATGACAACGTCCATGTGCTGGATGCAATTCGGGCCGGTGCTTCAGGGTATCTGTTGAAGAAGCACCTCTCCACAAAACTTTTTGATGCTATTGACGAAGTACTGTCGGGAGGCGCGCCCATGTCACCCAGCATTGCCCGCATGGTGATTGGTTCGATGCAGAAAACTTCCAACAACCCTTACCAACTTACACCACGAGAAAAAGAAATACTTACTTCATTAAGTCAGGGCAACAGTTATAAGATTATCGCCTTGCAATCTGAAATCAGCTTAGATACCGTGCGCACTCACATCAAAAAGATTTACGAGAAACTTCAGGTTCATTCGCAGACGGAAGCGGTGAGTAAGGCTATAAATGAAAAGCTGGTTTGATCCGAAATAGCTACACACATGGCATATTTTACTAGTTTAAAACTCGATAGAAAAGCATAGCGCTTATAAAATCATAATTGAAAATACTTAGATACATAAAGAGAACATTATGCGATCCAACTACCTGGCTATAAATTTAATTTTCTTGATTGCACTCTCTTTGATGTTTTCTTGCAAAGAAAAAGAAGACCCCGCTGCATTCTATATGCCGGGGGAATTTGAAAACCATGAAGCCGTTTGGTTCGGATGGGAAAGCGAGGATTCACTTACCCGCACCGTAGCTATGCAGATCATGAATGCTATCCAAGCCAATGTCCAAATTAAAATAGCCGTTGATTCTGACAGCCTTAAAATGGTTGCTAAAATGCAAATCGCAAAAGCGGGAATGGATACTGCTTCCATTCAATTCTTCACTGTGTTGGGAGATCGCTACTGGATTCGTGATCACGGTGCTGCATTCTTAGTCAATAAAAGAGGAGAAAAGGCTGCGGTGGATTTCGGTTGGAATCTCTATGGATATTTCGACTGGATGAAACTGCGTGAACCAGAACGGGCTGATAGTATTGAAATCTGGAAACAGAAGACGCTAAATGGCAGCACCAGCAAGGTGGATAGTTTGATGAGCGTTATTACAAAAGCTAAATACATCAAATCAGCATTAGTGATAGAAGGTGGCGCCATTGAGTCGAATGGCAAAGGCGTGCTGATTCAAAATGAACAGGTGGTATTGCAACGCAATCCAGGTTGGACAAAAGAAGAGATTGAGGCCGAATACAAACGCGTGATGAATGTGAAGAAATTGATCTGGATGAAGAAAGGGTTGGCCGATGATGATCACATCTACCAGCTTCATGAAGGCAAGTATGTAACCTTTGGTACCGGAGGCCATACTGATGAATTTGTTCGTTTTGCGGATGCGCATACCATTCTGCTGGCCTGGGTAGAGGAAGATGAAGTTGAGCTGCATCCCCTCAACCGGATAACCTACGAACGTATGAAGGAGAATCTGGGTATTCTTGAGGCATCTACCGATCAAGACGGAAATCCATTTCGAATCATAAAAGTGCCACTGCCCAGGTTGGTGGAGAGCAGCGTGGTTGTAGCGGAGACGAATGCAACCGATGAACTATGGAAAATTACCCGCAAAAGTTTTTTACCGGAAGAAAAAGTGAACCTAGGTGATTCGCTGATTCGGGTGGCTGCCAGTTCATACCTGAATTTTTTGATCACGAACGGTGTGATTGTAAACGCAACCTATACAACACATGGAACCTCGCAAGTTCACGAAGAAAAAGTAAAAGCAATTTTTGAACAGGTATTTCCAAATCACAAAAAAGTATGGATAGATGCCCTGCCGCTGAACCAAAATGGTGGCGGCATTCATTGCAGTACCCAGCAAGAGCCAGCTTTAATGGATAACAAATGAAAGAAGCTGAATTACCATCCTGAAAATACAAACCTTAATACTTTCAGATTAAACTGTTGAACCTGATGATTCGCTAACATTCAGTTTGTCACAAAAAAGACAACTTACTTCATGAAACTAAATAGAATTCTACTCTTTTCTTTTTGGACCGTCCTGATTCTTCTATCGGTAGGATTCTATTTCGAAAATGCGGTTGTCTATTTATTTGGCTATCGCAATCCACGCTTTGATGACAATCAATTTTGGTTTGTAGTGCACATTCTTGGCGCAACCTGTTCATTGTTTTTAGGGCCGATACAATTTTGGAAATCGATCCGGATAAAGTATCTGAAATTCCATCGGTTGTCTGGTAAGATTTATATCATCGGAACCTTGATTGCAGCCGTTTCTGCATTCCGGCTTGCACTTGTGTTTGATTGCGTGGGCTGTCGGTTTTCGCTTATACCCTTATCACTACTGCTTTTCACCACCACAACGCTGGCATGGTATGCCATCAAACAAAGAAATATTATTTCCCACAAACAATTTATGGTACGCAGCTACACCTGTGCGCTGGCATTTGTGTTTGTGCGACTATACCAGGTTATTCCCATGGACTCCTTGTTTGGTATCATTGAAGATCAAGGCGTGCGCGTGGTGGTAGTAGAGTGGATGTTTTCGTTTTTACCAATTATACTGGTAGAGATTTTTATGATCTGGATACCGTCCTTGCAACAAAAGAAAAGCTTAGCCTGGTAAATCCTTCCATAAGCCCTCACATCATCATGTGATTTCTTAGCCTCTAATTCTGAATAGATTTGGTACATGAAAATTTTAGCATTGTGTGCATTCCCATTTATCTCCATTTCAGGGTTTTCTCAGCAAGACCCAATCTACTCGCAATACTTACTCAATCCGATTGAAATTAATCCTGCTTACGCGAGATTGAATAACAACCTGACTGCATTGGCCGGATACCGAACTCAATGGGCTGGTTATGACAGGCAACCCCAAACTTTGAATGCAACCGCTCACACTTCAATTGTCAGTAATAAAATAGGCATCGGTATCGCATTTATGAATGATCGCAACGGCAATGCCATTACCTCTTTTTTCGAGAGTTATCATTCGTTATTTTTAATATTTAACTTTCCTCAACCATGAGTAAGTATCGATTCCTGCTCACTATTCTTTCTGTTGTATTTTATCTTCACTCAGAAGCCCAGGTTCCCGGATTGGAATGGGCAAGGAATATAGGTGGGTCCGGTTTCTACGCACAGGGTAATTCAGTCGCCACTGATTTAATCGGAAATGTATATACAACAGGAACATTCGCTGGTACAATCGACTTCGATCCAGGACCCGGAACGCATGTTGTAACTTCGATTACTGAACAAGATGCCTTTATTTTAAAACTTGATGCCAACGGTAATTTTGTTTGGGTACAGCAAATGGGTTTGTCTGGAAGTTCGGTAATCGTTGATGACTCAGGCAATGTTTATATAACAGGCCACTTCAACGAGGACGGAAACTTTGGTGCAATTCCGCTTATCAACAATGGGCACACTGATATTTTTGTTTGCAAGTTAGATGAAGATGGAGCCTTTATATGGGCGAAAGGCATAGGAGGAACTGAATATGACTATGGAAATTCTATTGCCCTCGATGGATCGGGTAACTTATACATAACCGGCACGTATCAAATGACTGTTGATTTTGATCCCGGAACAGGAAGCACGACACTTTCTTCAGTCAATGACACCGATGACATTTTTGTTTCCAAATTCGATAATAATGGAAATTTTATCTGGGCAAGAAGTATGGGAGGCACAGACTATGAAAGCGCAACTTTTATTACTACGCGTGCGGGCAATGTATTAATCACAGGTTCATTCTATCAAACTAATACGAACGATGCGGATTTTGACCCTGGTGCTGGCACCTTTTATCTAACCTCTAATGGCGAAAGTGATATTTTTATTTGCAACCTGACAACTGCAGGTGATTTTGTTTGGGCAAAACAAATAGGTTCCTTAGGCTGGGATAATGGGCAATCCATAACAACAGATGCAGGAGGAAATATTTATACTACTGGTTCATTTTATCAGGGCACCGTTGACTTTGACCCAGGACCTGGCCTTGCTGAGCTTACTGCATCGGGCAATCCAGAAGATATTTACATTCTTAAACTTGATGCGTCAGGTAACTATGACTGGGCAAAAAATTTTGCCGGAACTGATGTTGATTCAAACGGAATTGGATACTCGATCACGATAAACAATACTGGCGATGTTTATACTGCTGGTTATTTTGCAGGAACTGTAGATTTTGATCCAGATCCATCTACTGAGTTCTTCCTCTCATCCGATGGACATATCTTCGTTTCTAAACTTGATGCATCTGGTAATTTTAAATGGGCAGCAAAAATGGGCGGCCAGGAATATAATCAAGTAAGCTCTATCACTACGGACAACCTTGGATATATTTATACCACAGGATATTTTGGAGGCCAAGCTGTTGATTTTAGTCCGGGGAATTGCACATTCACGCTTGATGCAGTGGGGTACCAGGATTTTTTTGTTCAAAAAATTGGAATAATTCCATCAGGTTGTTTTGAAATAACCCTTCAACCGCAATCTATAACTACATGTGTCGGAACAACCATAACCTTTAATGTTGCTGCCTCAGGCACTACGAACATTAAATACCAATGGCAGATTTATAATGATGGCGTTCCTGATTTTTTAGACCTTTCGGATGGTGGGGATTACAACGGAACCACGACTGCTGCTTTCACTATTAGCAATATAAGCATTTCAGATGGAGATGTGTTTCGTTGCAAGATTTCCGGTGATGGCTTTGCAGATATCTTTTCAAATGAAGTAACCCTTACTGTTGTAGGTCCTCCTGCTGGTATCAACGTGTCACGATGCGGTCCAGGCTCTGTGACGCTGCTCGCGACTGGCGCAATCAATGGTCAGTACCGATGGTATACCGCTGCTACAGGAGGAACTGCCATCGCGGGTGCAGTCAACAGTAATTATACAACACCTTCACTTGCAGCAAGCACGACCTATTTTGTCTCTATTGATCGTGGTTCCTGCGAAACAAGTCGCACAGCCGTACTGGCATCAATTAATTCATGCGCTCCCATTCCAGAATTAGTATGGGCTCAAGGTTTTGGTGGGGCTGGTTACAGTCTTTCAATGGTCGTTGATGCTACTGGCAATGTCTTTACTACAGGTTATTTCAGAGGCACTTTAGATTTTGATCCGGGGCCAGGCGTTGCTTCTTTATCGTCTGCAGGAGGAAACGAAGTCTATATTTCTAAACTGGATGCGGCCGGCAATTTAGTATGGGCAAAAAGCGTAGGTGGAACCAGTGATGATCAGGGTAATGCTATCAGTGTAGATGCAACAGGAAATGTTTATGTAGTTGGTAATTTTCGTGGCACAGCTGATTTTGATCCGGGGGCAACATCATTTCCATTAACCTCAGCAGGTGGGAATGACGTGTTTATTTTAAAACTGACTGGTGATGGAGATTTTGTTTGGGCTAACCGGGTAGGCGGAACGCCCTCTGCTTCCGGAAGTGATAGCGGTGGTTCTTTAGCATTAACTACTTCCGGAGATCTATTCGTGTACGGATATTTTTATGGCACTGTAGACTTTGATCCCGGAGCAGGATCATTTCCATTGACCTCCGCTGGTAGCGGGGACCTTTTTATTCTTCGGCTTACTTCCAATGGAGCATTTGTATCCGCCTTAAAAATTGGCGGCTCGAGTTTCGATGTCAATGGAGATATGTTTCTTGATCCGTTAGGAAATATTTTTCTAAGCGGATTTTTCTATACAACAACTGATTTCAATCCGGGAGCCGGAGTATTTAATCTAACTTCAAATGGAGCAGGAGACGCGTTTGTTTGTAAACTGGATCCAACCGGAAATTTTCTGTGGGCAAAGAGCATGGGCTCGGTGGGAGATGATAGCTCCACCTCAGTACGCACCGATGCAACTGGTGATGTTATTGTTACTGGGTACTTTGAGGGTACTGCTGACCTTGATCCAGGCCCATCGCAATCAAATTTTACTTCAGCGGGGATGAAAGATCCGTTTATAATCAAACTTACTTCAGCAGGAGATTTTGTATGGGCAAAAACAATCGGTGGAACTGATGATGATGTAGCCCAGGAAATTACTACGGATGCTTCAAATAATATCTACATCGGAGGTGCTTTCTATAAAACAGTTGATTTCGATCCAGGACCAGCTACATTCAATATTACATCCATTGCCTTTCAGGATATCTTTGCTCTCAAAGTAAATCCGAATGGTGATTTTATTTGGGTTATCGGAATGGGAGGCATCAGCAATGATTTTCCTACTGGATTAAAACTAGATGCTTCGGAAAATATCTATATAACAGGCGCTTTCAGAGGTACTGTAGATTTTGACCCGGGGCCAAATACAGTAACCCTCACGGGAGGCACAACTGACTGGACTACCTTTGTTCAAAAGTTAGTTGCCCCTACACCTTTAATTACCATAAGCACTCAACCCTCTGACGTAATTGCCTGCAACGGAGAAACCAAAACATTCTCTGTCAATGCAACCGGAACAACCAATATCAAGTATCAATGGCAGTTCTCACAGGATGGCATTATTCCCTTTACTGATATTGCAAATGGTAGTGGCTATTCCAACGTCACCACGAATGTGCTTTCAATAAATACAACCGGTAATTTTGGAGCAGGCCGTTATCGTTGCCGGATTAATGGCGACTTTGCTGCGGAAGTAATCTCTAATGATGAAGGCCTTTTTATCAGTGCAACTCCCAGTTCACCTTTAACTACAGGAAATTCTGCTTGCAGTTCCGGTAGTTTAACTCTTACAGCTACTGGTGGTGCAAACGGACAGTATCGATGGTATACAGTAGCAACGGGAGGCTCGGCTATTACGGGCGAGGTAAATAGTACCTATATTACTCCTATACTTGTTTCCACAACAACGTACTATGTGTCACTCTTTAATGGATCGTGCGAAAGCACTCGTACCCCTGTAATTGCCACAATTGTCGTCCCGCCTGTCAAGCCTGCAATCGCAAGCAACATTGCACCCGTTGGAAATGCGCTTACAATTTGCAGCACCACAGTTCTTACGCTCTCCGCACCAAATGGTTTTGCTTCGTATGGTTGGTCGACTGGTGCAGCTACATCACAAATCACAATAACTGCAACCGGAACTTATTCAGTAACAGTAACCGATGCTTCGGGATGTGCCAGTCCGGCTTCGGATGCAATTATCGTTACAGTTGTTTCTGCCCCGTGTAGTAATCAGGCACCCGTGATTGCGACAAGCACCACATCAACTATAATTGGTGGCCTGGCAACCATCAATCTGTTAGACCTTATTACAGATGCGGATGACAATTTAGTTCTTACGTCATTAGTTATTCTTCAGTCGCCAAGCAGTGGAGCCATAGCAACTATCACCAATGGCATTCTTGACATTGATTACAAAGGAATTAACTTCTCAGGGCGTGATCAACTGACCATTCAGGTGTGTGATGTATTTGGCGAGTGCACGCAACAAATTCTGGAAATTGATGTGATCGGAGATATAGAAGTTTACAATGGCATCTCGCCTAACAATGATAACCAGAATGAAATTTTCCTGATTCTCAATATTGATTTGCTACCCGATACGCGGAATAACAGAGTCACCATCTACAATCGATGGGGCAGTAAGGTTTTTGAAGTCTCTGATTACAACAATACAACCAATGTGTTTAAAGGCCTGAGTGAAAATGGAAGCGAACTTCCATCAGGTACTTACTTCTATAAGATTGAGTTTGAAAACGGTCGGATGGCAGAAACAGGATACCTTTCTCTTAAAAGATAAGGCTGAACTGAAGTTAATAAATTAATCAGTTTACAATTTAATACCTCAACATTAACTATGAAGCAGATTACTATATGTTGAATTTAAGCTAACCAAGGCCGAAAAAATCTGAACTCGATGAATTAAGTTGAAAGTCATTAATTTTGTTGACTTTCAAATACATCAGTAATGGGTTCAACAGTACGTACATATCTACTGGTTGTCATTTTAATGCTTGCATGCATCAGCCTGCATGGACAAATAACAAGCACATTTAATTCAAATGCTGAGGGTTGGACGACTCCCAACGATGCAGATGCAACAATAACGTATGCTGCAGCTGGTGGAAATCCCGGGGGACTTGTTTCAGGTTCTCCATTTGTCCTTGTTCTGGGTGCAACTACGCTTTATGTACCTTTTGATTTTGTTGCTCCCGGCACCTACCTCGGCAATCGCTCCTCGTATTACAATGGTACGTTGCGATACGATATACAGCAAAGTACTACCGGGGTTCCCAACCAACATGCAGAAGTTACTATCGCCAATAGTTTAGGGATTACCTTATATTATTTTCCCGCAACCCCCAATCAACCAGCGGCCGCACCAGCCTGGACAACCTTTTCTGTAACACTTAATAATGCGCTCGGTTATTGGAAGACAACGAATAGTGCAACCGGGGCGGCCGCAACTGAAGCTCAAGTTCTGAATGTACTAACCGATCTTTCAAGTCTGCAGATTCGCGGTTTGTATCGCGATGCCAATACTACAAACCGGTTAGACAATGTTTCGATGCGGCCACCGATCGTTATTACAACGCAACCCACATCCTCTACAATTTGCAATGGCATAACCACTACGTTAACCACAGTTGCCACAGGTAATCCCACCATCACGTATCAATGGCAGCGGGAAACAACGCCTGCAGTATGGACGAACGTAACTAACACGGGCGGCTACAGCGGGGTTACTACCGCAACACTAAGTGTAAATACTACCGGAAATTTCGGTGCCGGTAATTATCGGTGTCAGGTTTCGGGACTCGCAGTGGAAGATGCCTTCACTTCCACCGCAATCATCACCATAATTCCATTGCCTGCAGCGCCCACTACAACCGGAAGTTCATCATGTACAGCAGCAAATATTACACTAACAGCTGCTGGCGGAGTAGCTGGGCAATACCGATGGTATACGGTACCGTCAGGTGGCATTGCTATTGCCGGACAAACCAATAGCACTTACACTACACCATTACTTGCTGTAACTACTACCTACTACGTTGCTATTAATAATGGTACATGTGAAAGTGCACGCACCGCAGTCATTGCTACCATCAATACGCCACCTGCTGCACCAACAACAACAGGGAGTTCATCATGCACAGCAGCTAGTCTTACACTCACTGCAGCTGGCGGAGCAGCCGGGCAATATCGATGGTATACAGTACCAACAGGCGGCATAGCAATAGCCGGACAAACCAATAATACGTATGCAACACCTGTACTTGCTATCACTACAACCTATTATGCAGCTATTAACAATGGAACCTGTGAGAGCACACGTACTGCAGTTATTGCAACCATCAATACGCCACCTGCTGCACCAACTACAACGGGAAGTGCAGCCTGTGGGGCCTCTACTCTTTCGCTTTCAGCATCTGGTGGGGCAGCAGGACAATACAGATGGTATACGGTATCGACTGGTGGAACAGCCATAGCTGGACAAACCAATAGTACTTTCAACACTCCGTTGATTGCGATAACCACTACCTATTACGTAGCTATTAATAATGGAATCTGTGAGAGTACACGCACCGCAGTTATTGCGACCATCAATACGCCACCTGCTGCACCCACTACAACAGGGAGTTCATCGTGCACAGCAGCAAGTCTTACACTCACTGCAGCTGGTGGAGCAGCCGGACAATATCGTTGGTACACTGTTCCCACGGGAGGAACTGCCCTGCCCGGGCAAACCAATAGCTCTTATACAACGCCTGTACTTTCTTCTACTACCACATACTATGTTGCTATTAATGATGGAACGTGCGAAAGTACTAGAACACCGGTTGTAGCAAATGTTTCAGAGCCAGGCTGTGGTAATACTCCACCTAGCATTCAATCTGTTCCGATTACTACTCAGATAAATGGAAAAATAGCCTTAAACCTGGTAGCACTTATTGCAGATAGCGATAACAATATTGACTTTTCATCCTTAGTCATTGTCTCACCTCCTTCCAGTGGCGCCTCTGCTTCCATTGATAATAACTTCAATTTAATTATTGACTATACCGGAATCTCATTTTCCGGAACTGAAAATATAACGATACGCGTCTGTGATGTTTTTTCAGCATGTGTGGACCAAACTTTTTCGATTGACGTGATTGGTGATATCGAGATATTCACAGGCATGTCACCCAACAATGATGGTAAGAATGATATATTTTTAATCCAATACATTGAATTGTTACCCGAAACTCAGAAAAACAAAGTCACCATCTTCAATCGGTGGGGTAGTAAAGTTTTTGAAGTTAGTAACTACAACAATACAACCAATGTATTCAATGGACTTAGTGAAAATGGAAGCGAACTTCCATCAGGAACGTACTTCTATAAGATTGAATTTGAGAGTGGCCGAAAATCAGAAACAGGGTATCTGACTTTGAAAAAATAACAATTAGGTCACTAAACTGAAGTATTTTTTTTTGCAAATATTTTTTTAGATTTGATTACTCTAGCCCTCTGGAGTACCTCCTACTTAATAATTCTTCGTTTTTCTCACTGTTTTATTGGACTTGACTAGTTGAACTGATGAAAAGCAATGTTTTAATAATTTTTATTCTCACTTGTGTGAGCCTGGAATTAGCGGCCCAGGTGTTACCACCTCCGCCCACTATCACCTCTCAACCTACTTCACCCGTTAGCTATTGTTTTGGAGCAACACCCATTATTTCATTTTCTGCTTCAGGGATCGGAAACTCGTATCGATGGTATATTACCGGTCCCATAGGATGTGAGTTTTGCAGTACTGCTCTTAACAATAACCTTACTTATGCAGGAGTAACTTCAACTACCCTACTTATCAGAACTGCAACTTTAACACCAGGAACCTATCGTTATTATTGTGATGTAACAAATGCAGGGGGATACACCTACACCAATACGGTTGATTTCACAATCTTATCAACTGTACTACCTCCAACTCCTACAACAACTAGTGCTGCACGATGTGGAAATGGATTTCTGACACTCAGTGCATCGGGAGGTACAGCTGGACAATACCGATGGTATACAGTAGCTTCGGGTGGCACTGCGATTGCTGGACAGACTAACAATATCTTTACAACGCCTTCGCTAACAGTAACTACTAATTATTATGTAGCGCTCAACAATGGAACATGTGAAGGACCTCGAACGATTGTCACCGCGACTATCAATCCAATTCCGGCAGCACCGACAACTACAGGCGCCAGTAATTGCGGAAGCGGAGCTGTCACTCTCAATGCTGCCGGTGGAACTGCCGGACAATACCGATGGTACACCGTTGCAACGGGTGGCACGGCCTTAGCCGGACAAACCAATGCAACTTATACAACACCAGTACTTACCGGTACAACAAATTATTATGTTGCTATTAACAATGGCTTATGCGAAGGAGCACGCTCGATTGTCACTGCTACCATCAATCCAATTCCTGCAGCACCAACAACAACAGGGGCCAGTATCTGCGGAAGCGGTTCTGTAACGCTGAATGCTTCAGGAGGTGTTGCCGGACAATATCGGTGGTACACTGTAGCTACCGGGGGCACTGCTATTGCCGGACAAACTGCCGCAACTTACATCACTCCTGCCTTAACCGGAACCATAAACTATTATGTCGCCATCAACAACGGAACCTGTGAAAGTAACCGCACAATCGTTACCGCTACAATCAATCCACTACCAACACCGCCAACAACAACAGGAGCCAGCAGTTGCGGAAGCGGGTCGGTAACGCTCAATGCTTCGGGGGGTGTTGCCGGACAATATCGATGGTACACCGTAGCTGCCGGAGGTACAGCCATTGCCGGGCAAACCAATACTGCGTATACAACGCCTACACTAACGGGAACCACAAACTATTATGTAACCATCAACAACGGTACGTGTGAAAGTAATCGCACCATCGTTACGGCTACGATCAATCCACCACCTACGGCTCCATCAACAACAGGAGCCAACAATTGCGGAAGCGGTACTGTTACGCTGAACGCTTCAGGAGGTGTTGCAGGACAATATCGGTGGTACACCGTGGCAACGGGTGGAACTGCTTTAGCCGGACAAACAGTTGCAACCTACACCACTCCAACTTTAACGGGAACCACAAACTATTATGTAGCTATCAACAATGGAACGTGCGAGAGCAATCGAACTCTCGTTACAGCTACCATCAATCCCTTACCGACTGCACCATCAACAACGGGTGCCAGCAGTTGCGGAAGCGGTTCTGTAACGCTTAATGCTTCGGGGGGAACAGCAGGTCAGTATCGGTGGTACACGGTAGCTACCGGAGGCACAGCCATTGCCGGGCAAACAAATGCTGCCTATACTACACCTACACTTACCGGAACAACAAACTACTATGTAGCCATCAACAATGGAACCTGTGAAAGTAATCGCACCATCGTTACCGCTACAATCAATCCAATACCAACACCGCCAACAACAACGGGAGCGAGTATTTGCGGAAGCGGTAGTGTGACACTCAATGCTTCGGGCGGAACTGCAGGACAATATCGGTGGTACACGGTAGCTACGGGTGGCACTGCTATCGCGGGACAAACCAACGCAGCCTATACAACACCCACACTTACCGGAACATCAAATTATTCTGTAGCCATCAACAATGGAACCTGCGAAAGTAATCGCACCATTGTTACTGCAACAATCAATCCTATTCCAGCCGCTCCATCAACAACGGGAGCCAGCATCTGCGGAAGCGGTTCTGTAACGCTCAATGCTTCGGGTGGTGTTGCCGGACAATATCGATGGTACACGGTATCTACCGGGGGCACTGCTATTACTGGGCAAACCAATGCTGCGTATACAACGCCTACACTTACCGGAACAACAAACTACTATGTAGCCATCAACAATGGAACCTGTGAAAGTAATCGCACGATTGTTACTGCTACAATCAATCCGGTACCAACACCGCCAACAACAACAGGAGCCAGCAGTTGCGGAAGTGGTTCTGTTACGCTTAATGCTTCGGGGGGAACTGCAGGTCAGTATCGGTGGTACACGGTAGCTACCGGAGGCACAGCCATTGCCGGGCAAACAAATGCTGCCTATACCACACCTACACTTACCGGAACAACCAACTACTATGTAGCCATCAACAATGGAACCTGTGAAAGTAACCGAACTCTGGTTACCGCTACTATCAATCCCATACCTACAGCTCCTGTTACTACTGGCAATTCATCATGCGTATCAGCTGCTCTATTACTAACTGCTACCGGAGGTTCTAATGGCCAATATCGTTGGTATACATCTGCAACAGGAGGAATTGCTATCAGTGGGCAAACCAATGCCAATTATATAACACCCGTTATCAGTACATCCACGTACTACTATGTTGCTATTAACAATGGTATTTGCGAAGGGCCCAGATCCCCGGTATTTGCAGAAATTAACCCCACCCCGATTGCTCCGACAACTTCTGGTGCCTCGCGATGTGGCCCTGGTTCAGTTATCTTGAATGCATCCGGTGCAATGGATGGTCAATACCTATGGTATACAACCAGTACCGGGGGCACACCTCTTGGAGGACAAACGAGCAGCACCTTTACGAGTCCATCATTAGAGGCGACTACAGAATATTTTGTCTCCATTAATTTTGGTGTTTGTGAAAGTAGTCGCACTTCAGTAACGGCTACGATCAATCCCATTCCTTCGCCACCTATAGTTAGTGATGTTGTTTTTTGCGGCAATGCAAGCATAACGTTGAATGCCACAGGGGCACAGGCTGGTCAATATAAATGGTATGATTCCTCAAAAAATCAAATTACTGGTGAAACCAGCAATTCACTAACCACTGCAATTTTAAATTCAAGTACTACCTATTATGCATCCATCTTCAACAATCTGTGTGAGAGCTCACTTGTAGCGATTCAGGTAACCATAGATAAAGGGAAATGTAATTTGCCGCCTGCCATAAGCTCCAATACAGAATCTATCGAGCCTGGAGGAACGGTGACCATCAACTTATTCGACTTAATTTCAGATCCTGATGACAATATAGATCCCACCTCACTCAAAATTGTTACCGCACCCTCCAGTGGCGCAAATGCTTTTATCGAGAATGGCTTTTTAATTGTGGAGTATAAAGGCCTGGTGTTTGCCGGTAGAGACTATATTATAATCGAGGTATGCGATTCAGAAGGAATCTGTGTACAACAAGAAATAACAATTGATGTGGAAGGCGATGTGAACGTCTACAACGGAATCTCTCCAAATAGAGATATATATAATGAAAAATGGATTATCCAGAACATTGAGTCCTTGCAGGATACTCAAAAAAATAAGGTAAGCTTATTTAATCGTTGGGGAAATATGGTATTTGAAATGGAAGATTACGATAATCAAAACCGGGTATTTACCGGACTATCAAATGACGGTGGAGCCATTCCGTCCGGAGTTTATTTTTACAAAATAGAATTCTCAAGCGGAAAGCCAGTATTAACCGGCTACTTGACCATTAAAAAGTAAATTTCATTTCACATTCACCTATAAATCTATTAGTGATAATCTCTCATAAAATATGCCCCGGACAACAAACCAGGAGGAGTGTTTTGAGCATAGGAAAAAGCAACTATCTTCGTAGCCCAAATCAATCCCTATGAAATTATCCTTCCAATTTCTGGCTGCCTTAAGTCTTTCCCTGATTATTGTAGCCTGTACCTCCGAAAAAAAAGAAGCTAATAATGATGTAAAAGCACCCGTTGCAGAAAAGGTTGCCAAAGCGCTAACCGGCAACCGCATCGATAATTATTATTGGATGAAGCTCTCTGACGCACAAAAAAATGCCGAACAGAAAGATGAACAAACTCAAAAAGTAGTCAATTACCTGAATGCCGAGAATGATTACCTCAAAACCAAATTAAAGCACACCGAAGCTTTGCAGAAAAAGGTGTATGACGAAATCGTTGGTCGTATAAAACAAACTGACGAATCAGTGCCCTACAAAGACAATGGCTATTGGTATTACACGCGTTACGAACAAGGCCAGGAGTATCCAATCTATTGTCGCAAGAAAGGAACCCTTGAAGGAGCCGAAGAAATTTTGCTGAATGTAAACGACATGGCCAAAGGTCACGACTATTATTCGATCACCGGGCTAAGTGTAAGTGAAGACAATAACCTTCTCGCTTATGCGGAAGATTCTGTAAGCAGAAGACGATATACGGTCTATGTAAAGGATTTAAGAAATGGAAAATTAGTTGAAGAACCGGTACCGAATACGGAAGGCCAGGTAACCTGGGCGAATGATAACAAAACCTATTTTTATACCAAGAAAGATTCAGCTACGCTTCGTTCGCGGTGGATCATTAAACATAAAGTAGGGTCTTCTTACAAAGCGGATCCGATCGTTTCAGAAGAAAAAGACGAAACTTTCTACACCGGTATTTATAAAACCAAATCAAAAAAATACCTTGTGATATGGGCCGGCAGTACGCTCACCAATCATTACCAAATTCTGGATGCCAATACTCCGGATGGAAAATTCAAGGAGTTCAGCCCGCGTGAACGCGGATTGGAATATTCGATTGATCATTATGGAGACAAGTTCTATGTCGTGACTAACCTCGATGCCCAGAATTTCCGGTTGATGGAAACGGCAGACACTAAAACGAGTAAGCCTAACTGGAAAGAAAAAATTGCGCATCGTAAAGATACCTTGTTGCAAGGCATTGAGATTTTCAAAGATTATTTAGTGTTGAGCGAACGTGCACAAGCTAACACGCTCATGCGTATCATCGATCAGAAAACCGGAAAAAAGCATTATCTCGATTTTGGCGAGCCTGCTTACACCCTCTATCCTTCTATCAACCTCGA
>Ga0075163_10006193_pt1 | contig 15882 bp, 11 predicted proteins | sample JI1023141ADNA_FD_71478 | JGI IMG/M metagenome (GOLD analysis project Ga0075163, IMG submission 71478) | Wastewater effluent complex algal communities from Wisconsin, to seasonally profile nutrient transformation and Carbon sequestration -... | ecosystem: Engineered > WWTP > Effluent > Algae... | reverse complement strand
TTGAAGGGATTGAAATTGAGTTATAATAAGAAATGATTCTTCTGTTTTTTGGATTTTGATTCAGATTTTTTCAGCTTCCGATAATTACTTGTTTAAATTTAAAATATGAGTAAACTAAAATGTAAATGTGGTCATATAATTTTTGACCAAACAGACAATCTAACTAACAAAGGCTACGTTTTACCTGATACAAAATTCGACGATATATTCTCTGGTACAATCGAAAAAATTGATGACTTATCAGAAGCAACAAAAACAAACAAGCGGATTGAGTGGATTAAAACAAATTTTAATGTCCCACCTTATCCAATTGATTTAAAAGATTCTTCAATGATTCATGATTTACTCTCAGATAAAATTATTGACTCAATGAAAACGATTTACGAATGTGCACATTGCGGAAGAATTGCTATTCAATTAGGTCACACAGAGAATTTTAAATTTTTCAACCCAGATTCCGATGACACTAAAGGGATATTAAATGGAAACGACTTTTAACCTAAACAATGTCTTACTACCAGATGATGTTAGAATTCAACAAATCACTTCATCCCGCCCACAACTCCCAAATTAAACTTCAACACTTCATCTATCTTCTCCGCATTAAACAATATTGCTTTATCGGTGTTTACATTAAATAATTTAAATGCTGGAAGTGGTTCGCTATTCATAAACTCAGCGTTTGTCCACTTCATATTTTCGAAAGTGTATTTATAAATTAAAGTCTTTTTTGCTTTTGTTGTAATGATAGAATAACCAACCAGTTTTTCTGCTCCAAATGTAAGGTTCCATGCAAAGCCTGAAGAAACTGAGACTAAGGCCTTTTTATAAAACAATTCATCTGCATCTAGTTTTCCAGAATAAGCATGTTGGCTAAAGATATTTTTTGCTTCCTTGTTTTTTGAATCACGGTAAGTGCAATTAAAATGAGAAAATTTTGGCTTCAAAATTCCTTCTTCGTTATGCTCCAACACACTAAAAGTATACCCATAGGTTTTAAATTCCTTCGCAGCTGCAGCTGCTCCTAAAATCTCTGATAAAAATGTGTATTGATTATTTTTGTATTCCATCTTCACAATCTTACACAAGTATTGTTTAAAGTCCTTCTCACGCTCCACATCAACAGGAACTGCAATAAAATTATCAGTACGCTCTGTTACAAAACCCGAAGAATCAAAAGTGCAAACAAATACTGGGAACAATTTTGTTTTACCAATTGTTAAATCAACCTTACTATAATCAGCACTAATTTGTTTTGCATTTAATTTATAACCTACAACAGCCAAATCCTTTGTTTCTGTATTGTACGCGTGATTGGCGTATAAAAAAGTAAAACCTTCGTTTTCATCATTTAATCTTTCGGAATGTAAAATTTCACCTTTTATTGGATCTATAAACAAAATCCATTGCCCCTTTTTTGTCCCGTCCATTACATTTGCAAAAACATAAACAAATGTTTCATTAGCTGCAATAATATGGCAACGATGATAGGATTGTTTGGCAAAGTTTAATTGCCAACCGGCATTGTATTCAAACAATTTTTTCTCATCCTTTAATGTGTATTGTTGCAAAATATATTTATGTGCCGAGTCTTTTGATAAAGGACGAACTACGTATAAATTTTTTCCTGCGTATAAATATTCGGTTTCAAAAGCGGTGAAAGTATTTACACGCGTAATATCTGAATTGGGTAAATCAGCCACTAAATCAAGCTTTGAGTTTAATCGCACAACACGTATTGTTTTATCATTATCCAATTGTTGCACCGAAATATTAATGTAATTGTGAGTTGTATCAACTTGAGGGGCATAAAAACCTGCGCACTTTGCATTACCTAAACTAAGGGTATATTCCTTTATTTTAGCAAGACTTTCATTTAACTGCTCCACTAATAAGGAAAGAGAAGAGTTTTCTTCCTTATAAGAAATTAAATAAAAATGATGCCTAAAATGTATTACTTCTGTTTTACAAACATTAGGATTTTTATACTCTTGCGCGCTCAATTGATTACCGAATAAAGTATTCAGTACCAAGCACACTATAAAAAGTAATTTAACGTTTGACATATCTGGTTAAAATTACAATAATTTTATTAATTTCAAGCGATTGAAAACACTACACATAATATCTTTCGATGTTCCTTTTCCTGCCAATTATGGAGGGGTAATTGATGTGTTTTATAAATTAAAGGCCTTGCATGCTTTGGGTGTTAAAATTACACTTCATTGTTTTGAATATGGACGAGGAGAAGCAGAAGAGTTAAACAAGTATTGCGACAAAGTTTATTACTATAAACGAAATACATCTGTTTTTAATCAGTTTAGTAGTGTTCCTTTTATTGTTAAATCAAGATCTTCAGAACAATTGCTACAAAATTTATTGGTAGATAAAGCTCCTATTTTATTTGAAGGCTTGCATACCTGCGCAATTTTAAACGATACAAGATTAAAAGAACGTTTCAAAATTTATAGAGAAAGTAATATAGAACATCAATATTATCGCTACTTAGCGGCGGCCGAAAAAAACAGTTTAAAAAAATGGTATTTTAAAACTGAAGCCAATAAATTAGAGAAATTTGAAAATCAACTTTCGAATGCCAATGTAATGTTGGTTGTTTCGGAAGAAGACACCAAGTACTTACAAAACAAATTTCCGAAATCAAATGTAAAATACTTGCCCAGCTTTCATCCATACACTGAGCTCGAATGCCTAACAGGAAAAGGTGATTACGCTTTGTATCATGGTAATTTAAGTATTTCCGAAAATTATTTAGCGGCCGAATATTTAATTAAAGAAGTGTTTTCAAAAACAAAATATAAATTTATTATTGCAGGTTTAAACCCCCAGGAAGCTTTAATTCAATTAGCAAAACAACATCAGAATATCGAAATCATTGCTAATCCTAGTGATGAAAAACTACAATCACTTTTAAAAAATGCTCACATTAATTGTTTGTACACGCATCAAGAAAGCGGTTTAAAACTAAAACTGCTTAACTCTTTATTTGCAGGAAGATTTTGTTTGGTAAACGATAAGATGCTTTATGGCACCAATCTTAAAAATTGCTGTGAAATTGCAAATACAGGTGCAGAATTTATTGCAAGTATTGAATTGCTATTTACAAAGGAATTTACTGCTGATGAGGTTGAAACAAGAACCGAAAACCTTAAAAAATTCAATGTTAACAGTAATGCTAAGCAAATACTAGAGCTTCTATAACCTTGCTCCGATTTAACATTTAATTAGAAACCACTTAATTTAGATTAATTATAATTAAGATTTGATTCGTATCTTTGTAGGGTTGTTAAAACAATATTAATTAAAATTAAAAACATAAAATTATAATACCATGTATCCAGAAAGTATAGTAAAACCAATGAAAGAAGAACTTACTGCGGTAGGTTTTGAAGATTGTAATTCAGCCGAAGCAGTTGAAGCAGCTATTAATAGCAAAGGAACTGTTTTAATGGTTGTAAATAGTGTGTGTGGATGTGCTGCAGGAGCTGCTCGTCCGGGAGTTAAAATGAGCTTAAGCGGAGATAAAAAACCAAGCAAACTTACAACTGTATTTGCAGGTTTTGATATTGATGCGGTTGGTCAAGCACGTAAGCATTTTGCACCTTATCCACCATCTTCACCAGCAATTGCATTATTTAAAGATGGAGAATTAGTTCATTTTGTAGAGCGCCACAATATTGAAGGAAGAAACGCTCAAATGATTGGTGAGCATCTTAAAATGGTTTACGAAGAATTTTGTTAATCAATAAAAAAAGCGGCGAAAATATTTCGCCGCTTTTTTTTGACCTTTTAATTCTCTATTAATACGAAGGTTTTATTTTATCCTTCACAATAAATGCATTAGGAAAATCCCCCTGTATTTCCTTTAAAAAACCATAAGCTTCGGGTTTTGTTTTAAAATCTCCCACAAGAATCACAAAATTGGGCTGCTGATACTCGTCGTAAGCGCCGTAATCGTTGAATTTACTTAAAAATTTGGATTTTACTTCCATTGCTTTTACCCTATCCGAACCAAAATGAATTTTAATACGATAACCATCAGATTTACCTTCGGTGCGTTTATGGTAATCTGCCTTTTTATCTTGAAGTGCTTTTAATTTAGCAGTATTATCAGCAGTTTGAGCTGTTGAAACAAAACTAAAAACACAGAAAAATATAAGTGAAAATAATAACTTCATGAGAACAAATATACAATTAATACGCCAATTTTAAATCTCAAAAAAACCTAAAACCAACAAAGGTTAATTTTTCTAAACTTTGAAATGCTGTGGTTATTTTTCTTACTTTTAGTACTTATGATTCGCCATGTTTTTATAGTATTAATTGGACTATCCACGCTTTTTGTTTCTTGCAGTAATCCTGACAAGCACAAGGAGAAAATTAACACCTTGGATAGCTTAAAAGCTGAGCTCGATAAAAAAATAGCTGTGTTCTTGTCAATCGACACAGTTAAAATTTCGAGAAATCTTAGTACCTACTACGCAAACATTAAGTGGATGAGGGAAAACATTAAGGATACGCTTTCGATTAATTATTTAAACGCTTTAAAAAACTACCGAACAGTTAACGAACCTTTACTCTTTTTACAAAGTAATTTTAATTCTATTGCTACAGATGCAGAATATAGTCGCCAACAATTATTAAAACTTTCTTCTGACCTTAAAAAAAATTTAGTTGAAGATGAAAGAGCTTTTGAGTTTTATACTATCGAAAAAATGGAGGCGGAAAAATTAAATCAAGTATTACAAAGTAACTATCAGCTTGCCAAAGAAAGCATAGATACTTTTGATAAATACAATAATGAAATTGAGAAATTAATTACAAGCTATAAAATTGAATCTAAGTAAATACATAGTTGTTTTATTTTTGACTCTGTTTGTTTTAACCAACAAACTTACTGCCCAGCCTACATCTACAAATGACCAATTAGCGCTGCAATACTACAACAATAAAGAATACGATAAAGCAATTGTATATTACGAAAAGCTGTATGATAAAAACCCATACTCCTATTATGAATATTATTTAACCTGCCTTTTAAAAACCGACGATAAAAAGAAAGCAGAAAAAGTAATTAAAAAACAAATTAAACTTCTTCCTGAATCCGTTTCACTTTATGTTGATTTAGGTGAGCTTTATAAGTTAGACAACGATTTAAAAAAATGTGAAGAACAATATCAAAAAGCAATAAAAGAACTACCAAACGATTATAATCAAATTGCATCATTAGCAAATGCATTTAAAACAGTAAAGCAATATGATTATGCCATACAAACATTTTTAAAAGGCGCTAAATATAACAACAACAGCTATCCTTACTTTTATGAAAAAGCTGAAATCTATAAAGAAAAAGGCGATTTAAAAGCAATGATCAACGAATATCTTGATGCACTTGACTTTAGAGAGAGTGAATTAGTAAGCGTGCAAAATAATTTGCAAAACAGTTTAGGTTATGATGATGAAAAAGGAGGATTTAATAATCCAGTTCTAAAACAAGAATTACAAAAACGAATTCAGTCCAACCCTTCAAAAACTATTTATTCTGAGTTTTTAATTTTTATTCAAATGCAACAAAAGGATTTTGACGGAGCATTTGCACAAAGTAAAGCCTTAGATAAACGAAATAAAGAGGATGGTTTCAGAATGATGGAACTTGGGAAAGTTTGTGTAACTAATGAAGCATTTGATGTAGCAGAGAAATGTTACAATTACGTTTTAGAAAAAGGAAAAGATAATTACAATTATAATCAAGCTTATATTGAATCTTCAAACGCGCAATACGACAAGATTGTGAAGCAACGCAATTATACAAAAGAAGATTTAGTGCAATTAAAAACCAAACTTAAAACTACTATTGCTGAATTTGGGGTAAACCAACTTACTGTTCCGCTTATGCGCAAGCTTGCGAATTTAGAAGCTTATTATTTAAACGACTTAGCATCAGCTATTGATATACTTAGTGAAGCAAGTTCTGCTCCTGGTATCGAAAAAATGATGCAAGCGGAATGTAAATTAGATTTAGGTGATGTAACCTTAATTACTGGAAACATTTGGGACGCATCCTTACTTTATTCTCAGGTTGAAAAAGCTTACAAATATGATCCTGTGGGGCAAGAAGCAAAATTTAGAAATGCTAAACTATCTTATTACAATGGAGATTTTAATTGGTCGAAAGCACAATTAGACGTTTTAAAAGGCGCAACTTCTAAACTTATTGCAAATGATGCTATGGATTTATCTTTAGTTATTGGCGATGCAATTAATATTGACACAAACGTAGTTCCTTTGCAAATGTTTTCTTCCGCAGATTTATTAATTATTCAAAATAAAATGAGTGAGGCAATCTCACGTTTAGATTCAATTAACATTTTATTTGAAGAACATAGTTTGGCGGATGATATCTATTATAAAAAAGGAATTATTTTTACGAAACAAGGAAAAACAAAAGAAGCTATTGAAGCCTTTCAACGTGTAGTTGATGCTTATGGAGAGGAAATATTTGGTGATGATGCATTGTTTAAAATTGCAGAAATTTATCATTACACTTTAAACGATACAGCAAAAGCAAAAGATATTTATCAGGAAATGCTTACCAAATATCCTGCAAGTGTTTATACAATTGAAGCTAGAAAAAGATTTAGAAAACTTAGAGGAGATACTATTAATTAACCATTAACAATTCACATGAAAACAATTCTTTACGCTGCACTTTTTATTCCTGCATTATTAAATGCACAATCAACTATTCCTTCACAAAACATTCAATCAAAAGTTGAATCAGCTATTTTGTATTTAGACGGGGCTGAACTAACGCAAAAAAAATCAATTAGTTTAAACCCTGGAAGAAACTTAATTGTATTTACTGGCATAACTCCCAAATTAGTTTCTAAGAGTGTACAAATTACTGCTAGTGGAGATGTTTCTATTTTATCGGTTAGTGATAAAATAAACTATTTATCTCTTACCAAAGAAAATCCAAAAGTAAAACAACTAAGAGATTCATTGGAATTAATTGGTGATAATGTTTCTCAACTCATTTATGAAAAAGAAGCATATACAACTGAGAAAACAATGATAAACACCAATCATGATTTAAGTGGAAAAGATAAAGTTGTTTCGGTTGTTGAATTAAAAGCTGCTGCTGATTTTTATCGCTCACGTATTAAAGAAATTAATGTCGAAATTTTAAAGCTTGATAAAAAAATCGAAAGCAATCAACAGCTAGCAACGCGTTTGCAAATGAGTTTAAATGAACTTAGAGGCGTAGACAATGACCCAACTGCAGAAGTTGAGTTATTAATAAACAACAACGGGGCAGCAAAAATAAATTCAGATGTTGAAGTAAAATACGTTGTAGCAAATGCTGGCTGGGTTCCAACTTATGACCTAATTGCAGAAGACATAAACAAACCCATCGAGCTAAAGTACAAAGCAAAAGTTTTTAATAACACCAATGTAGACTGGAATGATATTAAAATAAAACTTTCCACAGGCGACCCTATGAAAAATGCATCTAAGCCTGAATTAAAAACTTGGTATTTAAATTATAGTTCCCAATACAATTACAACCAAGCATACCAAAACAATATGTATAATGGATTTATTTCAAATAACAATAACGAAATTCAAGTGCAAGAACAATACAATGCACCGGCATCGCAAACCATTGATAAACTATACGATAGTGTACAATTAAAAAAGGAAGCTAACAAATCAAAGACTCAAAAAACAAATATTACTTATGAGGAAATCCAAATCTCCGAGTTAAGCGCTGAGTTTGACATTAAACAAAATTACTCTATTCCTTCTGACGCAAAGCCTTACTTAGTAGATGTGACATCGTATAATTTACCTGCAACCTACAAACACTTTGCTGTTCCAAAAACAGAAAAAGAAGCGTTTATGTTAGCTCGTATTACAGGTTGGGAAGAACTAAATTTAGTTGAAGGAACAGCTAATGTATATTTTGGCGGAACTTATGTTGGACAATCATACATTAATCCTCGCAGTGTTGATGACACCTTAGATTTATCGTTTGGAAGAGACAAAAAAATAATTGTTACACGTACCAAACTAAAAGACTTTAACAAAGATAAAGTTAGCGGTAACAATAGAAAAGCAACTTTCTCATACGAAATGGTTGTGAAGAACAATCGTAAAAGCGCTGTAACATTGGAGTTAAACGACCAATTACCAGTTTCACAAAACAATGATATTATCGTAGAGAATATTGAACTAAGCAAAGCAGAAATTGACCCTGTAACTGGAAAATTAAAATGGAATATGACTTTGCAACCTGATGAAACTAAAAAAGTAATTTTAACTTTTTCTATTAAATATCCAAGAAACCAAAATATTAATTTAGATAACACTAAACGTAAAGCAAGAGCTAAATTTTAAATATATGTTTATATATAACGTAACACTAAATATGGATGCAGCCATTGCAGAAGAATGGTTGCATTGGATGAAAACCAAGCATATACCTGATGTATTAAATACTGGATGTTTTGTTGGTCATCAAGTAGTAAAAATACTAGCTGATGATGAAGGAGCCACCTACTCTGTTCAATACACCTTTAAAACGATGGAAGACTACGATAGATATAAAGCTGAACATGCTCCTGTATTACAAAAGGAGCATACTGAAAAATTTAGTGGTAAGTTTGCAGCATTTCGTACATTATTACAAATAGTTTAATTAAGGAATATGCAACCGGTAAGAGCCAAGAAACATTTAGGGCAACATTTTTTACATGATAAACGAGTTGCAGAACGCATTGTTGAATCATTACCTGCAGATGCTTACAAAGATGATTTGTTAGAAATTGGACCCGGTACTGGTGTACTAACTGATTTTATTTTACTAAAGAAAACAAGTGGTTTTTTTGGTTTAGATTTGGATGAAGAATCGATTGCTTATTTAAAACAACACCACCCTGCACAAGCGGAAAACTTTATTTTTTGCGACTTCTTACATTACGACCTCAACACCATTACTAAAAATAACTTTAATGTAATTGGAAATTTTCCATACAACATTTCTACGCAAATAATGTTTCGTGTTTTAGAGTATAGAGACCGTGTTGATTATGTTGTTGGAATGTTTCAAAAAGAAGTAGCAAAACGCATTGCAGAAAAACCTGGCAGTAAAGAGTACGGCATCCTAAGTGTATTACTGCAAGCCTACTTTGACATTTCTTATTTATTTACAGTTAGTCCAGGAGTTTTTAATCCGCCACCAAAAGTAAACTCGGGTGTGATTAGACTGAAAAGAAACAATGTGAAAAAATTAGATTGCAACGAAGTGTTATTTTTTAAAGTAGTTAAAACTGCTTTTAACCAACGTAGAAAAATGCTTAGAAATGGTTTACGCGAAATGTTAAGCGAAGAAATAATTGTCAATCCAATTTTTGATAAACGTGCTGAGCAATTAGGTGTAAAAGAATTTGTTTTTATTACTCAAGAGATCGAACGTACAAATCCCGATTTAATTCCTCCTCAAAAATAAAAAAGCCCCTCGCGACTTAGGGGCTAACTCATTAAATCACTTGCTAATCGTGGCCCCGAGAGGGTTCGAACCTCCAACCCTCAGAATCGGAATCTGAGATTCTATCCAGTTGAACTACGGGACCAATAAACACAAAAGTACAAATATTATTTTTAGAAGATAAATTGTAATTGATTAGCTTAAATCAGGAAGGAATTCTATTTTGTGAAAGTAGCGTCAACAGTATCTTTGATTGGATTGCCATCATCAATAATATAGGTCATTTTAATTGTTGAGGAATTAATGAGTTTTCCTTTTCCGTTCAATAAAAATATTCCACTTGCTATTTGCTGATTTGCTGGGGCAAATTTTAAACTATCTCCATACACAATAAGCTTAGCTTTATTTGCAAAACCAACTGCGTAACAATTCTCCATAACTAAACTATCACCTGTTCCATTTAACATATGCACCTGAAATTGCCCCGCTGGAGGATCTCTTCTACTCACCTCCGAACAGTTCCAGTCCGCTACAAAACGTGTTTTTGGATCAACAGGATTTGTTGGCGTTGGACTTTCTTCTTTATCATCCTTAGCGCATTGCACAAAACATAATGAAAAAAGGACAGCAGTAATAACTGCTGTCCAATTAAATCTATCAAGTGTTTTTTTCATCGTTTATCTTACTACAGTAACATGTCCTGTTAAAGTATGTTTTTCACTTTTTAAATCGTACACAACAATTTTGTAAACATAGGTATCAATTTGCACAACATTACCATTTATTTTTCCATCCCAACCTTTAGCAAAATTATTTGTTTCGTAAATTAATTCACCCCAACGATTATAAATATACATGTTATATCTTTCTTCATCAATACCAATGCCTTGCGGAGTAAATATTTCATTTTTTAAATCCCCATTTGGACTAAATGCATTAGGAACATAAAGTGCAAACTCTGGAGTAACATAAAGTGAGTGCGTAACTGTATCTCTACAACCTAATGGAGAAGTAACAATTAAATTCACATTATAAGTTCCAGGATCATTGTAAACATGGATAGGGTTTTCATCAATTGAAGTATTAGTTAATGAAGTTACATCTCCAAAATTCCAATCAAATGTCTCACCTAACAAACTTTCGTTGTAGAAATTTACAGTTGGTTCAAACTCCGAAATTTCAGTTGGATTGAAAGAAAACTCTGCTACTGGGTTAGGATAAACAAGAATATAATTATTCGCAATTACTGTATCCGAGCAGCCCAATGCTGTAGTAACAATCATTTGAACATCTAACGAATCAACTTGTAATCCAGTTGAAGTATATGTATGAGTTGTTGTAGAATCACTACCAGCAGAACCGTCTCCAAATGCCCATGAATAAGTACAATTAGGGAAGTTATTTCCACCACTCCCTGAGAAGGAAACAGTTAAATCTGCACAACCTTGTGTATTAATACCAATCATACTTGCTGATGGCTTAGGATTTGAAGATACGTTTACAATAATTGTTTCTTGTGTTGAACAACCATCCGACACTGTTAAGTTATAACTTACAGGGAAGTTACTCGTTACAGGAACAGAAATTATAGAGTTAGAACCAGTTTGAACTTGCGTTGGACTTGTTCCCCATGTAAATGTATAAGGAACGCCATCTCCTCCCCCTGCAATTGCTTCTAAAGTCACATTCTCACCTAAACAACCTGTTACATCATTTGAAAGAACAGAAATTTTTGGCAACACAGTTACAATAAACTGACCTGAAACAGCTGGACAATTATTTGCGTCTGTAACAGCAACCGAGTATGTTTGGATAATTGAAGTTGTATTTGTGTTTGTAAATGCAACGTTATGATTACCACCACTTACTAATCCAGTTCCAGCACCTGACCAAGTGTAATTATACAATGGTGTGCCGCCTGCTGCAGAAGCGTATATTCCAAGTGTTTGCCCATTACAAGCAATCTGATCTTGACTTACAGAAACAGATAATGGGAAAGGCTGAGTAATTGTTGTAGCACCAGTTACAGTACAACCATTAGCATCTGTTACAACAATTTGATAAGTACCAATTGGTAAACCACCTTGGAAATTACCATTTCCTACTAATGTGTTTGAACTATTATACCAAGCATAAGTAAACGCTGAACTACCACCTTCTTTTGGATAAACAGTTGCGGTACCGTTTGTATAGTTATAACAACTCACATGATCAACACTAATACTATCAATTGTTGGAGGAGGTAAATCTGCAACTGGTGTAGTAACATTTTTAACACATCCATGTCCATCAGTAATTACACAACTGTATATTGCAGGAGCTGCTAAATTACTTGCTTGGCTAGTAGTTTGTAACATCAAGTCATTCCACTGATAAGTATAAATTGGTGTACCACCTGTTACAAGTATATTAATAGATGCATTTGGATTACTACACTTAGAAGGTATAGTTGTTACAATCGCCATTAATGAATCAGGCTGCGTAATAGTGAATGGCATGATTTCCTGGCAACCATTCGCATCAATTAAACTCAATTGATACGTTCCAGGATCTAAACTAGATAATGATGGTCCTGAACCAACATTAGGTGACCAGTTGTAGGCGTATGCCGGAGTACCACCTGTTATTGCAACACTAATAGCTCCATTACTATTTCCATAACAATCTATTTGAGTTACAGTTGTTGGTGTAATAATAATTCTATCAGGTTGAGTTATTGTAACACTTGCACTTGTAGCACAACCACTACTATCAACAACATTACAAGTATATGAACCCGCAGCTAAATTTGTAGCAGTAGGAACAGTTATAGAAGTTGGCCCTGTCCAAGCATAGGTATATGGCACTCTACCACCATTAACTAACATAGTAGCGTTACCATCATTTGCCCCATTACAACTAACATTTGTTACTAATGAACTAGGAATTAACGAAACCAATTGAGTAGGCTCTATAATAGGAACCGTTATAGATGAAATACAACCAGCAGCGTCAACCGCTTGGTAAACGTTATTTCCAGGCCATAATCCATTTCCAGTTTGATCAGGATTTGGAATTAAATTAGAAGGCATTAACCATGTGTAAACAATTGGAGCAGTCCCACCAGATGAATTAATTACTCCAATACCATTATTCATTCCGAAACACTTAATATCTTGCGAACTAACTAAACTAAGCACCGGTGCAGGAATATCGTTTACGTTTGCAATTGCATTAACTAAACAGCCATTTGCATCAGTAACATCAACACTATAAACACCACCTGCAAGATTAGAATTTAATGCTGTGTTGGCACCATTTGACCACAAGAAATTAAACGGTGAAGTACCGCCAGCAACTTGCGCTAATGCAATACCATTGCTTTGTCCGCAGAAGTTATTTCCAGTTACCTGAGTTGTTACAAGTAATTGAGTAGGTTCTGTTATCGTTACACTTGCATTTTGTTGGCATCCATTAGCGTCCGTTACAACTACAGAGTGCACCCCATCACATAAAGCAGTTGGGTTAAACACTTGTGATAATGAAGGTTGCCATAAGAAATCATAAGGAGCAGTACCACCAACATATGAAACAGTTGCTGTTCCATCACACACATCATAACAACTTGCATTTGTTTTTGTAGCTGTAATAACTAATGGATTAGGAGTGTTAATAGATAATACAGATTGTGTTTCACAACCATTTGCATCTGTAACAGTTGCTGTATAAGTTCCTGCACATAAGTTTGTATTTACAGCAGTTGTAGCTGCATTCGTCCACGAATAAGTATATGCGCCAGTACCTCCTGTTGCAGTAACTGCACCAGAACCATTGCAATCTCCATTACATCTTACATCCATTGGATTAACAATTGCACTGGTTAATAATGTTGGCTCAGTAATAGTTGTTGTAGCAACTGCTGTACACCCTTTAAAGTCAACTACATTTACTGTATATGCACCTGCACATAAACCTGTTGCTGTTTGGGCTGTTTGATTATTTGCATCATTCCATGAATATAAGAATGGTGCTGTACCATTTGTTGTTGTAGCTAAAGCTGCACCTGTACAAACTTGATAACATAACAAGTTCGTACGAGTAATTGCAACTGTTAATAAAGGTGGATTATTTAAGTTTATGCTTGTAGTTGCTGTACAACCTTGCGCATCAGTAACAGTAACATTATGCGTGCCAGGCGCTAAATTAATTGCATTAGCATTGTTTTGTACAGGTAATACTTGCCATTGATAACTATAAGGTTGTGTACCACCAAATGCAGAAGAAGTTCCTGTACCATTTGTTTGTCCATTACAAATTGGATCAACACCAGTTGCATTAATTAATAACTGTGATGGCTCTGTAATTATTATAGATGCCGAAGCAGAGCAACCACTCGCATCAGTAACGGTTACACCGTAAACACCGGCAAGTAAATTATTTGCTGTTTGTGTTGTTTGTGATGTTGGATTCCATGTATAAAAATATGGAGTTACTCCGCCAGTTGCAGTAACGGTTGCAGATCCATTGTTTCCATCTTTACAACTAACGTTTGTACTTGCTGTAATTGTAGCAACTGGACCAGCTTGATCTACTAAAGATATTGGTTGATTGCTTGTACACTGATTACCATCTCTAATAGTTACGGTATATGTTCCTGCCGCTAAAGAGTTAAACGAACCAGCGCCAAATGCACCTCCATTTAAAGAGAATGTATAACCACCTGCTCCACCACCACCAACAACGGTCGCGCTACCATCTGATTGTTGACAGTGTGGGTCGACAATTGTAGGAGTAACTGTTAATGCTGTAGGTTCAACAATTGTTCTTGTTCCTGTAACTGTACATCCTTGTGCATCGGTTACAGTTAAGGTATATACCCCTACTGGTAATCCACTTACAATTCCTGTATTAAATGCACCTGGACTCCATGAATAACTATATGGTGCAGTTCCTCCAGTTACAGTAGAACTAATTGTTCCATCGCTACCTGCATTACAACTTACGTTTGTTGAAGTAAAGTTTACTGCTAATACAACAGGTTCCGAAATATTTCCACTTGTATTTGCAATACAACCATGAGAATCTGTAACTACAACAGCATAAGCACCAGGTGCTAAATTATTAACTGTTGCGCCTGTTCCAACGTTTGGTGTCCAAGCATAAGTAAATGGTCCAACAGAATTTCCTCCCATCGAAACATTTAAAATACCATTATTAGCACCATTACAAGTTACATTAGTTGTAGTTGCAATTGTTGCTGTTCCACCTGGCGTTACACCAATTGTAACAGCACCAGTTCTCGGACATAAATTTGCATCAAGAACAGTTACAGTATAATCACCTGCTACAACTGGCACTGTAGTAGAAGCACTTCCACCACCACCTGTCCAAGAATAAGTATAACCAGGAGTTCCTCCTGTTGCAACTACTGTTGCTGTACCATTGTTATCTGTACAATTTGCATTTGCAGAAGTTAAGGTTAAAGCTACTTGAGTAGGCTGTGTTATTGTTACAGGAACATTATTTGTACAACCCAATCCATCTTGAACCGTAACTGTATAATCTGTTGCACTTAATCCAGCAAATGTAGGACTAGCTCCAAATGCTCCGCCATTTAATGAATAAGTAAATGGTCCTGTTCCTCCTGCTTCGGTAATTGTAACCGAACCATTAGATCCAGAGAAACATGAAGTATTTGTTTGATTTAATATTGAACCAACTAAAGCAGCTGGTTGAGATACTGTAAAAGTTGAAACTGAGTTACAACCAGCAGCATCTGTAATAGTAACCGAATATGTTATTGCCGATAAACCACTAAACACTCCTGAACCATTTGCTTGTCCTGTGTGTAAAGTATATGAATATGGAGTAGCTCCACCAGTACCCGTTAATGTAACAGTTCCGTTATTTCCACCAAAACAACTAACATTTGTTTGTGTTACCACAGAAGCAACCGGTGAACTTAAGTTACTTATAACTACTGTATTGGTTGTTGTACAAAGATTAATGTCTCTAACAGTAACTGTATAGGTATTCGCAGCCAATGCTAAGAAAGTAGTAGTTGCTTGGTAAGAAGCACCACCATCTATTGAATATTCATAAGCTGCATTACCACCTGTAACAGCACCAACTACAATTGTTCCATTTGAATTTCCACAATTAGTAGGAGTTGAAGTCAACGCAACAGCTGTTGGACCTGCTGTATTATTTACTGTTGTTGTAACAGTGAATGTACAAAGATTAGCATCACTAACTAAAACCGTATGAGTTCCTGCAGTTGTTGTATAAGTAGTAGTTGCAGATAATACTCCACCATCCAATGAGAATTGATAAGGAGCAGTTCCACCTGTAGTAGCACCTGCGGTTACAATTCCATTTGCATTTCCACAAGTAGA
>Ga0075163_10006190_pt1 | contig 15887 bp, 14 predicted proteins | sample JI1023141ADNA_FD_71478 | JGI IMG/M metagenome (GOLD analysis project Ga0075163, IMG submission 71478) | Wastewater effluent complex algal communities from Wisconsin, to seasonally profile nutrient transformation and Carbon sequestration -... | ecosystem: Engineered > WWTP > Effluent > Algae... | reverse complement strand
TGGACGAGGCGGCTCAGATACAACCGCTGTCGCCCTCGCTGCGGCATTAAAGGCAGATCGCTGCGATATTTATACGGATGTGAAAGGGGTCTACACCACTGATCCGCGCATCGTGCAACAAGCCAAGAAACTCGACAAAATTTCTTATGAAGAGATGCTCGAGATGGCAGCTCTCGGTGCCAAGGTATTGCATCCACGTTCGGTTGAACTTGCCATGGCGTGGAATGTTCCGGTGCAGGTGCTTTCAACCTTCGACCCGGAAATCGGCAGTGATCTGCCTGGAACTTTAGTGACTAGAGAGGAAGATATCGTGGAAAAAGAGATCGTCAACGGCGTGGCCTATAATCGCAATGAAGCCAAAGTCACAGTACGCAGCGTGCCTGACGTACCAGGGGTTGCCGCCAATGTCTTCGGGCCGCTCGCGGATGCAGGCGTCAACGTCGATATGATCATCCAGAACATCTCGCCGGATGGCAAGACCACCGACATGACCTTCACGATCCCACGCAGCGATCTGCTGCGGGCTGAAGATGTTCTTGGGAAGATTGATATCCTCAAAGGGATCGAGATCAGAACTGCCAACAATGTCGCAAAGATTTCCGTGATCGGGATCGGCATGAGCAGCCATTCAGGCGTTGCCCAGAAAATGTTCCGCACACTGGCTGACAAAGGCATCAACATTCAGGTCATTACGACCTCCGAGATCAAGATCAGCGTCCTGATCGAAGAGGATTATACCGAGCTTGCTGTCCGCGCCCTTCACTCCGCCTATGGGCTAGAAGACGTCGCCAATGCCTGAGAGTGAATTTCATACCGACCTGAGTGTTGGCGAAATTCTCAGGCGCTGCCGCGTCAAATATAATATCAGCTTTGAACAAGCCGAACGGGATCTGAGGATCAAGGCCGAGCATCTCGAAGCCATCGAGCATAACTCCATCGACCGGCTTCCGGGACGGGTCTATCTATTCGGGTTCGTCAGGACGTATTCTGAATATCTCGGCCTTGATGGAGAAAAGATGGTCAACCTGCTCAAGAAGCAGGCAGGTCGGAAAGTCGAGAAGGTTAAACCAGTTCTCAGCTGGGCGGTTGAAGACGAGGAGGAAGAGCGGGCACCGGGTCTGCCTGTGATCGGGATGTCGGGCGCTGCTTTGGTCGTAGCCCTGATTCTCATTGCCAGCTTCGCCCCTGAAACCTCCAATGAAATTCCTCCCGTCCCGAAGCAACTGGCTGACCAGATGAAAGTTCCGGAAAAACCGGCTGAAGAGACGGAAGTCGCGGCAGTTGTCGATAATCCGGAAACACCTGCTATCGAAACAGCCCCCGTCGAACCGGCCCACCCGATTGTCCTTAAGGCATTGCAAGGCACATGGCTTGAAATCCGGGACAGCAAGCGACAGGTGGTCTTTTCCCGGGTTCTGAACCCCGGGGAAGAGTATTGGGTGCCGGAAGACAAAACTGACTTATATATGACGCTCGGCAACGCAGGTGGGCTTCAGATCATACTGAACGGCGAACAAATCCCTCTTCTGGGGGGATTAGGACAGGTGAAACGGAATGTTCCGCTGACTGTTGCCGCCCTTTCGACCAAAAAACCGGCTTCCCGCCCATAATAACATTGAAATTTTCAGGGAAAACAGCCATTTAAGGGGCATGTCGGATCATACCTCAGTCAGACCGTGGCGCAGTATCCAACGCCGAGCCAGCCGTAAAATCTGGGTCGGCAACGTTCCCGTGGGCGGGGACAGCCCGATTACCGTCCAGTCCATGACCAATACGGACACCCGTGATGTTGCCGCAACAGTCGCGCAGATCCATGCCCTTGAGGCTGTGGGGGCTGATATCGTCCGCGTCTCATGTCCGGATGAAGAGTCGAGCGCCGCTCTGAAAGACATCACAGCCCAAGTCAGTGTCCCGATTGTGGCTGACATCCATTTCCATTATCGCCGCGGTATTGAAGCTGCCCAGAACGGGGCAGCCTGCCTGCGGATCAATCCGGGTAATATCGGGTCTGATGACCGCGTCCGCGAAGTGATCAAGGCCGCAAAAGATAATAACTGTTCCATCCGCATCGGCGTGAATGCAGGTTCACTGGAACGCGACATTCTTGAGCAGTATGGCGAACCATGCCCGGATGCTATGGTCGAGAGCGCCATGCGCCATATTCGTATTCTCGAAGACAACGATTTTTATAATTTCAAAATCTCCTGTAAAGCCTCGGATCCGTTTCTGGCGGTTGCTGCCTATATGCAGCTCGCAGGTCAATGCGATTACCCTCTCCATGTCGGCGTGACCGAAGCAGGGGGCTTGCGCTCCGGAACGGTTAAATCGTCAATCGGGATGGGTAATCTTTTGTGGTCAGGGATTGGCGATACCATTCGCGTCTCGCTGTCTGCTGATCCTGTTGAAGAAATCAAGGTTGGTTTTGATATCCTCAAATCACTTGGCCTGCGCCATCGCGGCGTAAATGTGATTTCGTGCCCAAGCTGCGCGCGCCAGCAATTCAACGTCATCAAGACCGTTGAAGAAATTGAACAACGCCTTGCCCATGTCACAACGCCTATGACGCTTTCCATCATTGGCTGCGTCGTTAATGGCCCGGGCGAAGCGCTCATGACCGATATTGGTTTCACAGGCGGCGGCAAAGGCACGCATCAGGTTTATGTTGGCGGCAAAACCGCTCACCGCCTGATGGACGGAGATGGATCGATCGTCGATCATCTTGTTGAAATGGTCGAAGCCAAAGCCCGTGAACTTGAAGCCGCAAAATTAACATCCTCTCCAGCTGAAGCAGCAGAATAAAAAAATATTATGTCCGATATCTTAAAAAAACTTGGGCCCGTTCTGGCCCGTCATGAGGAGCTTTCAGCTTTAATGGCTGAAGGCAAAGCGACAGGTGCAGCTTTCGTGAAGCTGACCAAGGAGTATTCCGATCTGACCCCGGTTGTTGAAACCATTCAGGCCTACAGAAAAGCCATTCAGGAGGAGCAGGATCTCGAAGCCATGCTCGAAGACCCGGATATGGGCGAAATGGCCAAGGAAGAAATCTATGATGTCCGTGCCAAAATCCCGGAGCTGGAAAGACAGATCAAGCTGGCCTTGATCCCGAAAGATACTGACGACGACAAAAACGCCATCCTTGAAATCCGTGCCGGCACCGGCGGCGACGAAGCCGCTATTTTCGCTGGCGATCTTTACACCATGTATAAAGGCTATGCTGCTGAAAAGGGCTGGCGCTTTGAAGTTGTTGAAGCCTCAGAAGGCGAAGCCGGAGGGTTCAAGGAAATCATCATCGAGGTCACAGGCTCTGACGTGTTCTCGAAGCTCAAATTTGAATCTGGTGTTCACCGCGTTCAGCGCGTCCCGGAAACAGAAGGCAGCGGACGTGTTCACACCTCGGCAGCAACCGTGGCCGTTCTGCCCGAAGCAGAAGATGTTGATATCGATATCCGCACAGAAGATTTGCGTATAGACGTTTACCGCTCTCGTGGAGCTGGTGGTCAGTCGGTTAATACCACTGACTCCGCCGTTCGGATGACCCACCTGCCGACAGGGATTGTGGTCACGATGCAGGATGAGCGTTCGCAGATCAAAAACCGCGCCAAGGCGATGAAGGTTCTTAAAACCCGCATCTATGATCAGCAACGGACAGCCCTTGCCAATGAACGGGCGGCTGACCGGAAATCACAGGTTGGAACCGGGGATCGGTCGGAGCGCATCCGCACCTATAATTATCCCCAAGGCCGCGTCAGCGAGCACCGTATCAACCTGACTCTCTATAAGATACAAGACGTGATGACGGGAAAAGCACTCGATGAGATCATCGATGCACTTCAGGCAAGTGAGCAGGCTGAAAAACTCGCCTCGCTGGGCTGAGATGTTGTTCCAAGCTCTTTTGAAAGATACTACTCAACGCTTTCGGGAAGCAGGCTTCGATACGCCTGATCTTGATGCCCGCTTTCTTCTTCAGGACCTTCTCGGCATCAGCAATAGCGAGAGATTGTCTGGGCCGATTGAACTCAATGAAGAGCAACTAAGGGTAGCCGGTATAGCGATAGCCCGTCGGTTGTCCGGAGAACCTGTCAGCCGCATCCTTGGCTACAGGGAATTCTGGGGTCGCAAATTTTTTCTGTCCCCATCAACGCTGGATCCTCGCCCCGACACTGAAACTCTGATCGAAGCCGCTCTCGAATCTCCATGGAAGTCTCCGCGTATACTTGATCTAGGAACAGGGACAGGGTGCATCCTGCTCACCTTGCTGCATGAGATTCGCGATAGTACAGGTGTGGGAATCGATCTCTCAGCCGAGGCCTGCGCTACAGCCCAACGTAATGCAGATTCTCATGATTTATCATCGCGAGTTACGATTCAAAATGCAGACTGGGTAGAATCTCTTGAGGGCACATACGATCTCATCGTCTCGAATCCACCCTATATTCCCTCCGATGTCATCCCGACTCTCTCGATGGAAGTTCAGAATCACGATCCGATTCTGGCGCTTGATGGTGGAGTGGACGGACTTAACCCGTATAAATTTCTGTTGTCGGCCCTTAAAAAGTTTTTGGTGCCGGGTGGTTTCATATTCTTCGAGATTGGTCATGGGCAGCTTCCTGACATCGCGAGACTCGTGAAGAACAGTGATGCGACTCTGATTCAGTCATGGACTGACCTTGGAGGGGTGCCAAGGATTGTCAAAATCAGTTATGGGGATAAGTAAGGTTTTGTTTGACACCCTGCTTGATAAGCCCGGGCAGGGGCGGCATCTTCGGGGTGCCCAGAAGCTACAACCCAGACACAAGATGTTGCGGCTCGGGCCGGATCAAAAAACTACAGGCAGTAGTCCTTGAGATAGAAGGGACTTTGCAACTTATCCACAATAGGGTAGGTTTAAGGTATGTTTTACCGAATCAAGGGAAACAGGTACAGGAGAGCACATGAGACACGGACAGCAGCAACCAGCCCGGAGAATGAGACACCGGGGCGGCAATCCAAATCCTAACGGTGGGAATGCTAGCCAAGGCGGTCAAAACAGAAGGGGTTTCCAGAATAAAAATAAAGTCTTCGATAGCAATGGCCCGGATGTTCGCATTCGCGGGACAGCCTTCCAGATCGTTGAAAAATACGCAGCCCTGGCTAAAGATGCCCACGCTGCCGGTGATCGCGTTATGTCGGAAAGCTATCTTCAATATGCTGAACATTATCAGCGCATGATCAATGAGTGGAATGAAGAGTTTGGATACGACACATCTTCCCAGTCATCAGGTTTTAGCTCTTATGATATTCCTCCTCCAGCAGGGACAGAGCCACAGCCTGGTCTTCAGGAAGAAGACCTTGGTCTGCCAAGCAGCATTATCGGCACGAAAGCCACGACATCCCAGAAGGTTGCAGAAGAAGTCGCCTAACAGGCTGTTTCTTAGAAATAGAGTTCAAGAGCGGGCCAAAAGCCCGCTTTTTTCATATAATTTCCATCACTTTAAGCATTTTCTGATAAGGTTTAGAGATGCTGAATAGACTGAGTAAAATTTTCTACACCGCGACAACGACCCCGGACACAACCATCTTTGCGATCGGTGACACGCATGGTTATCTCGATGCGCTCAAAGCTCTCTGTGCGAAGATAGACACCTACAAAGCAAAGCATCCTAACAAACACATCATCGAAGTTTTTCTAGGCGACTACGTCAACCGCGGCCCGCAGAGCAAAGAGGTTCTAGACTTCCTGATTGAGCGCTCCCGCCTGCAAGACGGCGTCAAGCGCGTGTTTCTTGCAGGTAATCATGATGTCGCCTTCCGCCGCATTCTGAAAGAAACCCATAAGCACAAAACCATCAGCACGACTGAAGAGATGTTCTACGATTTTGGTGGCCCTGAAACGCTCGCCAGCTACGGTGTGCCGATGCGGACTTTCAGATTCCCTGAACGAGGTAGCACACATCATATCGTTCGTGGCAGCAGTTTATATATCGACAGAACCTGTCTCGACATCATGAGGGACGAACTTGTGGCTCAGGTACCTGCATCGCATCTACTCTTCCTTGAAAAGATGAAGACCAGTTACACGAATGGAAAATATCTTTTTGTTCACGCTGGCATTGATCCGTCCGTCCCGCTTGCGGAGCAGGATCGAGACTATGTTCGGGGGCTTAATAGCAAAGCCCGAAAATTCCCGAACCATAAAGGCAGGCTCGAAGATGATATGGTTGTTGTTCATGGACACACGATCGCACCGGAGCCGTATCATACGCGTAACCAGATCGGCGTTGATACCGGAGTTTACAAACCGGGCCATGGAAATATCACCTGTGCCGTACTCACGGGGCAGGACGTTAAATTTCTGAAAGCCCGGACCCACCTCCCTCCTTTTGAGGAGAACAAGTCTCCGGCAATGGTTGCAGCGCGTGGCTTTGTACTGAATTAAATTATGTGAATATCATCTTTGATTTAAATCATTTTCATTTAGCTGATATAGGCTTTTGATAAGTTTGAATTATATTACGATTATAAGGCTCCGGATGTGAGCCATTCTTATATGAGGTTGTCATGGATTTTGAGCGTTTCAGTGAAAAAGTAAGAAGCCTTTTGCAGAAGGCTCAGACACTTGCGAGCCGTGCCAAGCAGCAATCGCTTGAGCCGGAACACCTGCTCAAGGTGATGATGGAAGATGAGGACGGACAAACCAAGCGTCTCGTCAAAACAGCTGGCGGCGATCCGGCCAAACTCAAACGAGATATTGAAGTTGCACTGAGCAAATTGCCAGCCGTTGATGGACCGGGAGCAGGGGGCATCCGCCTGTCGAATGATCTCGCCAAAATTATTGATAACGCCAGTAGTCTTGCTGAAAAAGCAGGTGACAAATTCCTGACAACTGAACGCCTGCTACAGGCAATGACTCTTGCTAAAACGAGCGACGTCACAGGTTATCTTGAGGCCAGTGGTGTAACTGCCATGGCGATGAACACAGCCATCAACGATATCCGCAAAGGCCGCACCGCAGATACAGCCTCTGCCGAAGATAATTTCGAAGCCCTTTCTAAATACTCACGCGACCTGACTGCCGCCGCCCGCGATGGCAAGATGGATCCTGTGATTGGGCGCGATGAAGAAGTCCGCCGTACTATTCAGGTTCTCTCACGCCGTACGAAAAATAACCCTGTCCTGATTGGGGAACCGGGTGTTGGCAAGACGGCCATTATTGAAGGTTTGGCCCAGCGTATCGTGAACGGCGACGTTCCCGATACACTCAAAAATAAACGCCTGATGTCTCTTGATCTTGGGTCGCTTCTGGCGGGAGCCAAATTTCGTGGTGAGTTTGAAGAGCGCCTGAAAGCTGTCCTTGATGAAATCAGCGCTGCCTCTGGTGAAATTATTCTCTTCCTTGATGAGCTGCATACTCTCGTTGGTGCAGGTAAGGCTGACGGAGCAATGGATGCCTCGAATATGCTGAAGCCTGCCCTTGCGCGGGGTGAGCTGCACATGGTTGGAGCCACGACACTTGATGAGTATCGCAAGCATATCGAAAAAGATGCCGCCCTTGCCCGCCGCTTCCAACCAGTCTTCGTGGCAGAACCAACTGTTGAAGACACGATTTCAATTCTGCGTGGTCTGAAAGAAAAATATGAGCTCCATCACGGTGTGCGTATCACGGATGGCGCGATCGTTGCGGCTGCAACTCTGTCGAACCGCTATATCACGGATCGCTTCCTGCCTGATAAAGCTATTGATCTGATCGATGAAGCGTCATCGCGTCTGCGCATTCAGGTCGATAGCAAGCCTGAAGCGATTGACGAACTGGACCGCAAGATCATCCAGTTGAAAATCGAACGCGAAGCTTTGAAGAAGGAAAGTGATACAGCGTCAAAAGAGCGTTTGGTCAAACTTGAAACCGAACTGAAAGATCTCGAAAGAAAATCTGCTGACCTCACTGCTCAATGGCAGGCAGAAAAAGAGAAGCTCAACAAAGGCCAGAAAATTACCGAAGAGCTTGACCGTGCGCGGATCGAACTTGAGCAGGCCGAACGTGACGGCAACTGGTCAAAGGCCGGTGAGTTGAAATACGGCAAAATTCCGGAACTTCAGAAGGCATCTGAAGAAGCCGCCAAGTCCGGTAACCAGACTATCATCAACGAAGAAGTCGGCGCTGACGATATCGCGAGCATCGTCAGCCGCTGGACGGGTATTCCTGTCGACAAGATGCTACAGGGCGAGAATGACAAACTTCTCAAAATGGAAGACAAGCTGAAAGTTCGCGTTGTCGGACAAGATCAGGCCGTCAAAGCAGTTGCGGCAGCGGTCCGTAGATCGCGGGCAGGGCTTCAGGATCCACGCCGCCCTATCGGGTCGTTCCTCTTTCTCGGGCCTACGGGGGTCGGGAAAACTGAACTGACAAAAGCCCTTGCTGAATTCATGTTCGATGATGATACAGCGATGGTGCGTATGGATATGTCAGAATACATGGAGAAACATTCCGTTGCCCGTCTGATTGGTGCGCCTCCAGGCTATGTGGGTTACGAAGAGGGTGGGTCATTGACCGAAGCTGTCCGTCGCCGTCCATATCAGGTTGTTCTTTTTGATGAGATCGAAAAAGCTCACCCTGATGTTTTCAATATTTTGCTACAAGTTCTCGATGATGGCCGCCTGACGGATGGACAGGGCCGTACAGTTGATTTCGCTAACACGGTGCTGATCATGACATCCAACCTTGGAGCCGAGCATCTGGCTGCACAAGAAGATGGAGACGACATAGAGAAGGTCCGCCCGAAAGTCATGGAAGCGGTTCGCAAATTCTTCCGCCCTGAATTCCTCAACCGTCTCGATGAAATTCTTCTTTTCCGTCGTCTTGGACGTGCCCAGATGGCAGGCATCGTCGATATCCAGCTGGGCAATCTACGCAAGCTGCTTGATCAGCGCCGTGTCCGTCTTGAGATTGATGACAAAGCGAAGCAATGGCTGGCCGACCGGGGCTATGATCCTGTCTATGGTGCACGCCCTCTCAAGCGAGCCATCCAGACATATTTGCAGAATCATCTTGCCGAGATGATTCTCCGTGGAGAAATCCCGGATGGATCATTGGTTCAGGTCACAACGCAGGCAAATGCCAAGGCGGACGGGCTTGATTTCAAGGTTTCAAAGTCATCCGGAGCTGATTCTACAGCAGATGGAAAGAAATCAGCAGCTTAAGCAGGCCTGTTGCATTGCTCATGCAGGGGATTTCCAGTAAATTCTATGAAACTGGATTCCTTGCTGGATGGGCCTTATGACGAAATATCTTTTCCTGACTGCTGCCGCTGCGCTGTCCCTGGCCGGATGCTCAACAATTGTCACGGGTTCCACCCAGACGGTTTACTTCCAGGCTGTGGGAGCGACAGAGGCTACATGTGAAGTCGCTAATGCCAAATATAAATACCTCGTCAACCTGCCGGAAAAAGTAGAGATCAAAAAATCCCGCCGTGACCTTGAGCTGACATGTCGCGCAGCGGGTAATCGCTACAAGACAATGGTTGTGCCGTCCGAACTTTCCGGCTGGACATTCGCCAACGTCACAAACGGAGCCATCTTCGGTGTTCCGTATGATGGCGAAACAGGAGCGATGTTTAAATATCCTGACATTATCATTGTTGATTTCACTGATACTGTAGCCTCCCTTGATGCGCTTCCAGCTTACCACGCAGTCGATACGCTCGATCCTGCGTCAAGCAGTGCCGGTGTCGAAAATATGGGCCCTGCCCACAACAAATTGCCTGGCGATGATGCCTCCGCTCTGCGCCATAAAATGGCCCAGTTGCAGCGTGATCGTGAAGATGCCTATGACGCTGAACGCGTTGAGCGGAAAGACACCGTCGAAGGCGGCTGGACTGGCGATAAAGGCGGAGCAGACATGAAGTCACAGCCTGGCGCAGCATATGTTCCTCCAGCTTACGTCCCGCCGACAGGCGACGATGCCGCGATGATGCCAGCTCCTCAGCCTCCTCTGAACGCTGGGCCTGCACCATCTGGTCAGGCACCGGGCAAAGCGATGCCGGCACCTCTCTTCCCATCGACGACCTCGTTCTAACCCATCATGGCTACCTACTTCTTCTGCGGTATCGGGGGCAGCGGGATGTTCCCGCTTGCTCTGATCCTGAGGGGGCAGGGCGCAACGGTCTGCGGGTCTGACAGATCCTTTGATCAGGGACGCATGTCAGAAAAATTCAGCTGGATACAGTCTCAAGGAATTGATCTTTTTCCGCAGGATGGCTCAGGAATATCAACTGACCTGACCGCCCTCGTGGTTTCAACTGCGGTTGAAGACTCCATCCCAGATGTCAAGTCGGCGAAAGAAAAGGGGGTTCCGATCATCACCCGGGCCCAGCTCCTTGCTCAAATTTTCAATACAGCTGAAACACGCATTGCGATTGCCGGAACCAGTGGCAAATCTACGACCACCGGGATGATCGGCTATGTATTGCAGATGGCAGGGAAAGCCCCGACGGTCATGAACGGAGCGGTCTTCCGCAATTTCCAGACCGAGCAAACCCCCTACGCAACGGCACTGAGTGGCTCGCCCGACCTTTTTATCACTGAAGCCGATGAAAGCGATGGGTCTATTGCGCTCTATGACCCCACGATAGCAGTCTTGAATAACATCGCGCTTGATCATAAAACCATGCCGGAGCTGATCGCCCTTTTTAATGGCTTTGTAGGCAAGGCAGGGGCCGCAGTCCTCAATCTCGATAATTCATATGTCGCCGAAATCGCCGCGCATCATATTGAAACATCAATTACCTACGCCCTGGACTATCCAACTGCCAGATTGCAGGCCACTACAATCAAACCTGGCGCAGGGGGCAGCACTTGCACGATTATCGATCAGAAAGCCAACCTGTCATCATCCCTGACTCTGCAAGTGCCCGGGCGTCATAACATTTCAAATGCCCTGGCCTGTATTGCCACCTGCCTCTTGCTGGGCTTAAGCCTCGATGAGATATGCGGGCATCTCGCTGGTTTCACAGGCATCAAGCGGCGCATGGAAGTCATCGGCACGCAAAACGGGGTGACGGTGATTGATGATTTCGCACATAACCCGGACAAAATTGCCGCGACACTCGCCACCCTCAAAGAGTCTCCGGGACGTCTTTTGATGGTGTTCCAGATTCATGGCTACAACCCAATCCGGCTGATGCGGCGTGAGTTTGCTGATGTGTTTCAAAAATACCTATTGGCTGATGATGTGTTGATGATTCCGGAAGTTCTGTATCTGGGGGGAACGGTAGACCGCAGCGTCACCGCAAAAGATCTGGTTTCAGATATGACCGACAGGGGTCTTCAGGCCGAATGGTTTGCTACCCGCCCGGATATTTTACCCGCCCTTCTGAGTAAAGCTCGAACAGGGGACCGTATTGTCATCATGGGTGCAAGGGATGACACGTTGAGCGATTTCGCCCGTGAAACTCTTGGTCAGCTTTGAACAAGCTAGGCTGACTTCTTTTCTTTCATTTTCTGGCGATCCCAATACTCATTCCACTGATCGAGGGAGAGGGATCTCATTTCTTCATTTTTTGCTTGAATTTCACCTTCCATACCCTTGAAACGGCTCTCAAATTTCACGTTGGCAGCGCGAGCAGATTCTTCACAGTCGATATCCAGCCTGCGTCCAAGATTGACCAGCACGAAGAACAAGTCGCCAAGCTCTTCCTTCATGTTTGCGGTATCTTTATTACGGATCGCCTGGCGCATTTCCTCAACTTCCTCAATGACCTTATCCAGAACATCTTCGGTGGCGTCCCATTCAAACCCGGCTTTGGCCGCCCGTTTGGACAGTTTCTGGGCACGCGCCAAGGCAGGCAACGCAAGAGGGACATCATCGAGAATACTTTGTGGTGCCTGAACCTTGGATTTCTTTTCTTCAGCCTTCCGGGCCTCCCAAATTTTCATGACATCGCCGGATGTAGATGCGGCGTCATCACCAAAAACATGAGGATGGCGGAAGACCAGTTTGTCACTCAAGCCTGTAACAACATCTTCAAAATTAAATAGATTCTGTTCCTGTGCCATCTGGGCATGGAAGACGACCTGAAGCAATAAATCACCAAGTTCTTCCTTGAGGTCCGTCATATTGCCGCGCTGGATCGCATCTACGACCTCATAAGCTTCCTCTAAGGTACACGGCGCTATGGTTGAAAAATCTTGCTCAATGTCCCACGGACAGCCAGTTTCCGGGTCTCTCAGGCGAGCCATGATGGCAAGAAGTTTTTCAACAGGGGGCTTGGGCTCGTGGTCCATAAAAATTTATTCCTCTTTTCTAGGGAAATACCATGTTTCGAGAGGGGGAGAAATGACTTATGATCCGTTTGCCTTGAGATACGTATTTAAATTTCAATTTTTAACACTTTGAGGGAGTTTTTAGGAATGTTGAGCAAAAATATACTGGCTGCCTGCCTGACTGTCGCGGTAATAGGCCTTACACCTGTGGCTGGCCACGCGGCTGATGGTACAGGGACCCGTGCAACCGGCGCCAAACGTGAAGCAATTCAAGCCTATCGTGAAAAGGCAAAAGAGCGACGTGAAGAACATCGTGAGAATGTGAAAGATCGTCATGAAGCCATCAAAGATAAGCGTGACGCTATCGAAGACAAACGTGATGCCCATGAGGACAAACGTGATGCTCACGAAGATAAGCGTGATGTGCGTGAAGATAAGCGAGACACTAAAGAAGATGCTCGCGACACTAAAGAAGATACGCGTGATGCAGCTCATGATGGCGGCAAGCGTGATGCAGCTGAAGACAAGCGTGATGCGCATGAAGACAAACATGACGCCCGTGAAGATAAACGCGACACGCATGAAGACAAACATGACGGACGCGAAGACAAGCGGGACGCTCAAGAAGATAAACGTGAAGATCGCCGCGATGGCCGTACACAGCACACAATGCCTGTGAAAAAGGCCGCTGAGTAAATTTCAGCCAAAATCTTCATAAAGGGGACCTTAACGGGTCCCCTTTATTGCCCTGGCTATGATGTGATAATATATATTATGGAATATTAAGGATTAGATGGGATAGGGTGCCCAAAGCCTTCAAAGCCCCAAAAACGAACCTTTATTTAGTCCCAAAGCCAAATCCACCGTCTTTGCCATTATAAAGCTGGGCGTTGTAGATATCCGCTCTTTCTTTCGCTTCGAGCGCCAACAGTCTCAGCAAACGTTCTTCAGTCATATCACCGCGCATGAAATCAATCTGCTTCCGCACGTTCACAAAATCTGCAGGCACCAGTCTTGGGCCTTTCTGCATATCAGCCAGACTACAATCCAGCTTAAAGAAATGCGCAAACGCCAGAACGCTTTGCTCAGGCTTCAGATAGTCGAAAGCAACTTTAAACAGGAATCTGCGCTTAGCCGCCGGGTCAATATTTTTGCCCAGATTGGTTGTAAAGCCAAATGGCTGAGTATGCCGTTCCATACAGGTTAACATGGCATTCACAGCCGAAACTTCATGGTTCTGGTCCAGATCATCACGACGCCTTACAAAGGTATCGCCCTCGTTAATCACCAGGAACATTCCACGCTCTTCGGCCTCGGAAAAAGCTGCCGAGATGCGCTTTTCAGTTTCGCCGACATATTTGCTGGTCAGCGAGGCCGCATCCTTTAGCATCACATCCATTTCCAGCATATTGGCTAGACATTTCCAGCATATTGGCTAGATATGACAGATACTGGGTTTTTCCGGTGCCTGGTGGCCCGAGCAGCAGCAGGCTGAAATCCCTGCGACCGGAGTCTTTGATGCTATCCGCAATATATTTTGATGCTATCCGCAATATATATTAAATATCAGATGGTTAACGGATGTCGAAATAGCAGACTTGAATCCCCGTACGAATAAAAACGGTAACCGTTTTCGATAGCATAGCAGTAGGTTTCGCGCATCGTTTCAAGCCCGGCGAAGGCAGATACCAGCATGAATAAGGTGGATTTAGGCAGGTGAAAATTCGTCTGCAAGATGTCCACGGCTTTGAATGCGTAGCCGGGTGTCATGAAGATACGGGTATCACCACTGAAGGGATGGATCACTCCATCTGCCGTTGCCGCTGTCTCCAGAAGACGAGCAGCTGTTGTCCCAACTGCCACAATACGCCCTCCCTTCTCCTTGACACGGTTGAGAATGCTCGCGGTTTCAGATGATATTTCGCCCCATTCGGCGTGCATTTTATGATCGACTGTATCATCAGCTTTCACAGGAAGAAATGTTCCGGCTCCAACATGCAGCGTCAGCTTCACGCTTGGAATTCCAGCATCACGCAAAGAAGCTAGAAGTTCTTCCGTGTAATGAAGCGATGCTGTTGGAGCCGCGACGGCCCCCTCATGTTTGGCAAAAATGGTCTGGTAATCTTTCTTGTCATCTTCATCAATATCGCGTTTGGAGGCGATATAAGGCGGCAGCGGCATCGTCCCGATTTCTGCCAGAATAGCCTCAAGCTCCCCCGGTTTGACGTCAAAGCGTAGAAGCAACTCTCCACCGTCGCCAATTTCAAGAATGTGAGCGTTCAGGCGACAGCCCTCTCCAAACGAAATGATGTCATTCACCTTCATCCTTTTGGTTTTTTTTGCAAAAGCACGCCATTCAACGGCGGATTCACGTTTGTGAAGATTGCACTCAACATTCATATCGCCACGGCGGCCATAAAGTTGAGCCGGCAAAACTTTGGTATCGTTAAAAACCAGAATGTCTTTCGGGGTGAGCAGCTTGGGCAGATCATAAACGTGGAGATCTTCACGTTTCCCGTCGCGGACAACCAGCATCTTTGCGCTGTGACGTGGATTGGCGGGTCTGAGTGCAATTAACTCCTCAGGCAAATCAAAATCGAATTCAGAAACCAGCATTGTCGTTCAGTACCGTTCCATCAAGAGCGATCCTCAGCCCATCAAATGCAGGACGGTATCCTTTAGGAAGTTCACGGCACAACGTCTGGTAATCCAGATTGTTTTTCATGTGCGTTATATAAATTTTTTCGGCGCCAATCTGCTCATTCATTTCTATGAGGCCTTTGAGATTGGCATGAGGCCCCGGCTTTTCAATATAGAGGTTATTACCATCCACAACCCATGTCTTGATCCCGCGCAGCGTATTGATCGCTGCCTGATCAAGATTGACCATGTCAGTTGAATAGGCCACATCAGCAAAGCGGAAGCCCAGAGTCAAAAGGCCTTCATGATCTTGACGGAAAATTGTATACGGGGTTTCACCAAAGACCTGCTCTACACCCATCATATCAGGTGTCCAGATATGCGGCACAAGCGCTTGCGGATAATACGGCAGGGCATCCCGGAACATGTAATCAAAGCGAGATTCAAGGAATGAAATCACATCTTCCATGCCATAAATAGGCACCTGACGCTTGGTCTGGTCGCGGAAGCCGCGCAAGTCATCAATTCCGTTCACATGGTCGCTGTGCATATGCGTATAAAAAACTGCGGAAATATCTTTGATGTTCTCACGGTTGATCTGGGTGCGAAAATCAGCACCGGTATCGACAATGATCGTATCAGGGCCATTTTGAACGGCAATGCTGGCACGGGTGCGGGTATTTTTCGGTTCTGTCGGATCGCACGAGCCCCAGTCATTTCCGATGCGTGGCACCCCTGCTGATCCGCTACATCCAAGAACAGTTAAAATCCCACTCATTGCAGCTTGGCCTTGTCAAACAGCGTGAAGAAATTCTTCGTGGTGATTTCAGCCATTTCAGAAATCATCGTGTCGTGGATATGAGCAAGAACGGCACCGGTTTCTGCAACATAGGCAGGCTGGTTAATGCCGCCACGATGCGGCTCAGGTGCCAGATACGGAGAATCTGTTTCAACCAGCAAGCGGTCCAGTGGCACATCTTTGGCAATCGCCCGCAGCTCTTCTGATTTCTTGA
>Ga0075163_10006189_pt1 | contig 15887 bp, 14 predicted proteins | sample JI1023141ADNA_FD_71478 | JGI IMG/M metagenome (GOLD analysis project Ga0075163, IMG submission 71478) | Wastewater effluent complex algal communities from Wisconsin, to seasonally profile nutrient transformation and Carbon sequestration -... | ecosystem: Engineered > WWTP > Effluent > Algae... | reverse complement strand
TGTCCCTTCACTAACACCTACTACACCACCAATAGTTTATGCCTTAATTAAACTTGATGGTGCTGATACTGCCTTTATTCATCAATTAGGAGAGTGTGAGGTAGAAAGTGTAAAAACAGGTATGCGTGTTACTGCTGTATTTGCTGAAAAAGCAAGTGGTAATATCTTAGATATTCAATACTTTAAGCCTGAAGTTGTTGAATCACTTTAGCCTATTTCATTTGGTAAAGGAGCCTCCATGCAACGTGTTGCAATAGTTGGTGTAGCACAAACCAAGTTTGCTGCCGAAAAAATAGACCAAAATTATGCTGAATTAGCTTATGAAGTAACCCAATCGCTCTTTAATCAATTAGGAATTGGTCATAAGGACGTTGATAATATTGTTACTGCTTCATCAGACTTTTGGGATGGACGTACAATTTCTAGTATGGCAGTGCAAGACGCTGTAGGAGCTTGGTTAAAGTCTGAAACTAAAGTTTCCTCTGATGGTACTTTAGCTGTTCTTTATGGAATGATGCGTATTTTATCTGGTTCTTTTGGTACTACTTTAGTACTTGCACATTCTAAAAGCTCTGAAGGCAACCAAACAATGCTTGGTAATGCTGTATTTGACCCTATTTATCAACGTCAATTAGGCTTTGATCTAGTAGCAGCAGGTGCAATGCAAGCCCGCTCCTACTTGGAAAAATATAACCTAACTGAAAAAGACTTAGCTGAAGTAGTAGCTAAAAACCTATCTAATGCTACTCATAATCCTAATGCTCAGCGAGCAATGTCAATCACTACTGAAGACGCCTTAAAATCAAATCTAGTAGCTGATCCATTAAGAGAGCTTGATATTGCTCCTAATTCTGATGGTGCTTGTGTAATGCTTTTAGCAAGAGAAGATTTAGTTTCTAAGTTTACTGATAAACCTGTTTGGCTTAGCGGTGTAGGACATTATCAAGATAATTATTATTTAGGCGATCGTGATTTAACTACTTCTAAATCACTAGAAAAAGCTGCGGCTAAAGCCTATTCAATGGCTGGTATCACTAACCCTCGTAAAGACTTAGATGTAGTTGAATTATATGACACATTTAGTTACCAAGAACTAATGTGGACAGAAATCCTTGGGCTAGCAGAAAAAGGAAAAGCAGTAGACTTAATTCGTAGTGGAGCGAGTAAATTAGGTGGTGAGTTACCTGTTAATCCTTCTGGCGGTGTACTTGGAGCACATGCAATGTTTGTAGCTGGACTAGTTCGTGTAGCAGAAGCAGCGCTACAGCTACGTGGTGAAGCAGGCGCTTATCAAGTTGAAGGTGCAAGTAAAGCTTTAGCACATGGTACAGTTGGGCCTTGTGGACAAACCCATTGTGTATGGATTTTATCAAACGATAAATAAAATTAATGTAGGGGCGAACCTATGTGTTCGCCCTCTTAATTCGGAAGGCGAACCTATGTGTTCGCCCTCTTAATATGTAAAACCAACAGATTTATAAAATAAAATTATTTAATGATGAGGATTTATGGGCGAAAGAGTTGCTATTATTGCTAGTGGTCAAACTAATCATTGCTCTAAACGCGCTGATGTAAATATCCCAGAAATGATTCAAGAAGCGGTTGACCGTGCTTTACTACAAGCTAATCTAACCTTAGATGATATTGATGCAGTGGTAATAGGCAATATGGAGCATTTTGAGGGTGTAAACTTCTCTGATATGTGGGCTTCTGAGGGTGCTGGCTCTGTAATGAAACCAGCAATGAAAATTGCTACAGGTGGGACAACAGGCGCTTCAGTGGCTGCATGTGCTTACTATCACTGTGCTTCAGGGCTTTTTGATACAGTTTTAGCAATTGGCTGGGAAAAACTCTCTGAAAGTGACCCTACTGGGGGAATTATTACAGCTTTTGATCCAATTGTTGAACGCCTTACTTTAGCTGGTGCTGTTGGTGGACTAGCAATTGAAGCAACTGCTTATATGAGAACTTATAATGTTCCAGAAGAGGTTTTTGCTTTAGCTGCTGTACGTTCTCGAAAAAATGCTAAAAGAAATCCTCATGCCCATTTAAAACTTGATTTAACAGTCGAGCAAGTTTTAGAAACTCCTTATATTGCTTATCCACTTCATTATTTAGATATGTGTCCAGCCTCTGATGGTGCTTGTGCTGTGATTATGGCCTCAGAGAAACGAGCTAAAGACTTATGTCCAAAACCTGCTTGGATTGATGCTGTTGTTTGTCGTCATAACCATGCTTGGATTGGAGATATTTCCTTTGGTAAAGATAGCACCTTAGAATCTGCGGCTGTTGAGGCTTATAAAATTGCTGGTATTACCAACCCTTTAGAAGAGTTAAATGTAATTGAGCTTTATGATCCAGCTAGTTATACACAAGTTTCTTGGCTTGAATACCTACATTTATGTGAACTAGGACAAGGCAGACGTTTAGTAGAAGATGGGGTAACAGCTTTTGAAGGTAAATTACCTGTTAATCCATCAGGCGGGGTAGTTTCCACTAATCCAATTGGAGCAACAGCTTTAATTAGAGTTGCAGAAGCCTCATTACAAATCCAAGGCCGAGCAGATGAGCGTCAAGTTGATGGAGTCCGTAGGGCTTTGGCTACAGGGTTTGGTGGCTCTTATTGGAACGAAGTATTTATTTTATCAGCGTAAAAAACAACACTATATGCAATGGGACAATAAAATCCATAATGTAATTGCTGAACAGCCCTATCCTTTGCTATTTGCTAGCATTAGTGGGGCACATCTCTATGGTTTTCCTTCTCCTGATTCTGATTTTGACTTGCGTGGAGTCCATATTTTACCTGTTAAAGAAGTGGTTAATCTTAATGAACCTAGAGAAACCATTGAACTTTCTGAAATTCGCGAAGGCTTAGAAATCGACCTAGTGACACATGATATAAAAAAGTTTTTCTCGCTTATGTTAAAGAAAAACGGCTATGTGTTAGAACAACTTTATTCTCCATTGATTTTACAAACTACTCCTGAACATCAAGAACTAAAAGAAATCGCTAAGGGCTGTATTACACGCCATCATGCCCATCATTATTTTGGCTTTTCAGATACGGAATGGCGACTTTTTGAAAAAGAAGAACCCCGTAGAGTTAAACCTTTACTCTATATCTACAGAGTTTTACTAACAGGCATTCATTTAATGCAAACAGGAGAAGTAGAGTCTAACTTAGTAAAACTTAATGAAAAGTTTTGCCTACCACAAATTAATGATTTAATTGCTTATAAGCTTTCTGGAGCAGAAAAAGGCGTTTTAGCAGACTCAAATATTGACTTACATCGTAGTGAATATCAAAGATTAAGACAGGAATTAAAATTAGCAGAAGAGCATAGCCATTTACCAGAGTCACCTAGTGCAAGACCAGCGCTTAATGATTTATTAGTACGGGTAAGAATGGCAAACCTATAGGAGAAAGTATGAGTACACCAAAAGAAAAACCTCTTTATATTTCAATAAAAACAGACCTACCTTATGCCTATTCTGCAGGTCGTCCACTAAGCCGATTTTTAGTTGCCTTACGTGATGAGGCCAAAATTTTAGCGTCTCGTTGTAATGAATGTAACTATGTTTTAGTTCCTCCAAGAACATTTTGTAACCAATGTCATAAGCTTACTCCTGAGATTATTGAAGTTGGTCCAGGTGGAGTATTAGAAACTTTTTCTGTAATTAACTTTCCTTTTATTGATCCTTTTACTGGAATAGAGCGCCCTGTGCCTTATGGATATGGAATTATTAAGCTAGATGGTTGTGATAACTTGCTACCACATTTTTTAGATATTAGCGATCATACTAAATTAGAAATTGGGCAGCGTGTTGAAGCAGTATTTGAGCCAAAAGAAAGCTGTACTGGTGCAATGACAGATATTAAGCATTTTAAGGTCTTAATTTAGGGCTTATTTGAAAGCTTGTTTAGTTAGCCTACAGCTTAGATATTTATAAGGAGTGCTATGTTTACAAAACTATTATCAACATTTGGGATAGGTTCAGCTAAAGTTGATACAAAATTAGAGCATAGTGCTTATATGCCTGGAGATGAAATACGTGGAGAAGCCTTTGTAGTAGGGGGTAGCCTAGCTCAAGAGGTTACCGATATTTATATCAAGGTCAATACTTTTTATCTAAAGAAAATACCTCATCGTCACCGTAAAAGTTACTATCATTATAAAAAATATAAAAAGGTTAATTTAACTTTAGCTAAATATAAAATTGCACCTACATTTAAGATAGAACCTAAAGAAACACGCTCTTTTCCATTTACTATTAAGCTGCCTATTGATACACCTTTGAGTTTATTTGATCAGCCTATTTGGATACAAACTGGCCTAAATATTGACTATGCTCTTGATCCTAAAGATAACGACACTATTGATGTAACACCTTTACCAATAATGCAAAATGTGTTTACTGCACTGCAAACTCTAGGGTTTTCCCTAAATTCTGCTAAATGTGAGCATAACTATTCTTTATCTGGCAAATACCCTTTTGTTCAAGAAATTGAGTTTAAGGTTACTAATTCTTCTCAATATAAAGGGAAGGCTTATAATATAGGGGTGTATTTTTGGATAAATGCTGTAGATAATATAGAAGTAATCCTAGAAGTAGCCAAAAACGAAAGTGGCCTAGTAGGAATTTTAAAAACAGCTTTTAACTTAAATGAGCATAAAACACATTTTCAAGCTACTGCTACTGATCTAGAACAACCTCCTGAATATTGGACTAATTTACTAACAGACACCATTAATAAAGCCCTTATTTAATTTTTTGCCAAACTTGTATTTTCTTTTTACCTACCTTTAACTTATCTTTTAGGCAAATGAATACACAAGAACCTTTAGAAAAACCTCGCTTAAATTATCAAAACCGTATCCTATTATTTAGTCTACTTGCAGGGCTTCCTGGTGTAGTTATATCTATGGTGCTGCTTTGGCGAGATGCTTATAGCCCAAAAGTACTTTGGACATTAAGCCTAGTAATTCTTGGCTGTTGGTTAGGTTTTTCTTTTTCTGTTGTTAGGCGAGTAGTTTTTAACTTACAAACTGTTACTAACTTATTAGCAGCCTTAAGAGAAGGGGATTATTCAATTCGTGCTCGTAGTGTTGGACGTGGTGATATTCTTGGCGAACTAATGCTAGAAGTCAATGCTATGGCTGAGACTCTTAGAGAACAGCGACTAGGAGCATTAGAAGCAAATGCCTTACTTCGTAAAGTTATGCTAGAAATTGATGTTGCAATTTTTACTTTTGATAGTGAACAACGTTTACAGCTAGTTAATCGTGCAGGAGAAAAACTCTTAGCTCAGCCAATGGAAAGACTACTTGGGCGCACTGCTCAAGAATTAAGTTTAGTTGAATGTTTGCAAGGAGATGAGAATTCTACTGTAAGTCGAACTTTTCCTGGTGGTAAAGCAGGACGTTGGGAAATACGCCGCAGCATTTTTAGAGAAAAAGGAATCTCTAGCCAATTACTAGTTTTAACTGATTTAAGCCGTGCACTACGTGAAGAAGAGCGCCAAGCCTGGCAACGTTTAGTTCGTGTATTAGGACATGAGCTAAATAACTCACTTGCACCTATTAAATCAATTGCTGGTAGTTTGGAAAATATGCTAATTCGTAAAACTCCTGATTGGGAAGAAGATATTAAACATGGTCTTTCTGTGATTGCAGGTCGTGCTGAAGCGCTAAATCGTTTTATGGGTTCTTATGCTCGTCTTGCACGCCTTCCCCAACCTCGTTTTCAACCTCTAGATGTTGGAGAATGGATTAAAAGAGTTGTTAGACTAGAAACCCGATTAAATGTAACTCTTTTAACAGGCCCAGATTTAATGATAGAAGCTGATGGTGATCAATTAGACCAAGTTTTAATAAACCTACTACGTAATGCTGTTGATGCTGCTATAGAAACTAGTGGAGGAGTTACAGTTAGTTGGGCAGTAGTAAATAATTATTTAGAAATATTAATAGAAGATGAAGGAATGGGACTAGCAAATACAGCTAACCTTTTTGTCCCATTTTTTACCACCAAGCCTCAAGGATCTGGTATTGGTTTAGTACTATCTAGACAAATTGCTGAAGCACATGGAGGGACTCTTACACTACAAAACCGTGCTAATACTCGTGGTTGTGAGGCTAGATTAAGAATTCCACTAGCATCAGAACTTAGTAGCTCTGCTATGTGATTTTCCTTCTGTCTTATTATATTTATCTATTTTTTCTTTAGCTTAATTTCAAATATTTTAGGCCAAAGTTTGCCAGTAACAAAAAGCCTGTCTTTAGTAGCATCATAAGCAATTCCATTTAGTACATCTACGTCAATAGCCCGTTCTTCAGGTGTAAGGAGTCCTGTTAAATCTATTGAAGCAACAACATTACCGCTATTAGGGTCAATAACAACAATTCTGTCACTTTGCCAAATATTGGCAAAAATCATTCCTTTAATATATTCAAGTTCATTAATGCTAGTTATTGCTTGACCTTTTTCTGAAACTGTAATGACTTTTAAGACTTCAAAAGTGAAAGGATCAATAAAACGAATTTTGTTTGTTCCATCGCTAAGAATTAGGTTTTTCTCATCATTAGTTAGCCCCCAACCTTCACCATAGTAGGAAAACTCTTTTTCTTTTTCAAAAGTCCCTAAATCATAAATAAAGCCTTTATTGTCTAACCAAGTCAATTGATAGATTTTGCCCTGAAATATAGTCATTCCTTCTGCAAAATACTGAGATGGAACGCTTATTTTTTTTAGTACCTTACCAGTCTCAAACTCAACACGACGTAGGCTAGACATACCTTTTAGGCCAGTGCTTTCATAAAAACCCCCTTCATGAAAAACTAGCCCTTGAGTAAAAGCATCTACATCATGAGGGAAACTCTTAACTATTTCATAAGTGTAATTTCCTTGCATATTCCCATCCAATGAAATTATTTGCCCACTCTTTGCTTGCTCAGTTTGTGTACAAGCAATAAAAAATAACGTAAGAACACTTAATATAACGAAAAGTAAAATAGCTGAATATATGGATTTTGACATTTTCTTAACATCCAGATTTGCAATAGAATGAAATTAGGATTATAACAAGTAGGAACAGTAATTTTTTATTTGTCCTTACTGTATAAAATCAGAAGGAATTATAACAAGTTAAACTGGATTTTTAATAAAGTTTTGTCCGGCTTTATAGAGGCTTAACCTGTGGATTATCCAACATTATCAGAACTAAATAGCGCTAGCTCAATATTAAAAAGAGCCTGGGACTATTTTTATAGTAATTTTACTAGCTTTACTAAATTTAGTGTAATTGTTTATTTGCCGCTTTTAATCTTAACAAGCTTTCAAATAATCATTTATCTCTTAAAAGTAGAAAATATTTTCTCTTCAATAATCTTGGATTTTTTCTCTACTATATTAAGTCTAGCAACTGTTATTATCAGTCTAGCAGTTGAACCAACCATATATGCAGTACTAATAATTGTTTTTATACAAATAATAAAGAAGGAAAAAATAGATTTTCAAAGTATTAAAACAATATTTAGCAAGAAATCAAATAATTTTATTAAATCAGTAGTGGTCTTTTTCCTTTTTTTTATTACAGTTCAGCAAATCTCTCAATTAATTTTATTAGTACCTTTATCTTTTAGTACTCTACGACAATCAATTGATATAGAAACTTTCTTTTTTTCAGAAAGTGTTACAGAAAAAATAAATAGTATTGATTTACAACAAATAGTTGCTAACTTATATCCAAATATTTACTTTTTAACTGAGTTTATTTCTATGGTAGTAGCAGCAATATTTACCAAGAAATATTATTTTTATATTCCTATAACAATAGTAGAAAATGTTACTCAGTTGATACCATTAAATAACTCTAAGTTATTAGTTAAAGAAGTAAATAATATTGCTACAAAGTTATTTTTCTTAGGTTTATTTATCCCTTATCTAGTTAATCTTATTAATACTTTAATATTTACAAAGATATTAGGGTTACAAGGAACATTAGGAGAAATTTTCCTTAATATTTCTGCTATCAGACAAATCTCTTTATTTATTTCTGCTCTAATTAATATATTTATTTACCCAACATTAACTATTGCAGCTTTGCTCTTATACTTAAAAGCTCGTCAATCATTAGGGGAAACAAATGAAGATATTTTCTCTAAATATAAACAAGATTTATAAAATTAAACAAATATGGAACAACAAGAATATAGTACGATGTTTGAGCTAGAAAACGATTATTGGTGGTTTGTTGCTCGTCGTGCATTAGTACAAGAAATAGTTAAAAACGAAACCTCTCGTCATCAGTCACCTAAAATTTTTGATGTTGGATGTGGCACAGGAGCAAATCTAGCAGCATTTAGTCAGTATGGTAAAAGTTTTGGTATTGATATGGCAACAGAAGCAATTAAATTTTGCCGTTCTCGTGGTTTAACTAATTTAGTAATTTCCAAAGTAGAATCTTTAGCTTATCTCTCAGAAAGTTTTGATGTTATTACTGCTTTAGACGTACTAGAACATATTGATGATGATGTTGCTGCAATGAAAGAGCTTTACCGAGTCTGTAAAAGCGGTGGAACGCTTTTAGTAACTGTTCCAGCCTATGGTTTTTTATGGAGTGAGCATGATGAGGCTTTACATCATCGTCGCCGTTATGCTGCTTATGAATTACGTAATAAACTAACCTTGGCTGGCTTTGATGTAGAACGTTGTACTTATTTTATTACATTTTTTTTCTTTCCTATTTTAGTCATTCGAATACTACAAAGTATTTTTAAGAACTCAACACATCCTAAAACCTCACATATAGAGTTACCTAAATTTATTAACCAATTACTAATTAGCATACTAGCATTTGAGCAATGGCTTTTACGCTTTATTAATCTGCCTTTTGGCGTTTCTATTGTTTGTATAGCTCGTAAACTTGATAATAAACAACTTCCTAATCCCATCACTAATTCTTAAAAATATTTGATAAATATTTTAAATATTTCTGCAAGATTATTATTAAAAGAGCATTCCTTTTAATAATAAGTTGTTAAGAACTATTAAAAAAGGCTTGAAGCAGGAAGGAATATTTTATTATTATGGTAAGACTATTTTCAAAAATTGCGATTAGTAGGAAAAAGAGGAACGATTTGCCAGTTGCACTAAGTTACGTATCTACAATAAACAACTCTACAGAAGAACGCCCCTGGGGAACTTTTACAGTTCTTGAAGAAGGTGAAAACTATAAAGTCAAACGTTTTGTAGTTTTACCAAAATGTCGTTTAAGTCTGCAATATCATAACAAACGCTCAGAACATTGGACTATTGTAGCGGGTAAAGCCTTAGTTACTTGTGACACTGATGTTTTTGAAGCACAAGCAGGCCAAACAGTTTTTATCCCTGTTAGGGCTATACATAGAATAGAAAATATTGGTAAAGAACCTGTTATTGTTATTGAAGTCCAATATGGTTCTTATGTGGGAGAAGACGATATTATTCGCTTAGAAGATGATTATAACCGAGCCACTTAATATTCTGTAAATATGTAAAACATTGATTTTACAGAATATTTAGTCCTTTTTAATAAAGCCCTGGCTCACCTTCTGGTCTAGTTTTCCAGCGACGATGTACCCACATCCATTGATCAGGATAGAGCCGAATAATTTTCTCTACTACTTTATTAAACTGTGCTGTGTTTTGGTAAATATCTTCTTTTTGATCCCCACTAGTAATTAACTCTACTTCTGGTTCAAAATGCAGTTTGTGTTTACCTAGCTTTTCATCCCATAGTAAAAAACCTGGTACTACTGCTGCCTTAGTACGTAAGGCTAGGGTAGCAAGTCCAGTAGTAGAACAAGCTGGGATACCAAAAAAATCACAAAACACCCCTTGATTACGTACTGTATTAAGGTCAATTAAAATTCCTACAGCCTCACCTCGCTTTAAGGCTGAGAGAATTGACCTTACAGAATTATTTTTATCAATTGCTTTATTACCTCTACAACCCCTGTAATAATCTACTAGCTTATCAATATAAGGATTATCAATTTGTCTAACTAAAATATTATGAGGATAACCATAAACAGCATGTGCAAATGAAGATAATTCCCAAGCACCTACATGACCTGTTAGGAAAAGCACTCCACGCCCTTTATTTATTGCATTAAGGTAATGTTCTAGCCCTTCATAAACAACTATGTTTTCAATAGCTTTACGGTCAAGTTTAGGAAAATAGCTAAACTCTGCAAGCAATCTACCAAAATTACGAAAAACCCCTTGAATAATATTTTCTTGTTCTTGACTAGATAACTCAGGCAAAGCCATTTCTAGATTACGTTTAGCAGTACGACGTAAACGACCTGCTAGTAAATAACCTAAATAACCAAAAAAATAAGCTACCCTTAGGCGAATTGGTCGAGGTAAAATGGCCAATCCGCCTAAAATACTACGAATTAAAATATATTCTAAATAGCCTCGTGCTTTACCTGATTTCACAACTCTAGTAATAATCCTGCTAGTAAAGCGCTACGTGTTGCTAAAGATGGTAACAGTACATGCTCATATTCAGCATGTGCCCCGTCCCCATCTGCTCCTAGACCATCTAAAGTAGGAATACCTAAAGCTGAAGTAATACAGGCTTCACTTACTCCACCAGTAGAAACTTCACCTAGTTCAAAACCTAATTGACTAGCAACCTCTTGAGCCTTTTTATAAAGAGCAATTACTTTTTCTGTTCGTTCTAAAGGAGGCATTCCTATTTTGCCAGTGATTTCAAGCTCTGCCCCTGTTAAATGGGGTGCTAGAGCTTTAATTTTAGAATCAATTGCTTGACCATCAACTAGACGGCAAAATCTTACATCTATTTCAGCTTTGGCATTATCAGGAACAACATTAGGACGAATACCACCATTTATTACACCAACATTTACTGTAGTTCCCTGTTCATAATCAGTAAAGCTATTAAGCATTTGTATTTGATGAGCAAGTTCAGTAATTGCACTAATTCCTTTACGAGGATCAGCACCAGCATGAGCAGCACAACCACGAATATTTAAGACATAATTAGCACAACCTTTACGTTCGGTTTTTACTGCACCACCTGGCCAAGCTGGTTCTAGGTCTAATACATAATCACAAGCACGGGCTGTTTCTTCTAAAACTGATTGATAAGGCTCACAATCTGTTTCTTCAAGTGAGCTAAAGAAAAACACTATTGGATGTTTAGGATTACGATCTAAAGCTTGAAGTATTTCTAAAGCATGAATTGCAACAACTAGCCCAGCTTTCATATCAAAACTACCTGGGCCAAAAAGCTTATCATCTTCAATTTTTACAGGACGGCGGGCAAGTGTACCAAGTGGCCAAACTGTATCCATATGCCCTAACACCATTACCGCTTGCCCTTCGCTACCATAACGACCAATAACTACATCTCCTCCATTTTCTACAGGAATACGACTAGTTTTTACCCCTAGTTTATCAAGTCTATTGCTTAGATAAGCAGCCAAATTATTAACATCACTTGGAGAGTCTGAAGGAGACTCTATTTCTACCAAAGCTTTTAATTCTTCAATCATTTGAGGCAAGCGAGCCTCTGCTTTAATAAGTAATTCTTTCACTGATTTCTCCTGAGAAATTTATTGAACTTTGTAGGATAGCGATCTAAAAGAGTAAGGTCAAATTTAGTTAGTGACTTTAATAACCTTACGCTAGAATTAACAAGTTTTTTATAATCTTATTAAAAAATTTCTCTAATGAAGAAATCCTAAACTCTCATTCAAAAATTAAAACCCAGGACTAATCAACGTCCTGGGTTTATCTAAAATTTTTTGTTTCTATTAGTTTCTAATAGCTTGTTGTTCGGTGATAGCATTTTCTCTATAAGCTCTAATTAACATTTCTACTAATTCAACTTCCCTACGAATTTCTTCACCTTTTTCTGTATCACCTACACGACGAAATGGTTCATAAACTCGTACATCTTGAATAGTAGGAATAATATCTGAGCCTTGAGTAATAGCCTCTGTTACTGATTCAAAATGATGATGTTGGGCTAAAAAAGTCCGGCTAGCATCTAGAATTAATGTATAACCTTTATCACCATAAGCTTCTGAGAAAGCACCATCAATTGTAATGGCTTTCCCACTGTCTTTAAGTGGGTTTTCCCCTTGTTCTAGTTTAACTGGTACATGCCCATTAACAATTAAGCCCTCTTCAGGAGAAACCCCAAATTCTCTAAAAATATTTTCACAAAATTCTTTAGTATGAATTAACTTAAAGTATGGGTTTTTAGTCTCTTTATGGGTAGCTTTATCAGCCACAAAGTAAGTTTCAAGAGTTGCCATTCGATCTTTACCAAAAAGTGGTGAAAGTGGGCCAGACCATAAATACCAAAACATATCTATATCTTTTTGTGCTTTGCTACGAAATGCACGCTGAACAACCCCATTAAGTGCTTCAAATAGAGCTTTTCCTTTGTATTCAACACCATCTACAGCCATATTTAAGAAATTACCACTATCATCAACAGGAACACAGCCATGAAAAATTATATTCTGGTCACGCCTTAAGTACATTGCTCCATGTTGAGCAACATAGCTCATTTGTTGCCAAAGCACAGGACTAAGTAAGAAAGATTGACGTAGCCTACTTATACAAGCTTCTTCTTCTAAAGAAAGTTTATAAGGGTCTGTCCAATCTATGGTGGGAAAATTATCATCTAGCAAAGGATAATTCTTACCATCTATTTCAATTGTTTTTTCTATTGGGTTAATACGATGGAGTAAATTACGGTTCTCCATTTGATATTCAGGGTTACGCAAGATGGTTTGACCTTCTAGCTTAAATTGGATAATTGATATTGCTTTTTGCATTCTTGCCATTAATTGAGGATCGCGTAACCCTTCGCCTTTACAGCTAAAGCGAGTAACTGGATCATCACCATAAACAGTACGAGCAAGCTTTTCTAGTGGTGCAGCAGGAATACCATAACCTTCTTCTAGCTGAGACAACCTACGGTAGCGTAAAGAGATACGCATCACAGTTGCAATACAGGCATCTTGACCAAGACAAGCTCCCATCCATGAAACATCATGATTACCCCAAGTAATTCCAACTGTAGGTTGACGCATAATATAGTCAATTACTCGGTCAATTCGTGGGCCACGATCTCCTAAGTCACCAGCTACAATTAGTTCTGAAATCAGTAGGTTACGAATAACATGTGCTACTAATCTAAGTACATCTAGGTCTTTATTATGTGTAACAAGTTCATCAAAAATTGCATTAAAATATTCCTCTTTACGGTTCATCATTGGTTCAAACAAAAGTTCACGAAAGAGGATTTTGTAAGGATCTGGGAAAAATTTTTCTAAAGTCTTTTGGCTATACTCACAAGCTAATTTTCTTAAAATTTCAAACTCAAGTCTAATAGTTCGCCTGAGGAAATCGCTTCTAGCTTGAAGCGTGGCAAGCTCTGATGTCAAAGTAGCAAAAGTTTCTCTTGGGTAATAGATTAAATTAAGTATGTTTAATTTTTCTTCTATACTTAACCTATTGCCAAAAGTCTCTTCTACAAGGGGACGCAGTGATCCAGAAGCATTATTGATAATATGTTTTAATTTCTTAAACTCTCCATGTACATCACTAACAATATGAATAGTTCCCTTAGGTAGAGTTAACACAGATTTTAAGTGAGCAATTTGTGCTAAAGCAGCATCAATAGTTGGGTAAAGTTTGCTTAGAAATCTTAATTGGGTCAAGGTTTCTTCTGTAAATGCTGTTGGTGTTGAGCTTTGCCCTTCAAGTTGGGATTTAGCAATACTCATAAAAAAAATCTCCTATTATTTTTCTAGCTAACAAAAAGAAAATAGCCACAGAAAAATCTATGTTTTATTTTTCTGCGGCTATGGTTTTTTAGAGTTATGCAACTGTAACATCTTTACAGAGATAAACATCTTGAATTGTGTTAAGCAACTTAATACCTTGATCCATTGGACGTTGGAATGCTTTACGGCCAGAAATTAATCCCATACCACCAGCACGTTTATTAATTACTGAAGTGCGTACTGCTTCACCAAAATCATTATCACCAGAAGCACCACCAGAATTAATTAATCCTTGACGACCCATATAACAATTAGCAACTTGATAACGAGTTAAATCTATTGGATGGTCGCTTGATAATTCTGTATAAATCTTTTTATTTGTCTTTCCATAAGGACTTTCCTTACTAGATAACACATTATAACCACCGTTAGTCTCTGGTAATTTTTGCTTAATAATATCAGCTTCAATTGTGACACCTAGATGATTAGCTTGTCCGGTTAAGTCGGCAGCTACGTGATAATCTATAGTGGCAGTCTTAAAGGCGTTATTACGCAAATAGCACCAAAGAATAGTTGCCATTCCTAATTCATGAGCACGTTGAAAAGCTTGGCTTACTTCAACAATTTGGCGGCTAGATTCAGGAGAACCAAAATAAATAGTTGCTCCAACTGCTACTGCGCCCATATTCCAAGCTTGTTCAATATTACCAAACATAATTTGGTCAAATTTGTTAGGATAAGTTAAAAACTCATTATGGTTAATTTTAACAATAAATGGTATTTTATGAGCATATTTACGAGCGCAAGAACCAAGTACGCCATAGGTAGAAGCAACCGCATTACAGCCACCTTCAACAGCTAACTTAACAATGTTTTCACCATCAAAATAAATAGGATTAGGGGCAAATGAAGAGCCGCCTGAATGCTCAATTCCTTGGTCTACTGGTAATATGGACATATAGCCTGTATTAGCTAAACGGCCAGTTCCAAATAAGGCTTGCATACTACGTAATACTTGTGGGGAGCGATCGGTTTGGATAAAAATACGATCAACAAAATCGGGGCCTGGTAAATGTAAGGATTCTTTAGGGATACCTTTTGATTGATGCTCTAATAAATTTTTAGCGTCACTTCCAAGATATTGCTCAATGGTTTCTATCATAAAATTTTTGCCTTTCTATATTGCTAACCGCACATTATGGGTTGCTTTAGGTAAAGTTTGATGGTACTTGAAATGGCCACCATTCTATCACTTAGTAAAAAAAAACTGAAGGAGTCCATAGCTAAAGCAATCAACTCCTTTAATAAAATTTCCGAAAGTTGTACTAGATAGTTTTCTTAGGACTATAAAAAGTCTTTCTTGCTTTCTTTTTTATTCTACCGTATTTTTTTACCCTCTAATGTCAGCCGATGTCTGTCAATATCAGTCAACATTAGTTAATTTAAACAACCTAATAGGAAATTATTATGGTAAAAGATTATCCTCTTTTAATTGCTGGAGAACGCCAAACTAGCAATAAACAAATAGAAATTTATTCTCCATATAATGGAGAATTAGTTGGTACAACCTACCAAGCAACACCTAATCAAATTGATAGAGCAATTTCTGCTGCATCAGAATCATTTCAAGTAATTCGCCAGCTTCCTAGTTATAAACGTGCTGAAATATTACTTAAAGCAGCCAAAGAATTAAGGGAACGTAGCGAAGAAGTTACTAAACTAATTGCTCTAGAAGCAGGTAAACCAATCAAAGCAGCACGTATTGAAGTTGCTCGTGCTGCTAATACCTTGACTTTAGCAGCAGAAGAAAGCAAGCGGTTAAATGGAGAGGTTTTACCATTAGATATTGACGCTGCTTCTGAAGGCCGAATGGCAATTGTTAGACGTTTTCCTATTGGGCTAATGACTGCTATAACTCCTTTTAATTTTCCACTAAATTTAGCTGTTCATAAGCTTGCCCCAGCAATAGCGGTTGGTTGTCCTTTTGTCTTAAAACCCGCTCCTCAAACCCCTTTGACCGGATTAACACTTGGAGAAATTTTATTAAATGCAGGCTGGCCTGCTCTT
>Ga0075163_10006188_pt1 | contig 15889 bp, 13 predicted proteins | sample JI1023141ADNA_FD_71478 | JGI IMG/M metagenome (GOLD analysis project Ga0075163, IMG submission 71478) | Wastewater effluent complex algal communities from Wisconsin, to seasonally profile nutrient transformation and Carbon sequestration -... | ecosystem: Engineered > WWTP > Effluent > Algae... | reverse complement strand
GGTTTGCTTTTTTTGCTGGATGCTTTTCCGAATTGTGCCATGCTTTATTTTAGATAGGTAATGAATTAATTTATCGCCTGTAGGCGCACAAAAGTAAAGGATTTTCAGCGGTTTGCTTTACTTTTGTACACTACAAAAAAACGATTGCCCGCCAAATATATTTTGAATGTTGTAAGGATGGAACCTATTTATTTGTTAAAAATAATGTAAGTCCATGCCATGCCCTGTGTATGTTTCAATGATAGTACACAACAGCATGTGTTCCCGTTAAGCATTTAAGCAAAACAAAGTCGATATACAAAATTGAATGATGATGGAATACCAGTTCAGGGAAATAGAAAGGAAATGGCAGCAAAATTGGAAAGCAAACAAAGCTTACAGGATTAGCAATGATTCTGATAAGAAACCCTTTTATGTATTGGATATGTTCCCTTATCCGAGTGGGGCAGGATTGCATGTTGGCCATCCATTGGGATATATTGCCAGTGATATTTACAGCAGGTATAAAAGGTTGAAAGGATTTAATGTGTTGCATCCGATGGGGTTCGACAGTTTTGGCTTGCCCGCCGAACAATACGCCATCGAAACCGGGCAACATCCGGCAACCACCACCGATAAAAATATCGCCACATTTAAAAGTCAGCTCGATAAAATTGGTTTTTGTTACGACTGGGAAAGAGAAGTTCGCACCAGCGATCCTAACTATTACCGTTGGACGCAGTGGATTTTTCTGCAGTTGTTTAACAGCTGGTACAATAGGGATACACGAAAAGCAGAAACTATCCAGACACTGGAATATATTTTCGAAACAAAAGGTTCAGCCGGCGTGCAGATGCTGAGTGATGATGCATTCACAGCTGAAGAATGGAGCTTTTTTGATGAAAAGAAAAAACAGGATATTCTGATGAATTTCCGGCTTGCTTTTTCTGCTTACGGAGAAGTGAACTGGTGCGAAGCTTTGGGTACTGTACTGGCCAACGATGAAGTGGTGAATGGTGTGAGCGAAAGAGGTGGTCATCCTGTTATAAAAAAGAAAATGCGCCAATGGTATCTGCGCATTACTGAATATGCCGATCGTTTACTGGAAGGCCTGGAAACAGTGGCTTTCAGCGATTCGATGAAGGAAATGCAGCGCAACTGGATCGGTAAAAGCGAAGGTGCTGAAATGGTTTTTCGGGTAAGCGATACTGGTAGTGAGGAAGAAATCAAGGTTTATACAACACGCCCGGATACCATTTTCGGTGTCGATTTTCTCGTATTGGCACCGGAACACGAACTGGTGGCAAAAATCACCACCGATGATCAGCGGGCAGCCATTGATGAATACCTCAGTTATGTAAAAAGCAGGAGCGACCGGGAAAGAATGTCGGAAGTAAAACAAATCACCGGATGCTTTACCGGAGCCTATGCACTCAATCCTTTTGATGGCAGAAAAATTCCGGTATGGATTGCAGAATATGTATTGGCAGGTTATGGCACCGGGGCTATTATGGCTGTGCCTTGTGGCGATCAGCGTGATTATTCTTTTGCAAAGCATTTCAATATCCCCATTACGAATATTATCGGCACACATTACAACGGAGAAGAAGCCAATCCAACCAAAGAAGCCATTCTGGAAAATTCCGGATTTCTTACCGGTATGCAGATGAAAGATGCAATTGGTGCCGCTATTCAGAAAATTGAAGAAGCGGGTATCGGTCGCCGTAAGGTGAATTATAAAATGAGGGATGCAGGTTTCAGTCGCCAACGCTATTGGGGCGAGCCATTCCCGATCAGGTGGACAAACGGTGTTGCGCTACCGCTGAAAGAAAATGAATTGCCACTACTGCTGCCGCATGTAGAGAAATATGGTCCGGGGCCGGAAGGTGAAGGTCCGCTTGCCAATATTGAATCCTGGAAAAGCCAAGAGCTGGAAACCTCTACCATGCCAGGTTACGCAGGATCATCCTGGTATTTTTTAAGGTATATGGATCCAGGAAATAACCAGACTTTCTGTGATCGCAAAGTGAGCGATTACTGGGGTCAGGTAGATGTTTATATCGGTGGAACAGAACATGCAGTCGGGCATTTGTTGTACAGCCGTATGTGGACGAAATTCCTGTACGATCGCGGCTGGATAGGCTTTGATGAGCCGTTTAAGAAACTGGTGAACCAGGGAATGATCCAGGGTAGCAGTCGCTTTGTTTACCGGATTAAAGGAACCAATAAATATGTTTCAGCCGGATTGAAATCGGCGCATGATACGGATGAATTGCATGTAGATGTAAACATGGTTGATGGTCTTGAACTCGATATAGATGCTTTTAAGAAATGGAAACCTGATTTTGCAGATGCTGATTTTATTCTGGAAGATGGTAAATATATCTGCGGTGTAGAAACGGAGAAAATGTCTAAGTCGAAATACAATACCGTTAACCCGGATGAGTTATGTGAAAAATATGGTGCCGATACATTCCGCATGTATGAAATGTTCCTGGGCCCGATTGAACAAAGCAAACCCTGGGATACCAAAGGCATTGAAGGTGTACATCGATTCCTGAGAAAATTATGGCGATTGTTCAATGATGACATAAAAGGAAAAGTTTGGAACGACGAAAAAGCAACCGATGCCGAATGGAAAGTGTTGCACCGCACCATTAAAAAAATTGAATCGGATACAGAACACTTTTCGTTCAACACGGCCGTGAGTGCTTTCATGGTTTGTGTGAATGAACTGGGAGACCTCAAATGTTCCAAAAAAGAAATCCTGGAACAGTTGCTGATTCTGCTCACGCCTTATGCACCGCATATTGCAGAAGAATTATGGAGTCAGCTGGGCAATAGCGGCAGCATCCTCGATGCAGCATATCCGGTGTACAATGAAAAATACCTGGTGGAAACTTCCAAAGAATACCCGGTTTCTATCAACGGTAAAGTAAGAACCAATATTCAGATCGCACTGGATGCACCACAACCCGAAGTAGAGCAGATCGTACTCAACAACGAAATCGTGCAGAAATGGCTGGAAGGAAAAGCGCCCAAGAAAGTGATTTTTGTAAAAGGCAAAATGGTAAACGTGGTTATTTAAGCTTCAGCATAAAAACATTAAACAGCCGGTGAACAATTCGCCGGCTTTCTTTATTTTACAGCAATGCGTTTCGACTTCAATGTATACAGCTCTTTGTTGCTGATTTTTTTTGTGCACGGTTTCGTGTATGCATACCTGTTGTATAAAAAATCATTGAAGTTCGATTCAAAAGCAGAAAAATGGCTGGCTGCTTTTCTCGCTTTGTGCATTGTTTATATTTCACCTTGGATGCTGGGTTTTGCCGGCTGGTACGACAATCAGCCTTACCGGGATATTCTTTTTTATGTACCATCTCAGCAGATGCTGATCATCGGGCCAGTTGTATTTTTTTATATCCAATCCCTGCTCAATCCTTCTTTTAAATTTCAGCGCAAACATTACTGGCATTTTCTTCCCGGGATTTTATACATTTTATTTACGTTGATCATGTTCATAACGGATAAGCTTATCCTGCATGAATATTATTTCCTGGCCAGCGGTGCCGATCCTGATTTTGATTTCTGGTACCAGGCTACAGGATTTGCTTCTATGCTGTTTTATTTTTTTCTTTCATACCGTTTTTATCGTATTTACAGGAAGATGATTGTGCAGGTAGTGAGTTATGCTGATCTGTTGTTGTTCCGGTGGATCAGGAATTTTTTAGTGGCATTTCTGCTGATGCTACTGGCACAGGTGCTTCATACCATTTTATTCTCCATTTTCCCGGTAATGAACAATTACATCGGCAGTTGGTGGTATTTCTTCTGTTTCAGCATCATATTTTATTATATCGCCATCACAGGTTACAGCAACAATGCTCAAACCAAAGTTTACTTCAAGGTAAATGACCTGCTGATGCAAAGGCCTGTTTTCCTGCTGAACAATGCTGCTGTTACAGAAAGGGAAACAAATGATTCTATAGAAGAAGCCGCTTATGAATTAATTGAATCCAGAGAAGTTTCGGTAGACTTTGAACCTGGGTTTCCCTTATCCCAGTGGAAAGAAAAAATAGAAAAGCTTTTTTTGAGTGAAAGGATTTATGAAAATGCTGAACTCAGTTTAACAGACCTTGCCCGGAAACTGAACCTGGCCCCATCGCTCTTATCAAAAATCATTAATAAAGGATTCGGGATGAACCTGAATGATTTTGTAAACGGATTCAGGGTACAGGCAGTGATCGAAAAACTCAGAAAAGGAGAACAAAAAACCCAGACATTGCTTGGCATCGCTTTCGATGCAGGTTTCAATTCGAAAGCAACCTTTAACCGGTCCTTTAAAAAAATTACCGGAATGAGTCCGAAAGACTGGATGGAGAAAAATCTTTAATGGGCTATAAACCAGCAGTATAGAAAATCTGATCCTTTTTATTCCCTTTAATTATTCATCATTTATATGATTTGCGACCAATTTAACTGGTCTCAAATTATGATTTGAAGCGACTGGCAGAATTAGGCAAACCATTTTTGTGAAATCATTCACCACAAATTAAATTGCCATGCTTCGCATCTGTATTTCATTTATCATCTGCATGTTTTTTTCAATCATGACCATTCAGGCTCAGGATAGTCTTTCAGTCTTAAAAGATACCGCCGTCTTAAAAGAGGTAAGGCTGAAATCGAACAAACCACTGATAGAAATGCAGGCCGATAAAACTGTGCTCAATGTTCAGGCCGATATTAACGCAGCTTCTGGTAATGTGCTTGAAATTTTGCAGAAAGCCCCGGGAATAAGCATCACTGCAGATGATGTAATCAACATGAGTGGTAAAGCCGGGGTAAATGTGTTGATTGATGGCAGATCTACCCAGATGAGCAGCAAAGACCTGGCAATTTACCTTCGTTCATTACCCGGCAATCTGGTTGATAAAATCGAACTGATTACCAATCCTTCTTCCCGGTTTGATGCACAGGGCAATGCCGGAATCATCAACATCCGTTTAAAGAAAAAATTAATCAGGGGTACCAATGGAAATATCAGTATCGGCTATACGCAGAATGTACATTACAGATCAACTGCCGGATTCAATATCAACTCCCGCAGAAACAAGTGGGGATTTTTTCTCAATAGTTCGGGAGACAATAATGAGCAGCATACTGATGGACTCATTGATCGCAAAGTGAATGATAATGGAACTATAAAAAGATTTTATAATTCCACGATTGATATCGACAGGAACAGTCGCTATAATCTTCGCACAGGAATTGATTTTTACCTGAATCCAAAACATACTTTTGGATTCATCATCAATACCGGCAGTAGCCGCAATCCTTTTAATACACCCGGCTTTACCAGTATCGGAAATGGCTATAGCATTGATTCTTCTTTACAAACCAGCAATGATAATCTTTACCAGAACAATCGCTTGAACGGAAACCTGAATTATCATTATGAAGATACCATTGGCAATGAACTCAATGTGGATGCTGATTTCACCCGATTCAGCAATTCCAATTTCACAAGCCTGGGTACATCGTTCCTTGATAAAAACAAACTGCAGTATAATTATACAGCTGCAACACAGGATGTAAAAACGGCCATTTATATTTATGCAGTGAAGGCTGATTATACCAGAAGAATTAAAAAGCTGAATGCCAAACTGGAAGCTGGTTTGAAATACAGTGAAGTGCAGACTGAAAATTCACTTATTGCCAATAAGCTGTTCAATAACTTGATGCAACCCGATACAGGTCGCACTAATTTTTATGATTATAATGAAAGCGTTGCAGCAGCCTATATTAATTTCAGCAGGAAAAAAAATAAATGGGAATACCAGGCCGGACTCAGATTGGAACATACCAATATCAATGCAGTTTCAGAAAGCCTGGATCAGCAGCAATTGTTTCAACCCGATACAAGTTATCTGAATTTTTTTCCATCCATGTTCCTGGCATACCAGCTTACAGAGAAAAGTCTGTTTGCTTTTACATACAGTCGGCGCATCAATCGTCCCGATTATCAGTCACTCAATCCATTTGAATCGATTTATGATATCTATACATATGAGAAAGGCAATCCATACTTACGTCCGCAGTACACACAGAATTTCGAGCTGAAATATTCCTGGCAATATGCACTCAACATAGCCATCGGATACAATCATACGAAAGATTACAGCCAGATCATAACAAGACAGATTGGTCAGATCACAACCGGAACACCCAATAATATCGGAACGCTCGATAATGCTTACCTCAACATCAGCGCCCCAATGCCGATCAATAAATGGTGGGAAGGCTATTTGAACTTAACCGGTTTTTTCAATCATTACAAAGGCATTTTACCCGATGGAAAACTCGATCAGCGAACCACCGGTTTGAATGGATACATCCAACAGCGGTTTAATCTCGGGAAAGGATGGAGTACCCAAATCAGCAGTTGGTTCAATGCTTCAACACGAGAAGCCATATTTAAAACAGCTGCTTATGGAAGCGTTGATTTTGCAGCTAAGAAAATGTTGCTGAAGAACAAAGCATCACTGCGTTTATCCGTTCTCGATATATTCAATACGCAAAGATGGAAACAGGTAGTACAATTTGCGAATATGGATTTCAGTTATGTGCGCAAATGGGAAAGCAGAGGCATCAGGCTTCAGTTGAATTGGAACTTTGGTAAAAACGAATACAAAACCAGGGAAAGAGAAACCAACCAGGATGCAGAAAGAATAAAAGTGAAATAGGATTGTCAATGTTATTAATTGTAGCAGCGGAACTCCAGTTAATAGTACCTTTGTGGCATGATAGATGAGCTGGAAAGGGTATTGTTGAAACATGCCCATGATATTCACCCGATCGTTCCATTTAACAGCAGTACCGATAAACTGCTGCCAATGGATTTTACTGCAGCCAATAAAGAATTAGACCTGCCTTTGCTCCGCGATACCGATGCTTTCTGTCAATGGGTGGAAGACAAGCTGAATAATGCCGGTGCCCGTTATGGTATCGGTGGTTACCGGGAGAACAGGATTCTGTACCAGCGCAGTCCTTTGTTCGATGCTTCAGAAGCCCGTACGGTTCACCTCGGAATTGATATCTGGGGTAAAGCCGGCACAGAGGTATATGCTCCGCTGGGCGGAATGGTACACAGTTTTGCTTTCAACGATAATTTTGGCGATTACGGCGCAACGATTATTCTTCAGCACCAGCTCGACACGGTCAATTTTTATACATTATACGGTCATTTATCCCTGGCTGATATCGGGGATATCCGTGTAGGACAGGTCATCACCCGGGGAACCTGTTTTGCCCATTTCGGAACACCGCCTGAGAATGGGCATTGGCCGCCACACCTTCATTTTCAGTTGATTTTAGATATGGGGAATCTTGAAGGGGATTATCCCGGCGTTTGTATGCCCGGGGAAGCCAAAAAGTACTTCGATAATTCGCCCGACCCGAGTGCTTTGTTAAACTTCCGGTAAATCATTTGTTTATTTGCATAAACCAAATGCCGGCTCAGTTGTAATAATACTCGTATCTTAATAATGTATTAATTTTACGGCGCCAACTCAAATTTCAACAAATGGACATCAAACCCGGTACTTTACTGCAAAACATCAATAGCCCTGCCGATCTGAAAAAACTGTCGAAAGACCAGATGCAACAGGTTTGCAATGAACTCAGGCAATACATTATCGATGTGGTGAGTGTGCATGGCGGGCATTTCGGCGCCAGCTTAGGGGTGGTTGAACTTTCTGTTGCGCTTCATTATGTTTTCAATACGCCTTATGATCAGCTGGTATGGGATGTAGGCCACCAGGCTTACGGACACAAAATCCTTACCGGCCGCCGCGATAATTTTCCTTCCAACCGCAAATACCATGGCTTAAGCGGTTTCCCAAAAAGATCAGAAAGTGATTATGATACTTTTGGTGTAGGGCACTCGTCCACTTCAATTTCGGCAGCACTCGGTATGGCAATGGCTTCTCATTATAAAGGTGAGAAAGATCGTCAGCACGTCGCTGTGATCGGAGATGGTGCCATGACCGCCGGACTTGCATTTGAAGCAATGAACCATGCCGGTATTGAGAAAAGCAATGTGCTGATCATCCTCAACGATAATTGCATGAGCATCGACCCCAATGTTGGTGCCCTGAAAGAATACTTAACAGATATCACCACTTCACATACTTACAATGATCTGCGTGACAATGTTTGGAAAGCCCTGGGTAAACTGCCGGTAGGAAAAACATTCAGCAGGGAAATGGCCAGCAAGCTGGAAGCCAGTCTGAAAGGAATGGTGAGCAAAAGCAGTAACCTGTTTGAAGCATTGCAGTTGCGTTATTTTGGCCCGATTGACGGACACAATGTGCAGAAACTGATTGATACTTTATCGGATCTGAAAGATATACCCGGACCAAAAATCCTTCACATCAAAACCGTAAAAGGAAAAGGGTATGAGCTGGCTGAAAAAGACCAGACCAAATGGCATGCACCGGGATTGTTTGACAAAGTAACCGGAGAGATTTTCAAAAAGGCATATGATATTCCGCAGCCATCGAAGTACCAGGATGTATTCGGGCATACCATCATTGAACTTGCTGAAAAGAATGAAAAAATTATGGGCATTACACCGGCAATGCCAAGTGGTTGCTCATTGAAGTACATGATGGAGAAAATGCCCGATCGTGCTTTCGACGTGGGCATCTGTGAGCAGCATGCAGTAACACTCAGCGCCGGTATGGCCACACAGGGTTTGAAAGTATTTTGCAATATCTATTCATCCTTTATGCAAAGGGCTTATGATATGGTGATTCATGATGTGGCGATTCAGAAACTACCGGTAATATTCTGTCTGGACAGGGCAGGGCTGGTAGGTGAAGACGGACCAACACACCATGGTTGTTATGATATTGCTTACATGCGCTGTATCCCGAATATGGTGGTGAGTGCTCCGATGAATGAAGCCGAACTCAGAAACCTCATGTACACGGCACAGTTAGACAGCAATCAGTTGCCGATTGTGATCCGTTATCCGAGAGGAGAAGGTGTTATGCCTGAGTGGAGAACAGAGATGAAAGAAATCAAAATCGGAACAGGTCGTAAACTGAAAGACGGTGAAGGGGTAGCGATATTAAGTTTCGGTCATCCCGGAAATTTTGCTGCATCTGCCATCCGGGACCTGAGAGCTGAAGGCATCAATCCTGCACATTATGACATGCGTTTTGCCAAACCACTGGATGAAGCAATGCTGCATGAAGTTTTTAGCAAATTCAATAAAGTAATCACCATAGAAGATGGTACCATAGTTGGTGGATTCGGTTCTGCTATCCTCGAGTTCATGAATGAACATGGTTATAAGGCTGATGTAAAAATCATGGGCATTCCAGACAGACTGGTAGAACATGGTACACCCAAACAACTGTACGATGAAATCGGTTTAGACGCCAATGCCATCGCAGTAGCAGTTAGGGAAATGGTTGCCATGCATTCACGTGAACTCGTATAAATTTTCCTTATCATTTCTTTAACGTTGCACAAATAATTTTTGTGGAGAATGTTGCGTTCTGCATCTAACCGCACACAACCATTCCATGAAATTTTATTTTAAAGCGCTGCTACTGCCTGTACTCGTTTTACTGCTGAGTTCAGCAGCAGGTTATTTTTTCTGGTATAAACCTTCCTTTAATTTCCCTGTTTCCAAAAAGCCGGCTGCTGTTATAAGCAATGCTGATGCAAAGAAAAAGCTGGAGAAAATCAAGCCAAGGCTGGGTGGAATCAGGCAATTGTTATCATCGGGAAAATATAGTACAAGCTACTGCTTCTTAGTAGATATGTCGGTAGCATCCGGTAAAAAAAGATTCTTTGTGTATAACCTGGAAACTGATTCTATCGAGCAATCGGGTCTGGTTACCCATGGCAGTGGAACAGACCGAAATGGAGATGCTGTAAACTTTTCAAATGAATCTGGGAGCAGTTGTACCTCATTGGGAAACTATGCTATCGGTAACGCATACATGGGAAAGTTCGGACTGGCCTATAAACTGCACGGACTTGATAAAAGAAACAGCAATGCTTTTAATCGTTTTGTAGTACTGCATGCACATGATTGTGTGCCCGACAAAGAAATTTATCCGTTTACAATTTGCCTTAGCCTGGGCTGTCCCACCGTTTCACCTGGTTTCCTGGAAGTATTAAAGAAGTATATTGAAGCGGAATCAAAACCAATTTTGCTTTCGATCTATCATTAAAAAAAAGTACACGCAACAAATGCTGCATGTACTCTTGATATTACAAAAACCCCACGTTTTTACTAATTCATCGGCACTTCAATGGCCAGTAACTCTGCATCTTCTGTAGCACTGATGCTGAACTGATCTGCAGCTGTGATTCCGGCTGCATCACGGGTGGATAATTTTTCACCATTCACCGATACTGATCCTTTGATCACTACCAGGAAGATTCCGTTGCCTGGAAATGCATTCTGATAAGTTAATTGATTACCGGCTTTCAGTTGGGTAAGGGAAAAACGGGCATCCTGATTTATCCATAAGGCATTGTCTTCTTCACGGGGCGAAACAACAACCTGCCATTGATTTGTTCTGTCGGCCACTTCAAATTTCTTTTGATCGTAGCGTGGTTTGATGTTCTTTTCTTTCGGATATACCCAGATCTGGAACAGGGTTACCGGATCTGTTGCAGATGCATTTGCTTCAGAGTGCAGAATTCCTGAACCTGCGCTCATGATCTGAACATCACCTGCCTTAATCACACCTTCACCACCTGTATTGTCTTTATGTTTCAACGCACCTGTAAATGGGATGGTAACAATTTCCATATTGTCGTGCGGATGTGTTGGAAATGCACCACCGCCAGCAATAAAATCATCATTGAGTACTCTCAGTAATCCAAACCTGACTTTCTCTGGATTGTGATAACCTGAGAAACTGAAATAATAGTTCGGTTTTAACCAACCGTAGTCTGCGGAACCTCTTTCATTGGCCCTTTGAATTGATATGTTCATACAAAAGTATTTAATTAATGTTTAAACATCAATTTTGATGCCAGTAGCAAAATCAGTTGTTTATTGCCTTTTTGGCAGTAGTTATGAGTCAAAGTTCCCAGGCAGGTAGTTTTCAATGATCATGTCGGCCTGGAACAAAGCTTCTTTATCTTCCGTTGTATTTAAAGCCACCACTTTCATTCCCGCTGATCGGGCAGATAAAATACCCACCACAGCATCTTCAAAAACCAGGCAGTTTTCAACAGCGATATTTAGCATGGATGCAGCTTTCAGGTAAATTTCAGGGTCGGGTTTGCCTTTAGATATATGCGATGAATTAACAACAACCGGGAAATATTGTTTGATGGGAATATGGGAAAACATGAAATCTATATTAACCTGGATACCTGAGGTGGCGATGGCCATCGGAATATGGTGCCGGTGAAGAGCTGCAAGGAAATCAATCAATCCGTCAACAGGGTTGATATATGGTTCATAAATTTCCCGGTACAAGGCTTCTTTTTCAAGTGCATAACGATTGATTGCTTCCGGAGTTAGCGGCTCCTTATAAATGTATTGAATTACATCTTTATTGGTTCGTCCGTTGAAATGTGCATTGTATTCTTCCTCGCTGATGCTGATACCATTGTTGAGCAGGTATTGTTGCCATGCCAGTAAATGATAATGGTTATTGTTAATGAGGGTTCCATCGAGATCAAAAATGGCGGCTTTACAACCGAAACGACTGATCAGTGATTGAACTGCTTTATCATAATCTTTATCCTGAAGTGAATGCATAATAGAAATAAATATGAATGCCATTGGCTTGCTGGAAAACCAGTTAACCAATGGCAGCAATAAAAGAGAAAAATATTAATTCAGGTGATTGAAATCTTCTGCCGTTAAAGGGTTATGGATTTCTTCTTCCCTGTTTTCATTGTATTCAATAATGAAATTGTTTCTTCCTTCCCCGATCAGGATCTGGAGAAATTTCTGTTGTACCAGTTCGAGCATGTTCAGGAAAAGAAAGATAGCGTGGATGCGGTTTTCGCACACTTCAAATATTTTTTCGAACGACAAAGTTTTTTCATTCCTGGAAAGATCGAGCATATAATCCCTGCATCCTTCCATGGTATAATTGTACTGAACAACTGTGTGAACTGGTTTGTTGTTGCGTTGCTGGATACGCTGGATTACTTTTTCAAAAGCTTTCATCAGCTTGAACAAAGTAACCGTTTGTATTTCGGTTCCTTCGCCGGCTTCTTCCCCGATCTGTGAAATTTCTTTCTGCAGGTTTCCCCTCTTGATCATCAGCATCCTGGTTGCTTCCATCTCAGCCATTTTAGCCGATGCTTCTTTGAATTTTTTGTATTCAAGGATCTTGTCAATCAGCTCCATCCTCGGATCAATTTCATTACCCTGTGCATCCAGTTCTTTGCGGGGCAATAACATCTTCGCTTTGATGCGCATCAATGTACTCACAAAAAGAATGAATTCGCTGCTGAGTTCAATGTTCAGTTTTTCCGACTGGTGGATATGATCCAGGAAGTCGTTGATGATTTTGGTAATCGGAATATTATAAATATCCAGTTCATCTCTTTCAATAAAAAACAAGAGCAGGTCAAACGGACCTTCAAATTGTTCGAGCTTGATCTGGTAGGAGGGATTCGTACTCACTTGAAAATTTTTCCTGTAAAAAAATAAGCCCCAAAGTTAACTACTTCGGGGCCGAAAAAAAGGATAATTTTCCACGTTTTACAGCTTGCGGTTGGCGAAATTATAGGCAAAGCCAATGCCCATCAATTGCAGCCATTGCGGGGCCGGACCCTTGGTTGGGTCTATATTCTGGGTGTCGTCATCATAAATCATATCCACATTAAAGCTGAAGTTGATGTACTTCGTGATTTTGGCAGTAATCACATTGGTCCAGAATACATCGATATTCTGCGGGTTCTTTTTGTAATTGGAAAACAGGTCAAGCTTAGTTTTATAGGTAAAACTGCTGCCCAGTTTGCGGGTATAATTGGTAGAGAGAAAAGCACCCAGTTCATCTTTTACAGTTTTGCCCGGTTCGATACCATAACCAGGGGCCAGGGTTTTGTCGCCAACGATAATCCATCGGCCGGTAATCGGTGAAACAAACAATGAGAAATTATCGGATGGTTTGTAGTCAAGACCCAGCGAAAGCAACAGATAAGCTGGCGCAAAAGTTTTAGAAGTAAGTGTGGCAGTATCGGCACCTGAAGCTGTTTTCGAATAAGCGTAACCTTTAGCAAACTGGCTGCGGAAATTCGTCAGGAAAGCCAGGTTTACTTTCTTGCTCAATCCATAACCATATTTGGAAGTGAAATCGATGCGGTCACTGGCCTTTCTTTTGCCGAGGCTGGTAGTTTGTACGATACCATAAGCCAGATCAAGGCTATTGTCCCAGGAATGCCTGTCTTTCTTATAGAATGCATACACATTCAGGAACGAATTGAGCGAAAAAGAAAATTTATCACCGCCTGCCGACCAGTTGCTGAGTGACCCCTGGTTGATGTTCAGGTTGAACTGTCCGCCAGTTTTCCATTTCATCGGGATGGTATCATTGGCGGCTTTTTTAATGGTTTTTTCAGATTCTTTTTTGAGGTCTTTTACGGCTCCATCCTGCGCATAGGCGCCAACGATAGCAGTAATAGCGAATAATGTTGTGGCTAGTTTTCTCATATCAGTTGATTTAAAATAAAAGGCTGCCGGGGTTCGACAGCCTTTGCAAAGATATTAAATAGCATATTATTTTTTCAGTGAATCCCTGATTTCCCTGAGGAGTGTGATATCCTCCGGCGGAGCTGCAGGTGCTTCTTCTTTTGCTTTCTTCATTTTGTTCATGGCTTTGATGATCATGAACATCACAAAAGCGACAATGATGAAATCGATACAGGCAGTAATGAATTCACCCCAATGAATGGCGAGTTCAGGAGAAGCCTTGGTGGTTACAGCTCCGGTAGCATCTTTCACTTCGGCGACCGATTCCTTGAGTACATATTTTTTACTGTTAAGGTCTATACCGCCCATGATTAACCCGGTAATCGGGGCAAACATTTTTTCAACGAATGCGGTAACTACTTTACCGAAGGCGCCACCCATTACAAATGCAATGGCCATGTCGACCAGGTTACCCTTCAGGGCAAACTCTTTAAATTCTTTCAGGAATCCCATAAAAATTGGTTTAAGTGTGTGATTGTAAGATGATTGCAATTGAAAGTACAGTATTGGCGGATTATTTCAAAGAAAAAAAAATAATATGAGGTGATTTCCATCAAATTTGTGCTGCAATCGCCGCAAATGAATCCAAAATTTATCAACTGGCTTATTTTTATTTCCCTTTCTTTTATCTGGGGCAGCAGTTTTATTCTGATGAAAGAAGGACTGGAGCATTTATCGGCTTTCCAGGTTGCATCCATCAGGATTATTTCATCCGGACTGGTATTATTGCCCATTGCCATCAGGGCCATTGGCAAAGTACCCCGGAATAAATTCCTTTATATTTTTCTCTCCGGTGTTTTGGGAAGCTTATTGCCGGCCTATCTTTTCTGTATTGCCGAACAGGGGATTGATAGCTCACTAGCCGGCACCCTCAACTCACTCACACCGATTTTCGTCATCATCAATGGAGCGCTGTTTTTTAAAAGCCGCACTTCCACCAATAAAGTAATAGGTATTCTGGTGGCCTTTTCGGGCAGCGTATTGTTGTTTTTCAGTCAGCCCGATTTTGCCCAGAACAGCAACCTGCTTTACATATCTTATGTAGTACTGGCCACTTTTTTTTATGGTATGAATGTAAATATGGTGCACAAAGAACTCAGTGGTATTCCTTCTTTACAGATTGCCGCCATTGCACTTAGTTCAAATGCGATACCTGCATTCGTGGTGTTGTATTTTACCGGTTATTTTTCAATGGATCTTTCCAATGCCGGTATACTGGCATCCACCGGATTTTCCTGTATACTAGGTGTACTGGGAACATCAGTGGCTTCCATTATTTTTTACATGCTGATCAAAAGAGCAGGGGCTGTTTTTTCATCCATGGTCACCTATGGAATTCCTTTTGTCGCCATTTTATGGGGAGTCATCTACCAGGAAAGGATTGGATGGAAGCAGGTACTCTGCCTGCTGATAATTTTACTGGGTGTTTATATTGTAAACCGGAAAGGAAAATCAAGCGAGATAAATCAGCATAAGTAACCAAGATGGGGAATCATTATTTTGAAATGCCCGTGATTTCAAAATAAGCCAGGCAACAGGTTCCTCCTGGTTGCTGGATGGTTTCTTTTACATTTCCTGAAATCATTACCCTGAGGTTATCAATTTTGAATTCATCGTTCATTGAGCAAGGCAATAATCGCTCATCAATGGTTCCATCTTCATACAGGAAATAACTGCCATTGGAGAATTTAACTGTGGCAGAATCCTGATCGATTTGCCGAACAATGGTTGCATCTGATGAACAACTGTCTTTTTGTTTATCCTTTTTGCAGGATATACCGCATGCAGAAATTGAAATTATGGCCAGTAAAAAAGTATGAGTTTTCAACCTGTTTTTTTTGAAAGACAGAAGGCCTATTTCAAAAGCTGCATTTATCCGGCCCTCTTTCCGGGATCGGGCTTTGAATTTTTAGTATGTCTGGACCTGGTTAATGAACCCTTATTTTGTCTGATTTTACTGGAATTTTATACCTTAAAATCCTTATTCGGTACAGATCCGGGTGATAATTCTGATGGAAGCTGCCCATGTAAACGGCTTTTGCCAAAAAAAATCATTTCCGATTTTTAATTACAAGCCCCATCCCTTACCTTTGCGCCCGAAATAATAAGCTCAACTATTTTAAATATTTCTTATGGCCAATACTGGTAAAATCAAATCAATTA
>Ga0075163_10006187_pt1 | contig 15891 bp, 5 predicted proteins | sample JI1023141ADNA_FD_71478 | JGI IMG/M metagenome (GOLD analysis project Ga0075163, IMG submission 71478) | Wastewater effluent complex algal communities from Wisconsin, to seasonally profile nutrient transformation and Carbon sequestration -... | ecosystem: Engineered > WWTP > Effluent > Algae... | reverse complement strand
GCCATTGTAGGCAATTTCTGACTCACCCGGGTTTATATGTGGATCGTTGTCGTTGCAGTCATTGGCCAGTACATAACCATCGGCATCCAGATCGTCGTCTTTTGTAGATGGATTACAGTCCTCATCAATGCCATTGTAAGCAATTTCTGTTTCACCCGGATTTATGTTTTCATTGTTATCATTGCAGTCATTGGCCAGGATATAACCATCCGCATCCAGATCGTCGTCTTTCGTAGATGGATTGCAGTCATCGTCAACCCCATTGTAAATAATTTCTGTCATGCCCGGGTTAATTTCGGCATTGTTGTCGTTGCAATCGTTGGCCATGACATACCCATCTCCATCCACGTCATCGTCTTGTGTATTAGGGTTGCAGTCGTTATCAATTCCGTCATAAGGTATTTCGGTGGCTCCGGGATTTACATCGGGATTCGTATCATTACAGTCTTCGTTGGCGTAATAACCATCATTATCCAGATCTGTTACATCGGTAACTGAAATACAGCCCAATTTAAAATTGCCAAATGAATTTGAAAAGACAATGTTTTCCAATGAATTAAAATTAGATTGTATCGGGCTTGTGTTTACAAAACCGCCATTCTCAAATTTATTGACAACATTGGCTTCAAAATCAATTATATATTTTAAATTAAATTCAGACTGTACATCATCATAATGATCCAGATAAAAAATATCAGTACTGAAAAATTTAATTTCAAAGCCTGAGCCTATAGAAACATTCATTTCCACCGATATCTGTCCATTAACAGCATTGAGACCAACTCCTGCCTCAATATTGTCGCCACTAATAAATGAAAGATAGGCCTGGTTGGCATCGCTACTGTTACATGCCGTAAAAGAGCCTCCTGCCCAGGTTACATCAGCAGTGGCATTGCTTAAATCCGTCCAACCTGAATTTTGACTGCTAATAGGACCTTGCGAATAAGATTCAAAATCATCATTCAACAAAATGGTCTGGCTATTCAGTAAGGCGCTACAGGTAAGTATTATGAGTAATAAAAATATAGGTTTCATGTTGTTAATTTTTAAAATCTATTTAGAATTGGAAGCCGTAAATATGGGCGATTTAATCTGGTTTGGATAAACCGCCTGGAGGCCGAAGTTGATTGCAGATTTTGTGCCCTTATAGAAATATCTTGTGTCTTCAGGCCCGGAATTTGCACATTGAATCATTCCATTTCCTTCATCTTTGTATATAATATAATAAATAGGTTTGACTTTGGGGGCCACCCATTCTATTCCCTTTCCAGCCTCGTCTTCAATCTTTTTAACTTCCAGATCTTCACTTGTTTTATTCGTATAGGCTTTTATTGTTAAAGGAAAAGAAGGGTTGGATTCCAAACCCACTTCATCTGTTGCAATCACTGAATACTGGTAAATAATGTCTTTTAGAATGTTGTCATCTGTGTAACTGAGCTCATTTGATTTAATGTCTTTTTTAACAATTTTAGATTCTTTCGTACTTTGGTTTTCACGTTGAATTGAGTATGAAACCACGTCATCACTCGGGCTTTTTGTCCAGGTAAACCATACACTGCCATCTTTTACTTTGTAATCTACTATATTGGGAGGATAGGGCGGTACAATATCCGGTTTTAATAATTTTATAGGCTCTGTCATTTTACCGTGATTATAACTCAGATCAATGGCACTAACCGCATAATAGACCTCTTTGGTAAGCGTTTTTAAATTTAATGAGTCATGATAAACGGTGTCATTTAAATACCCTTCTTGCAGGCATACAAATTTGTGATCTACCGCGTTTTTTCGGTAAACTCTATACCCAATAAGTTCATCCAAAGTGTCAAGTGACCACTTTAAAGTAACAATTCCTTTTGCATCTATTTGAGCCGTAAATCCATTGGGCGCTCGTGGAGGTTCCGTATCTGGTAAAAAATATCTAACGGGATTAGAGGCTCTAACATTTCCAGTCTTATCAACCGCATGTACCTCAAAATAAGTTGACCTTACCTTGGCTTTGTCCGGGTAATAATAGGTATTGGTGCCAGGTTGAATGGTTGTAATACTATCCGTTATATCATCGACATAGTTACCCTTTTTAATTATAAAATGTTTTAGATCAGATGGTGTTTTCTCACTAAATGACCATTTCAACATAATACCATTGCCATTTTCAGATTGTTCTTCTAATGACAATGGCCCAGGAGCGGTAAGATCTACTCCCATTCCTTCAACCACCTGGCTATATCCGGTTAAGTCACCAAATGGATCAATGGCTTGAATTCTATAATAGTATTTTTGATAGTTTTGATTGAGGCTATCTACATAATTTGCATCATATTTGGTGTCGTTTCTGAAAACTAAAAATGGTTTGTCATTTACTCTTTTAAAATGAATCCCATCCTCAGATCGCTCGATGTAGAAGCCAGACCATCGGTACAGTTCTTTATTTACCGGCCAGGAAAGCTCTATGGCCTTCTCTTTGTTTTTAATAAATAAAAAATCAGGAGCATTGGGTGTTTCCCATTCTCCATAAGTAACAAAGGTCATTGTAGTATCTATTCTAAAAAGAGGATGGTTGAAATTATTGTAAATCCTGAAAAACAATTTTTCGTCTGGCTTAATTTTAGTCTTTATCACGTATCGTAGCCCATAGCTATTAGCAGCCATAACGTTATAATCAGCAGAAAGCAGAGATAAATAAAAAAGATTGGCAAGCAACTCTGCCTGCTCTTTTACTCTGCCTATTTCATCGGTTTTAGAAGAAGGTATGTTCCCGTATAAGGCTTGAGCAACCAGTAGCATGTCTTTATTTTTTTTATATGCCTCGGTATTGAATTCCTGCAAGGGCCATGGTTTTATGGCTTCCTTATTGACACTGGTCCATTCTGAAATTTGGTATGGAAACTTTCCTGTTACCACTTTTTGCTCGATGCTAACCCCATTCTCTATGTGTGCAGGTAGCGCATTGGGAGACATTGGGGCAAATCGCAAAACGATGCTATCCTCATAGGCCTTTGCCATGATTTGATATTTAACTTCTATTTTAGGTACTTCATTCTCAACACTTTGGGATATTATTTCAAAACAACAAAGTACTAATAAGGCACAAAGAAAAAATGTTTTATTCACTAAATTTCTGTTCATAATTCTTACATTTAATATTGTATACATTTCTAATTGCTTATAAACCATTCAATATGTTGGGCTTAAAATTTTTATATATTTTATTCTCAATATTCATGTTGAAATTATGCATGCCATCTGCCTTCATGGCATTAATTATTACTCCATCGTTGTTGGGTTTAAAATCAATGACATCTTTCATAGAAATAATATAAGCTGGAAATACCTTACTGCCGCTTCCCAATGACTTTAAAAATTTTGATAACCTGTTTATAGAAAATAATAGTTTATCAGATCCTTGTCTTTGCATTTTGCCATAGGTGCTGCTATATATCAAGTTGGGTGGCGTTTCATCCAAAAATGGAAGTACATTGTCACTGACTACATTGTCACGTACAGCATCAAGCATCCTGTCTGTGATGTAGTTTTTAATGAATATTCTTTGATTTATAAGTTCGTTGTCTCTATTTGCTTGCTTTAATCCCAAGTATTTTTCCATTACTTCAAAATTATCAAAGTAGGATTTTAAAAAGGAATCCACCACAATTTGCGAAGCGTTATCAAATGCATAACCTAAGTATCCATCTTCCAGCATCTTGTCATATGGTCTATAACCAGCTGTACCGCTAAACATGTCCTTTAAACTAAAGTTATTTAAATCATGATAGTCAAAACACTCAGTACCATAGAAACTATACATGCTTTCCTCAACTTCGTAATTCTCCCATTTTAGCCCTGCCTTGTTTCCTTGTAAGTTAAACTTCTCTGTAGCAATGGTAGGTTTGCCTTTTTCAATTCGCAATCCCCTCATTTTTTCCTTATAATTAACAAAATCACCTGTATTGAAATACCAGCTAAATAAGACGATCTCAGATGTATTACTAGCCATCTTACTTGAGATAGGCACCACCCGGTTGTTTATTTTAACATCCCCATATTGTTTTCTGACTTGAAAATCAGAACCAAATAAATTTGCAGCCAAATTTGGGTTGTTTGAATTTACCTTCTTCTTTATGATCGGCTGAATAATTACATAGCTGTTTTGAGGTAGGTTTTTCGGCATTTGAAATCTGATTTCAGCTTTGTTGTTTTGATTTATGTTTGTGTTATATACTTCTTTATGAAATGATTCTCCATTCCCCCTCCTATCATAGCTCATCACTCTTAATGCAAAATCAAAATTGCCTTTAAAATCATTGGGAATGCAAAGTACCGACTCATCAAACATAAAACTTCCGGTAATATTTCCACCGGTTGCTGCAGCCGACAGATGTAGAATTGGGTATTCAGGATTTTCTTGATTGATAAAATTAATATTGGTGTTCAATACTTTTGCATATTTCGAAGGTGCCTTATACACAACACTGAATGTATTGTCCTGACTGGCTTTCCTAAATTCTCTCTCATTGAGAGGCGTTGAGGAACCATACGGATTATTTTGAGTTCTGTGAAATGGATATAGATCAGAAACCCATTCTTCTTTGATTTCTTTGATTCCACAATTGGTAGTAAAAGTAAATAAACGTTTATCTACATAAACCTTGTCTTTTTCATCAACTGCCAACTTCCAGGCGTTTCTATCATGATTGGTATAGTTTTTATTTGCTCCTTTTGAATTAATACCCAAATTAAAAATTCTTACTTTGGCAGTCAACTCCGCTCTAAATCTACTTTCTTTTTCAAAAAGTAAGTTAGCTTTGGGTATCAAAGAATAACCGTCATTCGAAATTTTGAAATTACCTATGTGCAATGCCGTTTTTGATAGAATCGTATTTTCCCAAATGCCACCATATCGATTCAAAGCATTTTTTTCATGACCTCCCAACCACAAAGTTAGATCGGATGGGAGGATGTGGTAATACCGGTACTCAGTATAATTTTGACCTTCGTTATCCGGGTCAGGTACGGGTATCTTTATCAAAAAGGTTTCATCAATTTTATAGTTAAACGTGAAGGTAGGTTGTACATAGACTTCCTGCAGATCCTTTGCATCGTAGGTACTATCCAGTTTCTTAAGGTCAAAATCTGTTTCAGGAGTAACAGATGCAATGAGAGGAATTGCCTCAGATACAATATCAGTACATTTTTCACCAATAAAGAACGGAATGCTAAAATTGCCTGAAATCAATCCACCTAAAACACTAAAATAACCACCCAGTGCTCCTTTGAAATAGGTTGGACTAGGCATGCCCATTTCCAAATATGCTGCTGCTCCCGCTTCTACTATACTGATATCTGCCTCAATAAAAAATAAATCAATATGCACTCCTACATCCATTTGTGCTCCAATATATGCTTGTCCTTTTGCATAAAACCCATTGATACCTTTGGTTTGAGTCTGTCCATTTTCATTTCTGCACAAGGCTGCATTTGCTTGTAGTTTATAAAAGCCTACATCAAATCCTACCATAATTCTGGCATATAGGTAAAAGATGGCAAATTTGACGTCCAATTTCTGGTCAAAATTGGCACCAAAGGCCAGGCCACCCTCTATTGCTCCTTTCTGATATGCATTTAAATTATCGCTATTGGCATAACTACCCTCCTCCCCTTGATGGTTGCCATTGATGATGTTCATGATAAATGTAGGTATAGGGGGCATGCGATCCACAGCCGCAATACCACTTACTTCTATTCCATCTCTAAATGCATTGCCACTTCCTGAACCGCATTGCATATAGGCTTTAAATTTTGCAATTTCTAAGACATCTATGAAAATGGGATCGCCTCCTTCTAAATTTCCGGTTTTCCAGGGTCTGCCAACATGAATAAACCAGCCTGTAGGACCTGCAAAAAAATCCAATTTAGCGCTGGCTCCTAACAATATTTTTTGCGAATGATTCGGTACTCCAAATTCTATTCCTGCATGGAAAATAAATGATTCTTCCACGAAGTTCATTTTCATTTTTACGTCCAGCTTTCCCATACAATCCTGATTTCGTCTAATAAGAGGATCATTTTCGTTCACAATAAACCTACCATCCATGCTAAAGGTAATGTACTTTACACCTCCTGTAAGGGTGTTGAACTCCATGGTTAAACCACCATCAGCATCAAATGTATTTCTGTTTTCTGCTCCCACTAAAACAGATGCCTTAATTCCAAATACATCAGGACTTGGGGTATATACAATTCCAGAAAGTGATTTAAAAGCTGAAACATCATAGGGATCATACTTTTGTGTTCCTGTAATCTTGTCACCGGAGTATGCCTGGGCAGCCTGCGTCATATTGTAATAAACACCACCGCCAAATCCATACAAGGCCAAGCCTGTGCCCAAAGAAATTCTACCCGGAGAAAAATCAACCATGCCATCTATAAAAAAATAGTTGTACCCCCCATTGCCTTCACTCTTATAACCGAATTGAGCCTTTGCATTAACATCAATTTTAATTATGTTCATGTGGAGTTCTCCCATAAAGCCATAGCTGCCTTTATTGTCATTAAAATATCCGATCGTACCATCTACTCCCACCGGCCCTATTTTTGACCCGGCATTTAACTTTATACTATTCAATTCTGCATCTATCCCTTGCCAATCAGGTCTGCCATTCTTCAGTCCTATCTTTCCATAAACCTTAAAAGCTACATCTGCTTTAGGCACAAAATCAGCATCCGCCAATTTCAATAATGCTTTAAAGTTTATCCCTACTTTAAGCCTGTCTGCCTGATCTACATACAAAGAGATGCCCCTGCCTTGTGTGGGATCAAGGTCAATGGTAAATCCTGCAATACTGTGTTGCGGAGACGCTGTCGCAAATTGCACATCATCGTAAGCAAAATACTCACTTTGACTTTGTACCCTCAAATTTTCAAACCGGAGCCCGGCAAGTTTAATATTGGGTATATCTTTAATATCAGGTATGATGTCTAATTTGCCAAAAAGGGCTGCTTTCGCCAAAAAATCCTGTCCACCCCTTTTTTCTATCGTAATGCTGGTGCCTTGAATAAGCCTTGCTTTTGCCCAAAAAATATCAAACGCTATATCTGCCTTGGGCTCAATTTCAAAACTGAACCCTAAATTTTGATTGGCAGGCTTTGACAACGTGCACGTATAATCCAATTGGTTGGATGTGTTTTCATAATCATGCGACAGTGGCAACACGATCTTACCTTTGAGACTACTGCTTTTGAATGTACTTTTCCACAAATCAATTTTAAACTGATCAATAGAGAAATACCAACTATCTAGTGAGCCATCACCTACTGCCAAAATATTATTAACAGAAACATTTCCTGAAAGGCCCTGGTCAAAAATTAATCTTTCTGCTAAGACCGTAATCGGTGTTTTGGTAGTTGCATTGTTAAAATACCCCGGCAAGTTGATTTGAATGGCCGGAATATAAAAACCTCTCCAGGTTAGTAAATCGGTAGCAATGGGAGGGTCATTTACATCACTGCTTTTGTAGGGACTTGGTATGTTTTGTGGATTTCTCAAATCAGAGTGGTCATAGTACATCTTAGTACCATTTTGATCAGGCCCAAACGAAAATTCATCGAAGCCCGAAATATAAAATGTAGAAAATTCTACCTCTGCCACCCAGTCATTCCATCCTTCCTCTGTATCACTCTGCATTAATACAGTTGCCGGGCCATTGGTGTTTTTATCAATTAGACTGCCCGCCGGAAAGGTGTACTTTGCCCCAATGTGCAAATTCTTGAAGCCCTCTTTATCAAAGGTTATCGAGGTTGCCTTATTATCATTTATTCCGCCCAACAGAGTGAGGCCAATGACAGGTATCTCAAAGTTTTTTGCCAGCATCAATTTTACATCTCCGCACAAATCATTCTTATCAATACAGATTCCTTTGCCCAGGAGTGCAAATTTTGAATTGGCATCCAACACATCAACAACAGCTGCTGCCTCAAAATAACCTTGTTCAGGAGTAAATGTAATATCTGTAATGATTACAGAAATGGCCTTTTCATCAAAGCCAATGGGCACCGAAAATGCAAAACTGTTGGCTGCATTCTTAATCCAAGATATTTTCTGTTCTGCATTGTTTTTTACAAAATCTGAAAGATTCGCCATTTCATTTTGACCAATACTTATACCTCCCGGGTCATTTATATCTGGCTTAGGCAGGAATGGAGTGGCACTGGGATTCACATTTGCTTTGATGATGCCGGAGACATGGATTAAATCATTTCCCGATTTTTTAACTTCTATGTCCGTAAATACAACTTTTGCCTTAATGAGTTTGGCATTTACCAAAGGCAAGGGTATAAATCCTGTTCCACTATAAAGGTTGCCATTTTTCTGAAATGATTGCACCTCCATATCGAAGTGGCTCGTCTTAACAATTGAGCCCACCGTGAGGTCAACTGCATTTACTAAGTCTGCAGGTAAAGGAAGTTTGCAACTACAATCTACATTTGGTTCGTCGTTTTGATTGATCTGATTGTTCTGTTGGTTCTGGCTGGAAAGTGTAAATGTACAAACGCTGCTCAAGCCATTATTAGCAATGGGATAGTTACCATTTACAACCTTGGCAACAACGGCCCAGGCATAGTAACCCTGTGCTAAAATAGGATGCTGCAGGTTGTAATTAATAGAATTAATGTCGATGTTTTTCACCCAAATCGCATTATTACCTCCATTGTCAATGGCATTTTCAATAACATCTTGCGGTACGTCTCCTTCAAGTAGTTTGACAATGTAGAGATCATATTTTATAGGCTTGTTATGATTGACAGGTGTCCAACTAAAGCTGTACGACTGAGGTATACTAAACAATTGCTCACCATTATCGCACGATGGGTAAATGAGTTGAGGAGCATTGAGATATTGTATTATTATTTGACCGCACCCTACGTTGGCTACATTCAATTGCTGATCCGTTACAAAATCATATACATCTATACAGAGCGAATAACTACCTTCCGGCAAGATACCGTCTGCCAATAATTCTGCTACTTCCAGGTCCCCATTGTTTACTTCAATGTTTTCTTCATTAAAAAATTCATAGAGTTCACCATTTGCTGGCAATTGATACATGGCGTTTGGGCTCAAAATTATAGGGTTCAATGGCTTGTAATTTTCCACCGTTTGGGCAAGAAAGCCATTGTCATTAAAAAATCTTGCCTTTAGATAAACCTGCTTCGTATTGTTTTGATTGTTGTTTAGTGTAATCACCACTTTATTTCTTAAATTGGTGTATTCGCTTAAATAGGGAGAATAGGGGGGATTGACAAGCGTATTTACACCAACGGCTTGTGCATAGGAGTACTTTGCTATAAACGATAAAAAAAGTACTAGAAATATTTTTAGAAATCTGCTTGTCATCATGATCTAAAAATTTTGGGTGATGTTTGCATTGATATAATTTTGTGTAATTCCTCGTTCAGATATGGTCATTCTGGAAGTGGTACCGGAGACCACCAAACTCGATCTTTTTGTTAAGGACAAAGAGACCGATAAACCCAGCGAAAAAGCAGGTTTTGATTTTTCTCCCTCTGCCCCGGCCAGGTTAAAAGAATTATTTAGGTTGATAGCAAGTTTTTCCTGGATTAGATTCTTTGAGAATGCAGCATTAATACCATAAGATTTTACATTCCCCTTTACGTTTTGTGAGGCTAAAAACAAAGAATAACTATTGTTATAATTGAAACCAATAGAATAAGAATGCTTTTTTATGTCATTATAATTATACGCCACAATAGCGTTAAGATTATTAAAGCTTTTGTCAAACAAAGGATTGAACTCATAAATTTCCACAAGCCCTTGTCGTGAGAAGGATACATTCACCGCTTGAATGACTTCTATTGATTTTGAAAAGGCATAGTAAGCATTTATATTGAGGTTGTTGCTCACATTTTGAATAGATATGCTGTCAAATTTGTCGGGGTTGGTGGCATTCGTTATTAGTCCAAAATTACTAAAAACAACATTGGCATTGAACCTATCATTGGGTATGTAAGTAGCATTAATGTTAAAAATGGTGTTGTTGTTACGGGTAATTAATTTTTGATTTAAATTATTGGTCTGTTTTCCAAATACTAAATTCAAAATTAATGTTTGATTGTGCAGTTTAAAACCTGGCTCTATGCTCCATTGAGATATATCTGTATTGATATTGGCCAAGCCCAGGGCCTTGTATTCTGGCTGGATATATTTATACCTGAGATTGAGATATAGATTTTTACTTCCGTAAGATAATACATGATCGTGTGCAAAAGTCAGTTGTGTAGTGAGATTGGGTTTCTTCTCAAGGATGCCCGACCATTTAGGAAGTTCTTTTTCACCTGAATTCCGCAAAATAGAATCAATATGGATGCCATTCACATCTCTTGTGTATATAGACAATCCAGCATTAAAATGATAAAAAATATTTTGATGCAGGGTCACTAAAATCTCACTCCCGATGGTCTTGCTCCTTCGGGGCTTGATTTTGAATTTCGGATTGTAGTAACTGATCGAACTTTTGTCATCATACGCACTTGCATAAGTCAAAAGAAAAGCATTTTTCCTGGTCTTTAATCCAGCTTTGATTACAAAACCATTGGTCTTATACTTAGGCGTTACTCTATTATAGGCAATGTCTGTACTGTCAATAAATACTGCCTTTTGGAACCTTCCTGCAAAGGCGCCCAAATAAAAAACAGAAGGATTTATTTCAAATCCCAGACCAAAAACGTTGAATCCCGTAAAGGCATATCTGCTAAAGCTAATATTGTTGTTGCCCAAATAGAATTTTGCCCATTTGATCCTCGGTGCCAAACCAAATCTCAAAAAAGGGTAGCTTGCGTTTCTGCCATTGTCAGAATAGCGAAAGTTAAAGGGCAATGTAATATATTTTGTTTTTAATGAAGTAGAGAAACTCACCCCATAGCTGTATGGGTTTATAACTACATTGGAATCAGAACTGTTTGATATTGATCCAAAGATATTGACATTTCCGGATACCTTAATGGCCCTGCTCAGTGCATTATCTTTCTGCCCAAAAGAATAGCTTGTAATGAAAACGATGATGAAGTATGTGTTGATACATTTCATTACATATGACAGGTAGAGTAATTGTGGTTTCATCATTAAGCAGTATTCTTGTTTCTGACCGTAATCTCATCTGTTCCATTTTTGACGCTATCCAGTTTCAATTGCACCACACCCACGTCCATGTAGCTGCCGTTGTCACAGGTAGAATTTAGATGGGAGAGGTTGATACTCCCGAGCTGAGCAAACCTTATGTATAAGGTGGTGGCTAGTATCAAAAAAATGTACAATACGCTCATTGCTTATGCTAATAGCTGATTTAAACCAAAGCTAAAGCGAAGTGTCCTTACCCAAATTCAGGATTGAGTAGGTGGCGGACTTGGGTGAGTTGTCGGATGAATGGCCAAATAATTGGTCAAGCTGTTTTTCCGTTTCTTCGATTTAGCTCCCTTCTTTGGCTGTGAAGTAAAATTCTTATCTAAATAGTATTGGGTATTTTATACTGACCGTTCCAAGATTGTACAACAAGCAAGCTTCCATCGGGGGTCAATTATTTCCATATCTGGGGGAATTCGTGTGTCATTACCAGTGATACAATTTTATAAAGTTTCTTCGTACTCGTTGTTTATGCGCTAGCAAAAACCCCAATTATATTAGACAGAAAACCGGTTATCCAAATAAAAGCTCTTCACTTTGTCACATTGTCACCTAAATCCAAACTAAATTTGGCGTTTTATATGATTGGTTGGTTTGATTTCACCCCAAGAGCTTTCTCAAAGAGAGGCCCATTATCCCCTGATTTTGGTTATCACCGGTTCTGTCAGAATGAGGATAATAATAAAACAAAATCAAATGCTGTAAATGAATGTCCTCAAATTCTCTTAATGTCTGTGCCAAAAAAACATAGTTTTGTAGGCATGAAAATAAAATGAAACTCTCTTTCCTATGACAAATGTCTCTATATTGTCTTAGCCCTTCCAAGGAATTTCCCAAATACCTCTTTTAAATAATGTATTGCGTTTAAACCTGCTCTTATCTAATTTTTAAACATGAAGGGAATGAAGAGAATTAAAACTATGACCTTAACCACTCCCTTTATGCCTTAAATTTTCAATTCCTCTGTTTAAAGAAAAAACATTTTGGTAGTACTTTAAAAAAGTCCTTTCTCTGACCATGAATTTCTTTTTCTGGTTTTCATCAACAATAGTAAATTGCCCACAAATAGACCTTTCACTTTATAAAGAGATGCCGCAGTACTTAAACATTTAGAGCATTAAGTAACATTAAGTCTTCAATATACCCCACCCATCTTAATGCATCTTAATGCCCTTATTGCTTGTGCGTATGAATCGTAGTTTTGTAGGCATGAAATAAAAATCAATATCTCTTACTAATGTCAAATGTCTCTATGTGGGCTTGCCTTTTCCATGGAGTTTCCATAATAACCCTTTATAACAACACCGGTCGTTTTGACCAACTTTTGCCTATGTTTAAACATGAAGGGAATGAAGGGAATTTAGACAGTTCCCTTAATTATTCAAATAGATGCACCCAAAAATGCTGTTTTGAATTGTACCACACCACACTGAATCTTCTCACAAAACCACTATTTTATTTTCCCTGCAAATTAGTTAGCCCATTCATAGACTTTTCACATCACAAAGAGATTCTGCCGCATTGAAACATTTAGAGCATTTAGTAACATTAAGGTCTCTTAATGTAATCCACTCCTTAATATCTCTATGTGGGCTTGCCTTTTCCATAGAGTTTCCATATTTACCCTTTATAACAACACCGGCCGATTTGATCAACTCTTATCAATTTTTAAACATGAAGGGAATGAAGAGAATTAAGATAGTTCCATTATTTATTCAAATGGCAGATCCTTAAAATGCAGTTTTGAATTGTACCCCAAAACTTGACTGACGTTTTCCGCAAAAAATACTATTTTATTTTCCCTGCAAATTAGTCAGCCCACTTATAGACTTTTCACATCACAAAGATATTCCGCATCATTGAAACATTTAGAGCATTTAGTAACATTAAGGACTCTTAATAAAATCCTCTCCTCAATATCTCTTTTTGGGCTTGCCTTTTCCTTGGAATTTCTATAATTACCCTTTATAACAACACCGGCTGTTGTGACCACCCCTTACCACTATTTAAACATAAAGGGAATGGAGAGAATTAAGACGGTTCCTCAAATTATCCCAATTGCTTCCTCGAAAAATGCAGTTTTAAATTGCATCAAAAAACTTGCCTGACGCTTTCCGCAAAAAATACTATTTTATTTTCCCTGCAAATTAGTCAGCCCACTCATAGACTTTTTAGATCACAAAGAGATGATGCAGCATGGAAACATTGAGAGCATTTAGTAACATTAAGGTCTCATAACAAAACTCCCCCTTTAATGTCTCTATATTTTTTACTGCTTGTGCCTATAAAACGAAATTTTGTAGGCACCCCAAACATGGATTTTTAGCAGCGTGTTCCGTCTAAATAAGTGTAGGTATATTCAATTTAAATGTCTGTTAATTCAGTTTATAGACACCCATTCCAAAATTATATTTTCCTTGATGCCCTCTTTTTTCATAAAACAGAATAATATTTGGAAATTAATCTGCTTACGTTTTTGTCATAATTTTTCTTTATTGAAATATACTATCATATAATATTACTCTATATTTACAAAGATTTTAGTACTGGTAGTGAAAATGCCACAACGCACAATATAAACACCGTTTTTGTATTTTGATGTTGGTTAACAAGTTGATGATTAGATTGACTATTAACTATTTGGTTTCAAAGTTTGAAAAAACCGCTAATTGTTTTTGCACCAACTGTTGACTGTTGTGCTATGATTATTATAAATCAGTATGCCCTGCATGCGATAAAATTGGATATTGCAATGGTTTTTTAGAACTGTGAGGCGTTAACATTATGCCTATTGCTATTATTTGACAAATTAAATACTACGAATCATGAAAATAATTTTTTATTCTTTATTCCAAAGTTAGGGTGGTGAAGTGACACCCGAGGATCAAAAAACACATCCCTAATGCTATAGAAATGGACTCAATTCATTAGGAATCGTATTTAGTGTCCGAACTTCATTACTTCGTTTTTAACTTTTTTAGCATGAAAAATATCAAACTTATTTTCACCTTACTTTCCTTCTTTCTAATTTGTATTGGATCTCACTCCTGCTCAAAAGAACCCGCTGTTTCACTTTCTAAATATGAAAGAGACAAACTTGAAGTCAGGAAAAAAATAGATAAGGCCAAACAACATACATTTGACTTAACCGCTTCCAACAATGTTGAAGAAGATTGTGATATAAGTGGTGTAAATTGTATTAATTTTATTCACGGCTTGGAAATTTATGTCGATATTAGTGATTGCTCTACAGCGGTTGCTGATAGTTGTTTGATCTATGGAGAAATGGAAATAACCATATGTTTCGATAACCTCAATAATATGGAGGTGAATTTTAAAGAGACAATTATTGGTCATTCCATTGATTGCATCCAGGAAGGATATGGTGAAGTCCATACCGATGATTGGGACTGCATTGCGGAAAAAACATATTTAAAATTTGTAGATTACATGATGCCCATTATTTTAGAGTTGTGGGGCACATACAATGATTGTGAAGATGGGTATAACACGGCTCTTTCTTCGTACACCAAAGAATTGTGTGTATACCCTTGCACAATAAAAAGAGGAGCGTACTATTATTCTCAAATGGTGCAATGTGGCTCAAGTACTGCCTGCTGTGTTAAAAAAGACTATTGGTGTAAAGATGACGAAGGCGTGGTTCACAGTACGCCGGGAGAAATCTACCAGGTGGGAGAATGCAGCGCTGGAGAGGTTCCTTGTAAGCCCTCAAAAGGTGATCCATATCCTGTTTTAGATCGATGCAGACCTAGAAATTGTATTCAACATGAAAGATAAAAAGACACTTTTATACCACGTTGTAGTTTTCCTGCTTTTATTGTGCATTACTTCCATTGGTTATTCCCAGCACCTTGGAAATTATAAACCCATCGAATTGGAGGGCTTCCAGGCTAAGTGGATTTCTGCCATTTACGACAGTACCATCGTAGGTTATAATATTGCTAATCCTCGCGATAAGAGCACCGGGTTCGACGGGTATAGTCATGTTTATTATCACCCTACCATTGTGTCGCATCCCATCATAAAAGACGGTTATTACTATAGAGTGGTTTGGACTTCATATGATACCGACCTCTCAGGGGGTATTATCGAAAAAGTAGACCTGGAAAGCGGTAAATCAATTTGGAAAAGTGTTTTTGATCTACGTACCCATAATAAAAGGGAGTTTATCAAAAAAGCTGAAATTGATGGAGATCGGCTGGTATTGTACAATATTGAAATCCTTGACAAGGATCCACCTCTGCCCATACCCATCGTTTTTGCCTTTCAAGCCAAAGGTGTGCTAAAAATCAGAGAATATGATCTGGAAACAGGAGGTTTGTTAAATGTATTTACAACAGACTCGTTAAATCCCGAGGTGAGGTATTTAACATCTGACCTGGTAAACAGAATTCAAATTAACCGAAAAGGAACTAATGAAATTGAGGTTCTTGAGCACGTGCATAATGACAATACCGGCACTTACCTGATTGTAGATACCATTTTCACAGATGGTACTTATGCAAACCCACCTGATAGCATTAAATCACTATTTACCGATGTTGATTGGGGCGACTGTCATTGGTCAAGTAGCCAAAAAATGATGCGCAACCCGGCAGGAATTTTATTTTATATTGATTCGTACATACCCGGAGATTTTTCAACTGACGAGCCCAGGCTGGTACTCAGATCAT
>Ga0075163_10006186_pt1 | contig 15891 bp, 15 predicted proteins | sample JI1023141ADNA_FD_71478 | JGI IMG/M metagenome (GOLD analysis project Ga0075163, IMG submission 71478) | Wastewater effluent complex algal communities from Wisconsin, to seasonally profile nutrient transformation and Carbon sequestration -... | ecosystem: Engineered > WWTP > Effluent > Algae... | reverse complement strand
CGACTCACGTTGCTGCACACGGCTGACATACATTCTCAGTTAATGATTCATGATGAATTTTTTATAGAGAACGGCAAGCCTGTATATAAAAAGCGCGGTGGTTTTGCCACGCTTAAAACCATGATTAATGAATTGCGGAAGCAAAATCCGGAAAGCACATTGGTGATTGATGGCGGAGATTGTTTTCAAGGGGGCGGTGTAGCGGCACTGACCGAAGGCAAAGCCATCGTACCTCTGATGAATAATATCGGTTATGACCTGATGTTACCGGGCAATTGGGAAGTGGTGTATGGAAAAGAGATGATGATGAAGGACATGTTTGCCTATCATGGACCCAAAGTGTGTGCGAACATGTTTCATAAAACGGATGACTCCTTCCATGGAGACCTGATTTTTCCACCCTACTTTATCAAATATATTGCTGGAATTAAAATTGGATTTATTGGGTATAATGATCCGCTCACACCCAAGCGACAGTCACCTGCTTACAGCGATGGGATTCAGTTTACACAACCTGAACTCAATGTAACGAAGTACATTAAGCTTCTTCGTGAGTATGAGCGCTGCGATATGGTATTCCTGATCACACACATGGGCCTGGCGCAACAAGTAGGCTTGGCCAATAGTGAGTTTGCAAAAGGAGTAGATTATATCATTGGTGCCGATACCCACGAGCGGGTGCGAACTCCTATTGAAGGAAAGAATGCAAAGGTTACAGAACCCGGTGCGTTTGGTTCTTTTGTAGCAAAGTTGGACATCGTGGTGGAGGATGGAGTTATCAAAGACCACACCTATCAATTGCTGGATGTAGATCCTGATCAATACAAAGAAGATGAGGAGATGAAAGCAATGGTGAAAAGCGCTCGTGAGCCTTTTCGTCAGGACCTGGATCGCGTGATTGGAAAAACAAAAACTCCACTTGTTCGCTATTATGTGATTGAAACACCCATGGATAACTTTATCACGGATGCTATCATGTGGAAATATAAGCCGGATATCGCGTTAAGCAACGGTTTCCGTTTTTGCCCTCCGTTGGTGCCTGATCCTAAAACAGATGAAGCCGACATTACGATGGATTTTTTGTGGAGCATGTTGCCCGTAGATAGCGAAGCAAAGCGAGGCGTGATCACCGGAAAACAGTTGTGGGATTGGATGGAGAAAGAATTACAAAATGCGTTTGCAAAAGATCCTGCCAAACGATTTGGTGGCTGGGTAGTGCGCTTCAATGGGATGCAGGTAAACTTCACCATTGGTAATGAAATGGGCAAGCGTGTAAATTCCATAAAGGTAAAAGGGAAGCCTGTTGACCTCTCTAAAAAATATACATTTGTTGCATGTGAACGCGAAGGTGATCCGGATACAACAATATGCAGAGTGGAGGGCGTTGCTGAACCAACTCGTTTAGGCAGCACTTTACATAAAATAATTCAGGAGTATCTGGTAAAGGCTTCACCCATTGCTCCCAAATTGGAAGGTCGCGCTACAGCCACGGATGCACCTAACACATTACTAACTCAGTTAATGGGAGTGGGATATGAGTTCAGATAACAAACGTACCTCTTGAGATTATATAAAGTATGCTTAGAAAAGTAGGTATAGCCTTTGCGGTAATCATTGGTATCGCAGTAGTGATTTTCTTTTCCTTCGTGCCGACTTATTTTGACAGGAAATCAAACATCGTCACATCGAGAGTCAAAGCAACCGATCGCATGACCTGGTATGATTCCATCCCGTTCGTTGCTGATTTGCATTGCGATATGTTGTTGTGGGATCGCGATTTTTTTGAATTACATGACTATGGTCATGTGGATCTTCCGCGCATGCAGCAAGCCAACACGGCTTTTCAGGTATTTTCAATTGTAAGCAAAGTGCCTAAAGGAATTAACATTGAGCGCAACGATGATAAGTCGGATCAGATTGCATTGTTGAGTTTCGGACAACTTCGTCCGCCAAAGACCTGGTTCAGCATTAAAGAAAGAGCCCTGCATCAGATTAATCAATTACATAAGTTTTCAGAAAAATCTTCCGGGCAGTTTAGAGTAATCTCCACTAAAAGTGAATTGGAAAAATTTATTTTGGACCGCAGCACTAATCATCAACTTATATCAGGGATGCTTGGATTGGAAGGCGCCCATTGCCTTGAGAATGATATAAGTAACCTTGATATTTTTTATAAAGTTGGTGTTCGCTACATCGGCATAACCCATTTTTTTGATAATGAGTGGGGTGGTTCAGCGCATGGGGTGGATCGCCAGGGACTTACTGAAGGAGGTAAGGAGTTAGTACGCAGAATGAATGATTTAAATATCACTATTGATCTGGCGCATGCTTCACCGCAGACAATAGACGATGTGCTGATTCTAACCAATAAGCCAATTTTAGTTTCGCATACAGGAGTAAAAGGCGTTTGTGACAATCAGCGTAATCTTTCGGATAAGCATTTAATAGAAATCGGGCAACGAAATGGATTAATCGGCATTGGCTTGTGGGAGATTTCCGTTTGTGGTACCGATGCAGCCGCTACAGCAAAAAGCATTCGCTATGTAGCGGATAAAATTGGTGTTGATAAAGTTGCTCTTGGCTCAGACTTTGACGGAGCCATCGGAACACACTTTGATGTAACCGGCCTGCCGCTAATCGTTACTGCATTGGAGAAAGAAGAATTCAATCGTCATGAAATAGAATTGATTATGGGTGGCAACATCCGGGATTTCTTTCTGAGAAATTTACCTGAATAGATTTATGAACAAGGAATTCTGGAATGAAAGATACGGACAACATCCAACTGTTTATGGCGATGAGCCCAACGAATTCTTTAAGGAGCAGCTTCAGTCTTTAACTCCCGGAAAACTTTTATTACCGGCAGAAGGTGAGGGAAGAAATGCTATTTATGCGGCTTCCCTTGGCTGGAAAGTAACTGCTTATGATTTTAGTGAAGTGGCCAAAGCCAAAACGCTTGCGCGCGCTGCTTCTCTTGGAATTACTTCGATTGAATATGAAGTAGAAGATCTCGGTAAGATTAAGTTACCCGAGGAGGAGTTTAATGCGGTAGCTTTGATTTATGTTCATTTGCCCGTTGAAGTGCGAAGGCATCTGCACCAGGAATGCAAAAAAAGTTTAAAGTCTGGAGGCAAGATAATTTTCGAATCGTTTTCTAAAGATCAACTTAAGTACAATACCGGTGGACCGAAAGATCGGGCTTTACTCCATTCCATATCAGATCTTAAAGCTGATTTTGAAGACTTACAGATTGATGTATTGCAGGAAAAATTAATAGAACTAAAGGAAGGCCCTTTTCACTCAGGGCCTGCCAGTGTCGTTCGGCTTGTTGCTTCTAAGTTTTAATTAACAGCCGGGGTATCTTGCTTTTCGGCAATTACAAGGTGCTCCTCGATTACTTGCTTAAATGCATTTTTAGGGAGCGCTCCGGGTTGCAACATGGGCTTTCCTTTCATGGGTATAAAAAGAAATGTAGGAATACTGCGAATTCCAAACACGGAGGAAAGTTCTTGTTCTTTCTCAGTGTCTACTTTATAGATCACCAGTTTGCCTTCGTATTCTTTTGCCAATTCTTCGAGAATCGGGGCTACCATTTTGCAGGGTCCACACCAATCGGCATAAAAGTCGATAATAGCGGGTAATGTGCCCTGGTAGTTCCATTCTTCCTGGGTGGTATAATCCAGCACTTTTTCTTTAAAATCTTCGGTCGTAAGTTTTACAGTTGCCATGGTCAATTAGTATTATGCAAAGGTCGCAAGATATCTTCAGTCTGAGTGTAACATCAGTCACATGAAGTATGGTTCCAATCTCTAAATTTGCACCTATAAAACCCGTCTTTTTTGAGTATTTTCAGCTTGTGTAACTTAAATCACCGAAGTCTAGCCCCGGGGTGATATATCTTTGTGTGACAATTTATTGAAATCCCCACAAGGGGCTAAAAAAGGAACTCATTCATCAAACTAAAAATTAATAACTATGTTTTTTCAGCACATTTACGACAAGACGTTAGCCCAGGCAAGTTACCTCATAGGATGTCAGAAAACCGGTGAGTCAATTGTCATAGATGCAAAGCGGGATGTGGACACCTATCTCGAAATAGCAAAACTGAATAACCTGAAAATTACCCATATCACAGAGACTCATATTCATGCTGATTTTCTGACGGGTTCGCGTGAGTTAGCCAAACTAACCGGAGCTCAAATGTATTTATCGGATGAGGGTGGCGAAGGTTGGTTATATGAATTTCCTCACATTGGATTGAAAGATGGAAGTGTAATTAAGGTAGGTAATCTTACTTTAAAAGTAATGCACACACCCGGGCACACACCGGAAAGTATCAGCTTCTTGTTAACGGATCATCCTGCCAGCAATGAGCCCGTGATGTTATTTACCGGTGACTTTGTATTTGTAGGTGATGTAGGCCGTCCGGATTTATTGGAGAAAGCTGCTGGTTTTGCAGGTACGAAAGAAGCCGGGGCTAAGGAAATGTATAAGTCTATTAATAAGTTCAATGCACTTGCTGATTACATACAGGTATGGCCTGGCCACGGAGCTGGATCTGCTTGTGGAAAGGCATTGGGTGCAGTGCCCAGCACAACAGTTGGCTATGAAAAAGTACGTAACTGGGCGTTTCAATATCCCAAGGATGAAAATGGTTTCGTGAAATATTTGTTGGAAGATCAGCCTGAGCCACCCAAGTATTTTGCAATGATGAAGAAACTTAATAAAGTGGATCGGCCTTTACTCACGGAAGTTCCAAAGGTGAAGAAATTGACTAAGGAAGAGTTTAAAGCTGCGATGGATAAAGGTATCAAGTTGATTGATGCCAGACCGAAGGCTGAATTCGCAGCCGGGTTTATTCCGGGCAGTCTCAATATTCAAGGCAACAATGCCTTTGCAACCTGGGCGGGTTGGTTAGTGAAGTATGACGAACCCTTCATGCTGATTGCAAACGAATCGCAATTGGATGACCTTACCCGTAAACTGATGCGTATCGGGTTAGACAATATTTATGGATACGTGCAAACTGTTAATGTATGGACCGAACTTGGCAATAAACTGGAAACTGCTAAAGTAATTTCCATCGATGAATTTGACACGCTAGCTAAAAACAATGGTATTCAGATTGTTGACTTGCGTGGCGAATCAGAGTATAAGGCAGGTCATATCGCAAAAGCAGACAATGTATTTGTAGGAACACTACAGGAAAATCTGAACAAAATCAGCAAGGATAAAACTACGGTGGTTTATTGTCAGTCGGGCGATCGTACAGCGATTGGTTACTCGTTGCTGGCGAAGAATGGTTTTAAAAATATTCTGAATTATTCAGGTGGGATGAGCGAGTGGGCAAATAGGGGCAAGCCGGTAGTGTCAGAGAATTAATTGCAAATAGATTTCATTCATTGGGGCAGACCAAAAAGTCAAATTGTCATCGCGGCCTTGAGCCGCGATCCAGCGGAGTACACACAATTCGGGATTCCGGGTCAGGCCCGGAATGACACTTCGATTGATATTTTGACTTTTTGGTCAGTCCCTATTCATTTTTCACACAGTAAAATTTTTCAGGATGAAGATACTTGGCGATTGGAAATTCTTATTACTGGCATGTCTTACGTTGGGGTTGGCTCCCTTTTTTCCGGAACCGCACATACTGGGAAAGATTCGGTGGATCGCAGGGGGTGCTGTTGGTATGCAGCCTCTTGATTGGTTCGATACAATATTTCATGGTACTCCGTGGTTGTTGATGATTGGATTTTTAATTGGCAAGGCAACACAGTTTCGTAAACAGGTAAAAAATTGATTATGACATTGGATTCAATCAAAAGCACGCTCTTCACCAACTGGCATCTGGTGCGCATCTTACGCCTTGTGTTTGGAATATTTGTTCTGGTACAGGCAGTTACTATGCGGGATGCTCTTGCCGGAATGATCTCTGCGCTATTTTTATATCAGGCATTCACAAATACTGGCTGCTGCGGGGCAAGTGGATGCGCGGTGCCAACCACATCAGTAAATAAAGATCAAAAGATAGAAGCGGTAGAGTATGAGGAAATAAAATCCTCCTCTTCTTCAAAAAACTAATCTCACTTATTCTACAGTAACGGACTTCGCAAGGTTCCTTGGCTGATCTACGTTGCAACCACGCATTACTGCAATATGATAGGAGAGCAGTTGAAGCGGCACAACCGAAATCAAAGGCATCAACGGTTCTGCTACGTGTGGCACCTCAATCACGAACTCAGACATTTTTGGTATCAGCATGTCGCCTTCAGTCACAATGGAGATAACTCTTCCTTTGCGGGCTTTCACCTCCTGAATGTTTGAAACAACTTTTTCGTAGGAGCTATCTTTGGTTGCAATGAATGCAACAGGCATATCAGCATCGATCAAGGCAATTGGTCCGTGCTTCATTTCTGCAGCCGGATATCCTTCTGCGTGGATGTAGGAGATCTCTTTTAATTTCAACGCTCCCTCTAAAGCCACAGGAAAATTATAGCCTCTTCCCAGGTAAAGGAAATTGGTTGAGTCTTTGAATTCTTCAGCGATTATTTTGATACGATCGTTGAGTGCTAATACCTTCTCTACTTTCGCAGGCAGATTTTCCATTTCCACCAGCATCTCATTAAATTTTTGTTCTGTAATCGTACCTTTCTTTTGGGCAACGATCAGCGCAATCATATTGAGAACGGTTAACTGGGCAGTGAACGCTTTAGTACTGGCCACACCAATCTCTGGGCCGGCATGGGTATAAGCACCGGCATGGGTAGCACGCGGAATGGATGAACCCACCACATTACAAACACCAAAAATGATAGCACCTTTTGATTTAGCCAGATCTATGGCAGCAAGTGTATCAGCCGTTTCACCGGATTGGGAAATAGCAATTACTACATCACCCTCGCGTACGATTGGATTTCGATAGCGAAACTCAGAGGCATATTCCACTTCTACTGGAATGCGACAAAACTCTTCAAAGAAGTATTCGGCCACCAGGCCGGCATGCCAGGAGGTTCCACAGGCAATAATGATAATGCGATCGGCCTGAACCAGTTTATTCAAATATTCACGCAGACCACCTAAGATCAAACGACCGGAAGCGGAGTCTAATCGTCCTCGCATGCAATCTCTGATAGAACGTGGCTGCTCAAAAATTTCTTTGAGCATGAAGTGTTCAAAGCCACCCTTTTCAATCGCTTCTAATTCGAGATCAACGGTCTGCACATAGGGTGTCAGTGGCAGATTCGATGTGTCCTTAATCGTAAGTTTACCATTGTTGATGATGGCTATTTCCTGATCATTTAGATAAACAACTTCATTAGTGTATTCAATAATAGGGGTTGCATCAGAGGCCATAAAAAATTCGCCACGCCCTACACCCAGTACCAGAGGACTCCCTTTACGGGCTGCAATCAACAGATTAGGATCGTTTAAAGACATAACCACAATTGCATAAGCGCCTACTACTTTGGTCAGCGCCAGACGAACAGCCTCATCCAGTGAGCAATTTTCATTCTCTTTTATGTCTTCAATGAAATGGATAAAAACTTCCGTATCGGTTTCGCTCAGAAATGTGTGGCCCTTGCGTAATAACTCTTGCTTGAGTGAAGAATAGTTTTCGATAATTCCATTGTGAATGATGGCCAGATTTTTTGTAGCCGAATAATGCGGGTGAGCGTTCTCGTCATTGGGTTCTCCGTGGGTGGCCCAGCGGGTATGCCCCATGCCAATATGACTATCTAAATTTTGGCCTTTGATGAAAGCCTCCAGTTCTGAAACTTTTCCTTTCTTCTTGTAGATATTAAGGCCGCCATTCAATAAGGCGATACCAGTACTGTCGTAGCCCCGATATTCCAGTCGTTTCAGACCTTTTATAATCACTTCGTGGGCCTGGCGATGACCTACATAGGCAACAATTCCACACATAACAGATTATGGGTTTTCGTTCAAAGTGCCCCGGGTATAATAAACCCTAAGCTTGATGTTCTCTTTTGGAAAGACAGATCGGTCAACAGCCTTCCCCATGGGTGGACTATTAGAGACAATAGACCAATATGGATATCGCTTCTGTCTTAAGTCGTATAATTTCTGAAAGAAAACTGTTGGATAACCACTGTAAGAGTTGGTAGTACTTGAATATGGCATAGAGAATACCTTATTACTACCCTGATCATCAGCGACAAACATTTTAGATAAATCAGAAACCGCAAGGGCACCATTAAAGGATACAAAATCGAGGGTATCCTGTCGGGAATCCAACGCATTGTAATGATTATCACTGCCTAGCATATTTATCGAAACAAGTTGAATGGGTTGAAAATCAACCGAAGGGTCTACTCCGCTGATATTAATCTCTGCTGAATTAATAATCAATTCAGGAATCGTATCCATGTAATCATAGAACTTGGTAAGATCAAGTTTAGTTATGATCGAAGTTCCACTTTGAATATACCGCGAAGTTGGCGATGTAAAATCTGAAGAGAATGTATTGAGTCCTGCCAATTCAGTACCTGAGCGGTCAGCATCTACCTTTGAGAAGGTGACGCAAGAGGCCATAACAAACGTAATTGATTTACTGGTACTACCGGAGTGATAATAGACTCTCAGGTAAGTATTGGTGTCAAGATTGCCTAAGCCCACCACTTTATCTGCTTGTGTAGGAAGAATGGCAATCCCTTTAAATTGCTCTTTGAAATAAAGGAAATTCGTATAGAGCGTGTCATTAGGGTTAATTGCATTGAATAACCTTTGTCCATATGAATTGTCTAATTTAATACGGGTTGTAACAACTGCATCGGCATCAGTATCTTCCAATTCAGTTTTAAAAGTATTGGCATCGATGCTTTTCTCCGCTGTCCCGATCGAATTTATATCAACATCAATATTGGAATTGAAAAAATAATCATCTTCAAAATTCAATTCTTCGGTGATTTCATGGACTGAAAATTTTTGTACGGTTTCGCCAGGTGCCCCGTAGGCATAGAAATCATATCGCAACTGAAGCACGGCAGAGTCAAACTCAGCGTCCGTATCGAGAATCGTAGTTACATCTGTAGGCCGAAATTGAGAATAAGCACCTGCACTTATGGTACCCAAAGACGGATCAACATAACTTCCAACCAGCATCCGGTTAAGTTCACCAGACAAACTGGTGGTACGCAGTGAGTCCATCCAGAGTACGCTGGTCTCCAAAGGAAATTCAGCATAAACGACCTTGAACCTCTGCTGATTACTTTTGAATCCGAGATAATTCAGGTCTTCCTGGCACGAAAAAAATAAAACTATAAGGGAAAGAAGGCAGGCACTTTTAGCCCACCAACTCCGTGTAAAGGTTATAAAACGATTCAGTGTAGTTGTCGTCTTTTTCGATGGTCTCAATTTTCGTCTCTTTAAGCTTCTTAACTAATCCTTCTAACTTTTTATTGTCTCCGGCCGTGGAAACAACATCTGAGAATTGGGCCCCTAATTTAATAAAGCCTTCGTAATCTGCAGTTTTCAAATGGCCTAACATATTGTCTTCAATATCCATCATACGCACCTTACCCATCAGGTCACCTTTAAACTTATGAGTAAAGCTGTTATTGTAGATCGTGAAAACAGTCTTGGTATTTTTGAATAACGGATCGTTCTTATAAGTAGTCTTGAGATACAGCGGAATAAAACTGGTAATCCAGTCATTGCAATGAACTACATCAGGAGCCCATCCTAGTTTGCGCACCGTTTCTATTACTCCTTTGCAGAAGAAAATTGCCCGCTCATCGTTGTCTTCATAAAATTTATTCTCCTTGTCGTGAAACATGGATTTACGATGGAAGTAATCTTCATTATCAATAAAATAAACCTGGAGTTTAGCATTTGGTATGGAGGCCACCTTAATGATCAAAGGCTTCTCTTCATCACCAACTGATATATTAATTCCTGAAAGTCTCACTACTTCATGTAACCGATTCTTTCGCTCATTAATCAACCCAAATCTTGGTACCAGAATTCGAATCTCCATCCCTCTTTCCTGCATAGCCTGGGGTAGTTTTCTGACAAAGTCAGCTACCTCCGTGGTCTGCAAAAAGGGATTGATTTCGCTGGCAACATAAAGAATACGGATTTTGGACATATTATGGATTTTTAATTCAGGACGAAAAACAGAACCACAAAAGTACGGAATTTTCACCCTTTCTTCAACTAATCATCGGATATAAGGCCTATATTTGCGACCCTTTAAAAAGGCCAGAAATGGAGATTTTCAAAGAAATTGAGCCGCTAAAGGCTTTTTTAAGGCAACAAAAAATAGCGACTCGGTCTTTAGGTTTTGTGCCTACCATGGGGGCCTTGCACCAGGGGCATCTTTCCCTAATTAAGGCTTCCAGGGTTGAAAATGCCCTCACAATTTGCAGTATCTACGTAAATCCAGCCCAGTTCAATAATCTTTCAGATCTGGCAAAATACCCCCGTACCTTAGATCAGGATATTGAGCGACTTAGAAAGACAGGTTGTGATGTGCTCTTTTGTCCGGATAACAGTGAGATGTATTCATCAGAAAGCCAGATCAAGTTTGATTTTGGCATACTGGATAAAGTTATGGAGGGCCGTTATCGCCCCGGTCATTTTAGTGGAGTAGCCCTCGTAGTTTCAAAATTATTTCACATAGTTTCTCCAGATAAGGCCTATTTCGGGCAAAAGGATTTTCAGCAATTTAAGATTATCGAAAAACTAGTTGAAGAGTTAAAATTTGAGATTACTCTTCGCTGTATGCCTATCGAAAGAGAGCCAGATGGGTTAGCCATGTCCTCACGCAATGTTCGCCTTTCGGCAGAACAGAGAAAAAAGGCAATTATTTTTTATGATTCGCTAAAGGAGACCAGAGAATTACTGGAAAAGGGTAATTCAATGCAAAACGTTCGGCAGGTGATCAAAAACAAATTTGAAAACAGTAATGAAGTAAGGCTTGAGTATCTCGAATTAGCGGATGTGTCAAACTTAAGTCCGCAGGAAAACGTTTCAGACAAAATCAATGCTATTCTTCTTATCGCTGGCTATGTTGGAGAGGTACGATTGATTGATAATTTATTGTTGTAGTATGAGAATTGAAGTTTTAAAATCAAAAATACATCGGGTAAAAATCACGCAGGCAGAATTGCACTATGTAGGAAGTATTACCATTGACGAGACTTTAATGGAGGCGGCTAACCTGATTGAAGGCGAGAAAGTACAAGTAGTTAATATCAACAACGGTGAGCGACTGGAAACTTATGTGATAAAAGGAGAGAGAAATTCGGGCACAGTATGCTTGAATGGTCCAGCCGCCCGCAAAGCCCAGGTAGGGGACATGGTAATTATTATTTCTTATGCATCCATGGATTTTGAAGAAGCCAGGAATTTTAAGCCATCTTTGATATTTCCAGATCCAGATAATCGATTAAATTAAACTTCAGGGGGAACAAACGTGGGCACTAAACTAAAATCTATTCTTCAGTATCTGGGGCTCATTGCTATAACGGCTGCATTGCTTTGGCTTTCCCTACGTGGACTTAATGTAGAGGGTGGAGATAAATCAGAATTTATCTGGAATGCCTGGAAGAAATCTGATAAGGGATATCTGATGTTGATGGCACTAATAGCGATGATTAGTCACGTCCTTCGGGCGGTGCGATGGAAAATGCTTTTGGTACCCACAGGTAATAAGGTAACGTTAGGGAACAGTTTTCTTTCTCTTATGATTGGCTACCTGGTAAACATGGCTGTTCCTCGTGGAGGCGAAGTATCAAGGTGTTACAATCTGTACAAACTTGAAAAAACTCCGGTCGAGGTTTCCTTTGGTACCGTGGTGGTTGAACGCCTTGTAGATTTGGTTTGCCTTGTTTTGTTGATTGGCCTCTCATTCTTTGTTGAGTGGAAAAAACTGAAAGCCTTTATTGACACATTGGAATTTTCATCCTCCAGTGGTTCCTCGCTTTCTATCTGGATTTTTATTGCACTTGCCCTGTTTATAGGGTTGGGTTTTGGTGTTTACCTGTTAAGGAATAACCAAAAACTGAAAAAAATTCTAACAGGGTTTAAGGAAGGATTAATGGCTGTCTTTCGGTTAGAGAATAAAGCGCTGTTTATTTTATATTCTATAGCCATCTGGTCACTCTATTTTCTCATGAGTTATTTCGTAGTTATCGCTTTTCCGGAAACACGCGAGCTTGGATTTAGTGCTGTCCTTACCTTGTTTGCGATTGGAGCTATAGCTATGGCGGCCCCACTTCCGGGGGGCGCAGGGTCCTATCATACACTGGTGCCATTGGGTTTGGTGATGTTATATAATCTGCCTAAGGCAGATGCCATTGCTTTTGTATTCATTTTTCATGGCTGGCAAACCCTTATTATGATTGTGGGTGGTGTAGTATCTTTGATTATTAGTTATTTGATAATCCGATGGAAAAAAGCTCCGACAAAATTGTAGGTCTGGCTGAAGCGAAAGCTCAGGTAAAACAATGGCAACAGTCAGGCCTGAAGGTAGTTTTTACCAATGGATGTTTTGATTTAATTCACCTTGGCCATGTAGACTACCTTGAAAAAGCCAGGCAACTTGGTGATAAACTGGTGTTGGGTCTCAATACAGACGACTCAGTGAGTCGGTTCAAAGGCCCTGAAAGACCTTTACAGGATCAGAATTCGCGCGCCCGAGTGCTCGCGGCAATGCAATTCATTGACCTGGTCGTGTTTTTTAATGAGGACACGCCCTTTTCATTAATTTCAGAGCTGGTCCCTGATATTTTGGTAAAGGGAAGTGACTATTTGACAGAAAATATTGTTGGCGCAGATGTTGTAAAAAAGGCTGGAGGAGTAGTGAAAACTATTGAGTTTGTTCCTGGTTATTCAACTACCCGAATTGTAGAAAAAATTAAGAAAACATAAACAATAAAAAGTATGGGATTAGGCGCAATAGCAATTGGTATTTTTTTCATGATCGTGGGAATGATTGTGAGTTCCCGCCTCAAAAGTAAATTCAAGAAGTATTCTCAAATTCATTTAACCAAAGACTTAACAGGTGCTGAAGTAGCCAGGTTGATGTTGGCCGATAGCGGAATCAATGACGTTAAAGTGATTAGTGTGGAAGGACAGTTAACGGATCATTACAATCCGGCCAACCGTACCGTGAATTTAAGTCAGGAAGTATATCATGGTCGGAACGCAGCGGCTACTGCAGTGGCCGCCCATGAATGTGGGCATGCAGTACAGCATGCAACAGCGTACAGTATGTTACAGTTTCGCTCGGCCATGGTGCCCGTACAGAACGTTACAGCACAAGTTTTGAATTTTATTATGATGGCCATGATGTTCGGTAGTTTTTTTGCCGGCAGCTTCTTGCCATGGAATACAGCCCTCATGATCATCATAGCTTGTTACAGTGTCTTTGCCCTATTTTCTGTGGTTACATTACCCGTAGAATTTGATGCAAGCAAAAGAGCGTTGGCGTGGGTGAAGTCGAGAAATATCGTAACCCCAGGTGAGTATGACATGGCCAAAGATGCACTTAACACGGCTGCTATGACCTATGTGATAGCTGCTATAGGTGCGGTGGTAACTCTCATCTATTACATCATGATGTTCATGGGTTCTGATAGAGATTAAACATCTTTGTTTGTCATTTCTTTAAAGACCTTTTACTTTACAGGCCTGAGTTAACCTCAGGCCTGTTTTTTTGTTAACTTGAACTCGTAATCTCTTTACTATGAATTTTGAATTATCTGAAGAGCACCTGGCAGTGCAGGCTGCCGCTCGAGACTTTGCGCAAACTGAACTTTTGCCAGGCGTGATTGAGCGGGATACAGAGCAAAAGTTTCCGGCAGAGCAAATCAAAAAAATGGGTGAGCTAGGCTTTATGGGAATGATGGTTGATCCCCAATACAATGGAGGAGGTATGGATACAATCTCCTATGTACTTGCCATGGAAGAGATTTCAAAGGTCGATGCATCCGCTTCGGTATGTATGTCCGTAAATAATTCATTGGTGTGCTGGGGACTGGAAAAATTTGGCACGGAAGAGCAAAAGGAAAAATATTTAAAAAGGCTTGCGAGCGGAGAGGTTATTGGAGCGTTCTGTTTATCCGAACCTGAAGCCGGATCTGATGCAACCAGCCAGCATACAACAGCTGAGGATAAGGGTGAATATTATTTACTCAACGGAACGAAGAATTGGATCACCAATGGCAAGAGTTCCAGTGTGTATTTAGTTATTGCACAAACGGATGCCTCAAAGCGTCATAAAGGAATTAATGCATTAATTGTTGAAAGAGGGACGGAAGGATTTGTAGTCGGAAAGAAAGAAGATAAAATGGGTATCCGGGGGTCAGATACTCACTCACTCATGTTCTCCGATGTAAAGGTTCCCAAGAAAAATAGAATTGGTGAAGATGGATTTGGATTTACGTTTGCAATGACTACGTTGAACGGAGGTCGTATCGGAATTGCATCACAAGCCTTAGGCATTGCTTCAGGCGCTTATGAATTGGCTCTCAAATATTCCAAAGAGCGAAAAGCATTTGGTAAGCCGTTGGCCGATCATCAGGCAATTCAGTTCAAGCTGGCAGATATGGCTACAAAAATAGATGCAGCGCGGTTGCTTGTATGGCAAGCCGCCTATTTAAAGGATCAGAAAAAAGATTTTGTGAAGGCCGCGGCCATGGCCAAATTATATGCTTCACAAATAGTACAGGAAGTGACCACCGAAGCAGTTCAGATTCATGGTGGATATGGATATGTGAAAGAATTTCATGTTGAACGTTTGATGCGCGATGCCAAGATTACCCAGATCTATGAAGGCACAACAGAAATTCAGAAGATGGTAATATCCAGAGAACTTTTAAGATGACAGGTTAACAATCAAATCAAGTTCCTTGCCTTCAACTCAAGGTATTTGTTGATTGTATTAATCGTTAATTTCTCCGGACTGGTTAATATTGATTGAATGCCATGCTTCTGGAGTTCCCGGGTGATCATTTTCTTCTCGTAGCTGAAGCGTTCAGCAATTGCTTTATAATATATTTCTTTAAGACTTTCGGCAGGATTATCGGTTAATTGACGAAGCTCCGTGTTTTCAAAAAATATCACCACCAGCAAATGAGCTTTACTTAGGTTGATCAGGTACGGTAATTGACGATGCAAACTGTGAATACTTTCAAAATTGGTAAATAACAGTAGCAAACTTCGTTGTGAAATTGTTCTGCGAATTGTTGAGTATAAAACGGAAAAATCCGTTTCCAGATAAGCTGTTTTTTGGTTGTACAACACTTCCTGAATGGTGGTCATTTGGTTGTTTAAACGCGAGGCAGGAAGCAGGCTGCCAATCTTATCCTGAAAAGTAATGAGTCCGGCCTTATCTGATTTCTTTATGGCAATATTGGAGATAACCAGCGTAGCATTAATGGCGTAGTCCAATAAACTCATTCCCTGAAAAGGCATTTGCATCACCCGTCCCTTATCAATTAGAGAATAGACCTGTTGCGAGCGTTCATCCTGATATTGATTTACCATCAATCGGTTTTTACGGGCGGTGGCTTTCCAGTTAACCGTGCGGAAATCATCACCGGTTACATATTCTTTGATTAACTCAAACTCCTGATTATGCCCGATGCGTCTTATTTTTTTAATTCCGGTGTTTGTTAACCGGTGACTAATCGCCAGCAGTTCGTACTTGCGCATTTGAATGTAGGAAGGATAGACCGGAACAAGTTTATCTGCTGAGAAGCGAAACCTGCGAGCGATAAGTTTTAAAGAGGAACTTGCTAGTATGTTTACTGCACCAAATGAATACTCGCCCCGCTTTACTGGTCTTAATGTATACTTGATTACTTTCTGATCTCCGGGACCAAGCAATAAATTGAACTCGAGGTCTCTGCGCTGAAACTGATG
>Ga0075163_10006185_pt1 | contig 15892 bp, 14 predicted proteins | sample JI1023141ADNA_FD_71478 | JGI IMG/M metagenome (GOLD analysis project Ga0075163, IMG submission 71478) | Wastewater effluent complex algal communities from Wisconsin, to seasonally profile nutrient transformation and Carbon sequestration -... | ecosystem: Engineered > WWTP > Effluent > Algae... | reverse complement strand
CTGGCCCCGGTTCCACCTCGTGTGCCCGCGGCGCCTGCGGCAGCGGGGCATCAGCGCCAAGGCCGCAAAGCGGGCAATGGTCCAGATGCAGGCCGCCGGCTTGAGGCGCCGGTGCATCACCCTGGCTGGCCATGGCCGCCACAACCTTCACGCCTTGAGGCGTGCAGACCTCGGCCCAGGCCGAGTTGCCACCGCCCGCTGACATTGCACGCGAGATCGTCGGTGCAATCGCCAGGCCGAAGATCGCCAGCAGGGCGATCCACGACAGCCGGCGAAGGTGATGGCGAAGTGTCAGCACAGCGCGATTGTAGACAGCGCCTCGGCGGTGATAATGGCTGTATGTCCATCCAGACTGACGATTTCGGCCTGCCCGAGCGCGGCCCGCGCGTGGTGACCGCCAGCCCGGCCTCGGTGCAGGAGGAGGCGCTGGAGCGCGCGCTGCGCCCGAAGGGCCTGGCCGAGTACGTTGGGCAGGCCAAGGCCCGCGAACAGCTGGAGATCTTCATCGGCGCGGCCAGGAAACGCAGCGAGGCGCTCGACCATGTGCTGCTGTTCGGCCCGCCGGGCTTGGGCAAGACCACGCTGAGCCACATCATCGCCAACGAGCTCGGCGTGAACCTTCGCCAGACCAGCGGGCCGGTGCTGGAGAAGCCGAAGGACCTGGCCGCCATCCTCACCAACCTCGAGAAGAACGATGTGCTCTTCATCGACGAGATCCACCGCCTCTCGCCGGTGGTCGAGGAGATCCTGTATCCCGCGCTGGAGGACTACCAGATCGACATCATGATCGGCGAGGGCCCGGCCGCGCGCTCGATCAAGCTCGACCTGCAGCCCTTCACGCTCGTGGGCGCCACCACCCGCGCCGGCATGCTGACCAACCCGCTGCGCGACCGCTTCGGCATCGTCGCGCGGCTGGAGTTCTACACCGCCGAAGAGCTGACCCGTATCGTCACCCGCTCGGCCGGCCTGCTCAATGTGCCGGTGGATGCAGAAGGTGCGCTTGAGATTGCCCGCCGCTCGCGCGGCACGCCGCGCATTGCCAATCGGCTGTTGCGCCGCGTGCGCGACTATGCGGACGTGAAGGCGCGCGGGAGCATCGACAAGCCCATCGCCGACCTCGCGCTGAAGATGCTCGATGTCGACCCGATGGGCTTCGACGTGATGGACCGCAAGCTGCTCGAGGCCGTGGTGCACCGCTTCGACGGCGGCCCGGTGGGGCTGGACAACGTGGCCGCGGCCATCGGTGAAGAGCCCGGCACGATCGAGGACGTGATCGAGCCCTACCTGATCCAGCAGGGCTACCTGCAACGCACGCCGCGCGGGCGCATCGCCACGCTGCTGGCTTACCGGCACCTGGGGCTGACTCCACCGCAGCGCGGCGGAAGCGATCTGTTCGAGGCCTGATCAGGCGGCGGGCGCAGCCCGCCTGCGATACCAGGCCAGCAGCTCGCCGACGAAACCACGGCGGAAGGCCACCACGCACAACACGAAGATCACACCGATGATCACCGTGACCCACGAGCCCACGCGGTCCGCCAGGAAGTTCTGCAGCCCGATGATGGTGAACGCCCCCAGCACCGGGCCGGCAAACGTGCCCATGCCTCCGAGCAAGGTCATCAGGACCACCTCGCCCGAGAGCGACCAATGGGCGTCCGACAAGGTGGCGAAACCCAGCACGAGGGTCTTCAGCGAGCCGGCCAGGCCGGCCAGCGTGGTGGACAGCACGAAGGCCAGCAGCTTGTACCTGTCGACGTCGTAGCCCAGCGAAACGGCGCGCGGCTCGTTTTCGCGGATCGCCTTCAGCACCTGGCCATAGGGCGAGTGCACGATGCGGATGACGCCGAGGAACACCGCCACGAAGACCGCCAACACCACGTAGTACATGGTGACGTCGCTGGCCAGCGAGATGAAGCCGAACAGGGTGCCGCGCGGCACGCCCTGCAGCCCATCCTCCCCGCCGGTGAAGGGCGCCTGCAGCCAGACGAAGTAGATCATCTGCGCCATGGCCAGCGTGATCATCGCGAAATAGATGCCCTGGCGCCGTATGGCGATCAGCCCGACCGCCAGGCCCATCAGGCCCGCACCGGCCGTGCCCACGAGCACGCCCAGTTCGGGCGACAAGCCAGCCGATTTGACCAACCAGCCGGTGAAGTAGGCGGCTGCTCCCAGGTAGGCCGCATGGCCGAAGGACAGCAGGCCGGTGAACCCCAGCAGCAGGTTGAAAGCCACTGCGAAGATCGCGAAGCACAAGGCCTTCATCATGAAGATCGGGTACAGGCCGATGAAGGGAGCGGCCAGCAACACGGCCAACCCGCCCCCCCACGCCCAACGGGACCGGCGAGCCAACAGGGATTCGGTCGAGGCGCTCATCACTTCTCCTTGCCGAACAAGCCCGCCGGCCGGATGATCAGCACGATGGCCATGATGACGAACACCACGACACTCGACGCCTCAGGGTAGAAGACCTTGGTCAGGCCCTCGACGAGGCCCAAAGCAAGACCGGTGAGGATGGAGCCCAGGATCGAGCCCATGCCGCCGATCACCACCACCGCGAACACCACGATGATCAGGTTGCTGCCCATCAGCGGCGTGATCTGGATCACCGGCGCGGCCAGCACGCCGGCGATGGCGGCCAAGCCAGCGCCGGCACCGTAGGTCAGCATCACCATCATCGGCACGTTGACGCCGAAGGCCTGCACCAGCTTCGGGTTCTCGGTGCCGGCGCGCAGGTAGGAGCCCAGCCGCGTGCGCTCGATGATCCACCACGTCACCAGGCAGATCGCCAGAGACGCGAACACCACGAAGCCGCGGTAGTTGGGCAGCACCATGAAGCCCAGGTTGGTGGCGCCCTGCAAGGCCTCCGGCACCGCGTACTGCTGGCCCGACACCCCGAACTGCTCGCGGAACAGGCCCTCGGCGATCAGCGCCAGGCCGAAGGTCAGCAGCAGGCCGTAGATCGGGTCGATGTTGTAGAGGTGCTTGAGCAGGGTCCGCTCCACCACCACACCCAGGGCACCGACCACCAGTGGCGCGATGACCAGCGCCCACCAGAAGCCGATGCCGAACTGCTCCATGGCGTACCAGGCCACGTAGGCGCCGATCATGTAGAGCGCACCATGGGCGAAGTTGACGATCCCCAGCAGGCCGAAGATCACCGCCAGGCCCAGGCTGAGCATGGCGTAGAACGACCCGTTGACCAGCCCCAGCAGGAGCTGGCCAAGGAAGGCCTGCAGGGGAATGCCGAAGATCTCCATGACGTCTTGCCGAAACTCAATAGGCTATCGAAGAAGCGAGCCCGGCGCCGGGCCGCCCCAAGGCGGGCGAGACCCACTCCGGGGGGTCAAGCTCGGTACTCCGGGCTTGGTGGGCCGTCATTTCCAGAGCGCGCACTTGGTTTCGGCCTTGGTCGTGAACGCGTCCTCGCCCTTGATCACCTGCGAGACGTTGTAGTAATCCCAGGGCTCGGTGGACTGCTGCGGCGTCTTCACCTGCATCAGGTACATGTCGTGCACCATGCGGCCGTCGTCGCGGATGTAGCCGCCCTTGGCGAAGACGTCGTTGATCTTGGTCTTCTTCATCTGGGCGATGACCTTGTCCGAATCGTCGCTGCCCACGGCCTTGACGGCTGTGAGGTACTGCAGCGTGGCGGAGTAGTCCGCTGCCTGGATCGACGAGGGCATGCGCTTGATCTTCTCGAAGAATTTGCGGCTCCAGGCTCGCGCCTCGGCGTCCTTGTTCCAGTACCAGCTGTCGGTGAGGTACATGCCCTGGGTGGTCTTGAGGCCCAGCGAGTGGATGTCGTTGATGAACACCAGCAGGCCGGCCAGCTTCATGGTGCTGGTGATGCCGAACTCGTTGGCCGCCTTGATCGAGTTGATGGTGTCGCCGCCGGCATTGGCCAGGCCCAGGATCTGCGCCTTGCTGCCCTGCGCCTGCAGCAGGAACGACGAGAAGTCGCTGGCAGACAGCGGGTGCTTGACCGAGCCGACGATGGTGCCGCCGGCCGCCTTCACCACGGTGGAGGTGTCGTTCTGGAGTGCAGCGCCGAAGGCGTAGTCCGCCGTCAGGAAGTACCAGGTCTTGCCGCCGGACTTGACCACGGCGTTGCCGGTGCCCTTGGCCAGGGCCACGGTGTCGTAGGCCCAATGCACGGTGTAGGGCGAGCACTGCTCGTTGGTGAGCGCCGAGGTGGCGGCACCGATCGGGATGAACAACTTCTTCTTCTCGAGCGCCACCTTCGCCATGGCCAGGTTGGTGCCCGAGTTGGTGCCGCCGATCAGCATGTCGACACCCTGGGTGTCGAACCACTCGCGCGCCTTCGCTGCGGCCACGTCGGCCTTGTTCTGGTGGTCCGCCACCAGCAACTCGACCTTCTTGCCGTTGACCGCGCCGCCCAGGTCCGCCATGGCCATGCGGATGGCCTCGGCACCAGCCGGCCCGTCGATGTCGGCGTACAGGCCGGACAGGTCGGAGATGAAGCCGATCTTGATCACGTCACCGGAGATCTGGGCCTGCGCGGGTGCGCTGGCACCCAGGGTAGCGGCCAGGGCCAAGCTGCAGGCGGCGGGGATTTTCTTCAGTGTCATCATGTTCTCCAAGGGATCGGGTGGGGGTGGTGGGTGGCGGGCTCAGACGCCCAGGTACTCGTGCAAGCGCTCCATGCGCTCGGGTAATTCGGCCTGGGTGAACTCCTGGATCACTTCGCCGTGCTCCATCACCAGGAAGCGGTCGGCCAAGGGGGCGGCGAAGCGGAAGTTCTGTTCGACCATCACGATGGTGTAGCCCTGGCCACGCAACGTGGTGACCATCTCGGCCAGCTTCTGCACGATCACCGGCGCCAGGCCTTCGGAGATCTCGTCCAGCAGCAGCAGCTTGGCGCCGGTTCGCAGAATTCGCGCCACGGCGAGCATCTGCTGCTCACCGCCTGACAGGCGCGTGCCCTGGCTCTGGGCCCGCTCCTTCAGGTTCGGGAACATCGCGTAGATCTGCTCGACGCTCATGCCGCCGGCCGCCAGTTGCGGAGGCAGCATCAGGTTCTCCTCGGCCGACAGGCTCGAGAAGATGCCGCGCTCCTCGGGGCAATAGCCGATGCCCATGCGTGCGATGCGGTGCGTCGCCAGGCCGATGGTCTCGGTGCCGTGGACCTGGATCGATCCCTTTCGGCTGCCGATCAGGCCCATGATGGCGCGCAAGGTGCTGGTGCGTCCGGCGCCGTTGCGGCCGAGCAGGGTGACGACCTCGCCCTCGTCCACGTGCAGGTCGACGCCGTGCAACACATGCGACTCGCCGTACCAGCCGTGCAGGTTCTTGACCTCCAGCATGCGCTTGCGGCCGGCCATCAGTGGGCTCCTTGCAATTCGGTCTGGGCGCTGCCCATGTAGGCCTCGATGACCGCCGGGTTCCTGGAGACCTGGTCGTACGGGCCCTCGGCCAGCGTGGCGCCACGCTGCAGCACGGTGATGGTGTCGGCAATGCTGGCGACCACGCTCATGTTGTGCTCGACCATCAGCACCGTGCGGTCGGCCGCGACCTTCTTGATGAGCTGGCGGATCCTGTCCACGTCCTCCAGGCCCATGCCCTGGGTGGGCTCGTCGAGCAGCATCAGCGTCGGGTTCATCGCCAGCGTGGTGGCGATCTCCAGCGCACGCTTGCGGCCATAGCTCAGCTCGACTGCCGTGAGGCCGGCGTACTTCTCCAGATCCACCTCACTCAGCAGTTCCATAGCCCGGCCGTCGAGCTGCGCCAACGAGCGCTCCGAACGCCAGAAGTGGAACGAGTTGTGGAGCTGGCGCTGCAAGGCCACGCGCACGTTCTCCAGCACCGTCAGGTGCGGGAACACCGCTGAGATCTGGAACGAGCGGATCACGCCACGCCGTGCAATGCGGGCCGAGCTCTCGCCCGTGATGTCGTGACCATCGAACAGGATCTGGCCGGAGGTGGGCGTCAGGAACTTCGTCAGCAGGTTGAAGCAGGTGGTCTTGCCGGCGCCATTGGGGCCGATCAGGGCATGGATGCTGCCCCGCCGCACGCGCAGGTTGACCTGGCTCACGGCGACGAAGCCCTTGAACTCCTTGGTCAGGGCGCGCGTCTCGAGGATGGTGTCGGTGGCAGTCATGCGGCAGTTGCCGGGTTGGCGGCAAAGGCTTCGGTGAAGGGCGCTGCGCCGCCCAAACGCTGCGTCAGTGCCTGGGCAGCCAGCATGACGGCGTCACGGTATCGGGCCAGGCCATCCGCCTCGGGCTGGACCTTGTGCACGCAGATACCCAGGCCGGCCACCGGCTGGCCCGCAGCGTCGAACACCGGCGCGCCGATGCAGTAGACGCCCGTGCGCACGCCTTCGTCGTCGATGCTGTGGCCGCGTTGGCGGGTCTTGGTGAGTTCCTTCATCAATTCGGACATGCGCACCGGCCGCGTCCCGGCCATGGGCGCCAACGGCCCCGGGCCAAGCAGCCCGCGTACGGTGTCGGGCGATTGGAAGGCCAGTTGCACCTTGCCGGTGGCAGCCAACCAGGCCGGCAGGCGCATGCCCACCTTGAAGGCCAGCCCCAGCGGCCGGGTACCTTGGCGCGCGGCGATATAGACCACCTCGCGACCGTTCAGGACCGACAACAGCACAGTCTCCTCGGGCGCTGCGGCAGCGTCGGGCCACAAGGCGTTGAACTCCTGGGCCACGCCGGTGCTGGCCACGAAGGCCTCGGCCAGGCTCATCACGCGAGGGCCGAGGCGGAACGCGCCGTCGTCCTGCCGCCGCAGGTAGCCATGGCTCAGCAGTGTGCTGCACAGGCCGTGCACGCTGCTCTTGGGCAGGGACAGGTCGGCAGCCAGCCGGGCCAGGCTCATCGGCTCACGCTGTTGTGCCAGGCGGTCCAGCAGGCTCAAGGCCCGTTGCACCGCAGGCACGACCGCGCCGCGCGCACTCGCGGCGGCGGCACGGCGTTGGGGGCGGACGATGGGCGTCAAGGTCACAGGCGTTTGCAAGGCATCAGCGGTGGACTTCGGCCGCGACGGAGTGGCGCGCGGGTTCAGCAGGTTGAACACCTGTTCAGCCTGCCGAACGCAGTGTAGGCAGCCTGCCCCCGGGTGGGGCCGGTTCGGCTCGCCACCTCGGGAAAGCACGAACAGGGTTAGCCCGACTCGGCTTCGGTGCTGGCGAGCGGCGCCGGTTGACGCGCCGCCCCTGGCGAACACATGCGCCCGGCCAGCCACAGAAGTGCCACGACGCCCAGCGCCCCCGCAGCCAAGGTGCTCATGGGGATGCGGTGGGCCACCCACAGCAACGCCAGAGTGCCCACCATCGCAGCCAGGAACACCGCCACGGCAGCCACCTGGCGGGCCGGTGTCAGCGGGACTTCATAGGGAACCCGCCGCAGGGTGAAGGGCTCGCCGGGAAACCGTGCTGCGACGTCCGCCGGCCGCCAGCCAGGTGGCGCGAACCAGCGTTTGACCTTGTCCGACCAGGACCGGGTGTACCAGCAGTCGCGCAGGATCTCTGCATAAAAGCTCAGGTTGGCCCAGACCGGGTCCCAGCTGCGCAACGGCTTGATGGTGCCGTAGACGCAGGGCTCGGCATCGTCCTCTTCGACGAAGCTGCCGAACAGACGGTCCCAGACGATGAGGATGCCGCCATAGTTCTTGTCCAGGTACCTGGGGTTCACCGCGTGGTGCACACGGTGGTTGCTGGGCGAGCAGAACCAGCGGTCGAACCAACCCAGGCGGCCGATCTGCTGGGTGTGGACCCAGTACTGGTACAGCAGGTCGATCAGGGCCACCGTGCCGAACACCAGCGGCGGCACGCCCAGCACCGCCATCGGCAGGTAGAACACCCAACCGGCGATCCAGCCGCTGCCGGTCTGGCGCAGCGCGGTGGAGAGGTTGTAGTCCTCGCTCTGGTGGTGCACCACATGGGCGGCCCAGAACAGGGCCATCGTGTGACCGAAGCGGTGCAGCCAGTAGTAGCAGAAGTCGTACAGCAGCAGGCCACCCAGCCACACCCACCAAGCGTCCACCGGGAGCGGCGCGATCGCCACATGCTGGAAGACCCAGGTGTACAGCCCGATGTTGGCCACACGGGTGAACAGGCCCACCACCTGGCTCATCATGCCCAGGCCGATGCTGTTGATCGCGTCGGCCAGGCGGTAGGTGTTGCGGCCGCGACGCCAGCCCACGACTAACTCGAGCGCGATCAGGCCAAGGAAGACAGGGGTCGCCAGGACGATGACCTGGGCAGGCGTGGGAGTCATCCCGCCATGATCGCGCCGAACCGTGGAGCGGAGGTGGCCACCTGGGGAAAGCCCGGTGGGGGCCTTGCCTACACCTCGTCCAGCGCGTCGCCTTGGAGATGCTGCACGTCGCCCCAGCCGACCAGCGTGAAGCCCTGCGCCGTGTGCAGGAGACGGTTGACGCCGGTGTTGGCGAGCTCCCAGGTGCGCGGGGCGTCCAGTGCGATGCGCGAGGCTGCGCGGTACAGGCAATCCAGCACGCCGCCATGGGTGACCAGCAGCAGGGTGCGCCCCGGGTGCGCCTTGGCCAGGCGCGTGGCAGTGGCCACGCTGCGCTCGTAGAAGGCCTGCAAGGTTTCCCCGCTCTCGGGGCCGTAGGCCGGTTCTCGCCGCCGCCAGCGTGCGCTCTCCTCGGGCCAGCGTTGCTCCACCTCGGCGTAACTGTGGCCCTGGAAGATGCCGAAGTGGCGCTCACGCAGCCCCGGGTCGGTGTCCACCCGCAGGCCGCATCGCTCAGCCACCGCCAGTGCGGTGTCGCGTGCCCGGGACAGGTCGCTTGAGACGATGGCATCCGGCGCGTCGTCAGCCAGCGCCTCTGCCAGGCGGCGTGCCTGGGCCAGGCCGTTCTCGTTCAGGGCCACATCGAGCTGGCCCTGCAGGCGGGCCTCGACGTTCCAGGCGGTCTCGCCATGGCGCACGGCAATGATGCGGGTCAAGCTCTCCATCGTGCGTTCACACGCCCCAGACGATCGGTTCGCCTGCTTCGTGAGCGCGGCGCATCATCTGGGTCAATGGCCAGGTCCGCTGGCGCAGGCTGATGGCATCGGGCTTGGGGGTGTCCGGGTCGTTGCCGGCGGCCTCCCGGGCGGCTTCATCGGCAGCCACGGCATCTGCCAGTGCCTGTATCGCAGCAGGCATCTGAGCGGGCTCGATGATGCCCCGGGGCGCCACAACCTTGCCGATCAGGCCCAGCACGCGGTCACCCGTGGGGCCCAGCATGATCACGTCGCCGGCAACCGAACTCTTGAACTTGTAGATCATCTCCGGGCGATCATCGCACGATCTCCCGGGGATGCGCGAGCGGGTGCGGAGGCCCGGCCCGACGGGTGCGGTGCCCGGGCCAGCAAGCTCGCCACGTCCAGCGGGCGGCAGTGCAGGAAGCCTTGCCAGGCCGAGCAGCCCAGCGCCGCGAGCGGCGCCCGCTGATTTTCGGCCTCCACACCCTCGGCGTATACGGCCAGGCCCAGGCTGTGCGCGGCGGTGGTCAGCGCGGCGGCCATGCCAGCGTCCGGGCCGGCACCGCGACCGAGGGCCACCACCAGATCGCGGTCGAGTTTCACGGCCGCAAACGGGAACCGCCGCAACAAGCCCAGGCTGGCGTCGCCTCGGCCACAGTCGTCCAGAAGAATGCGAACGCCGAGTTGGTGCAGCGCCTGCAACTGGGCCTGCGCGGTTTCGGGATCGGCCTGCAAGGCCGCCTCGGTGAAGTCCAGTTCCAGATCGGCTGCCAGCCAGCCAGCTGCGTCCAGCGCGGCAGCCACGCGTCGTGCATAGCCGGGCTGCTGGAGTGAGGCGGCGCCCACATTGAGATTCAGCCGCCAGGCAAAGCCGGCAGCACGCCAGCGCAAGGCTTGGCGCAGGCCATGTTCCAGCGCCCAGTCGTCCAGCACGACACCGAGACCAGCGCGCTCGGCCAGGGGAAGAAACTGCGAAGGCGCCAACAGCCCATGCTCACCGTCGTTCCAGCGCAGGAGTGCTTCGACCGACTGCACCTGGCCGCTCGCCATGTCCACTCGCGGCAGATAGCGAAGGCGCAATGCCTGTGCCGCATCGCCTTCGCGCAGGCTGCGCTCCAGGCGGACCTGGCGCGGGCCGTCGTCGGGGCTGCCGAAGGCGTGTACCCGGCAGTCCGAGCCCCCCGAATGGCGGGCCCGCTCCAGCGCGGCCTCGGCGTGGCCAAGCAGGTCGTCAGCACACAGCCCGGCTTGGGGATAGGCGGCGATGCCGACAGCCGCGGGCAGGCCAGCAGTGGCCAGCGGCCCGCCGGTGGGTCGCCCAGCCAGATCGATCACCCGGCGCGCAAGCCCTTCGGCAGCGGCTTCACCACCCTGGCGGACCAGGACAGCGAAACGCGCACCGCCCAGTCTGGCGAGCAGATGCTGTGCCGGGATGCAGGCGCGCAGGCCCTCGACCAGCTCACCCAGGCTTCGCACCTGGCTTCGACCGTCCAGTGCGAACAACTGCTGCCTGTCGAACTCGATGCAAAGCAAGGCCAGCGGCGTGCCATCTCTCCGCGCCTGGCCGACGGCATCGTCCAGCGCATGGACCAGGCCCCCTCGATCAGGCCAGCCGCTGATTTCGTCGACCTGCCCGCGGCCACTGCGCGGTGCGCCGGGGCGGCGAGGATTGGTTTCGCGGAACGAGTAGACGCGGCCAATGGGCCGGCCCTGGCTCCACTGTGGCTGGATATGTCGCTCAAGTTGCGCACCGTCCAGCAGGTGCACCGTGTCGACGCTCTTGAGCAAGGTATGGTCCGCGATATCGTCCAGGCGCTCCTGGTAGGCCCCCGGCGCGAGCGTCTGCTGGGCCATCCAACGGTAGACCGCCGCGTCGTCGCGCTCGGCCAGCGCCGACTCGGGCAAGGCCCACAGCGCGGCGAACCGGCGATTGAAGGCTTGGATCCGGCCCTTCAGATCCGTGACGAGGATGCCGTCTGCAGTGGCTTCGAGCGTCGCACGCAGTTCGGCCAGCAGGCCATCGCGCTCCTGCTCGGCTCGGTGTTCATCGCTGCGGCTGCGCAACAGCACCAGGTAGCAGGCCACACCATGGCGGCCAGTGCCCAGGCCACCGATCGGTACCACGCGCCGGTGCACGCGTGCCACGCTGCCATCTGCGCGGGCCAGTTCGGTCTCGCTGTCGAGTGCCCCCGGCGCGCCGCTGCGCACATCGGCCCAGAAGGCGGCGTCCTCGAGTGTCGGCAGCAGGTTGGCAGCAGACCGGCCCAGCAGGCACTCGGGCGATTCACCAAGCCAGGCAGCCGCAGCGCGGTTGACGTGCAGCACGCTGGCGTCGCTTGCATCGACCAGCCACGCGGGATCCTCCAGGCTGTCGACCAGCTCGGCTCGCGCGCTGGCCTGGCCCGTCATCCACGCGATGCCCGCATCGGCACCGCTCATCACGCAGCCTCTTGCGGCACGGGGGCGGCCGCGACGTCGAAGAAATAGGCCACGCGCTGGCGCGGCGCCAGGCAATCGGCCGCACGCGCCGGCAGTTGCGTCGGCTTGAGGCTGCGGCGGATGCCCAGATCCGGGCAATCTTCCAGGTTCAGATGGAGGGCGCGCTCGGTGCCGACACCGGGATCACAGACCCGAACCATCGGCTTCAGCGGGCGGGCCGAGTTGACCGTCATCACCATCGCGTAGCGGTCGTCCGACAGCTGCACCAGCGAGCCGGGAGGGTAGATGCCCATCATGCGGATGAAGCCGTTCAGGACCGCGGCATCGAACTTCGATCGGGCCTGGGCAAACATGCGCGACAAGGCCTCGTGCGGCGTCAGCGACTTGGATGGCGTGGCCGCATTGCACAGGTTGTCGTAGTGGTTGATCATCGAGACGATGCGCGCGCCCGGCGACATGCGCTCACCCGTGGTCCCCTTGGGGAAACCGCTGCCGTCGGCCAGCTCATGGTGCTGGGCCAGCACCAGCAGCGCACCGGCCGACAACCCCATGCGTCTCCCCAGGGTGATGCCGTGGCCCACATGGTCGCGGTACAGCGAGGCTTCGGCCGAGGTGAAGTCCTCGTGGGCAAGGCGCACACGGTCGGGCAGCGAGAGCTTGCCCACGTCGTGCAGCAACGCGCCGGTTCCCAGGTCATGCATATCGCTCTCCGAGACACCGAGCGAGCGAGCGAGGAGTAACGACACCACGGTGACGTTGATGGCGTGCGCCGAGTGGCGGTCCCCGGAGGGCTCTCCCAGCACGCGCACGCACAGTTCGCCGTCCACAAGCATCTTGTCCAGCAGTGCGCGGGTCAGCGCCTTGGCGTTGTCACGGGCCTGCTCGGGCTCGCCACCCACCGAGTCGTTGATGCGGCGGAGATCGCGGCAGGCTTCCTGGTACTGGCGCTCGCATATCCGCAATGCCGCCAGTTCGGCCTCACGGCGGGCGTCGGCCCGGCGGCGGGCCTGTTCGGCGGGATCGATGGGCGCGTTGGGCTGAGCCAACTCCGGCATGGTCTCGCTGCGCAACACTTCGCCAGCGGACGACGCCGTGGTGCACTCCGCCACAGGCTGGTCGCTGCGCTCCGGGCTCCAGCGCAGCTTCTTCAGGCCCAGCGAGCGGATCGTCTCGATCTGCTCGCGCGAGCCGATCTTGAAGCTGGAGAGCGGAAACGGATGCGACATCCACCCCACGTCGAGGTGAACGAACATTCCGATGCGCAGATCCTGCGGTTCGACGATGGCTGTCATGTCGCGGCGTCCCTGGAGGTAACACCCGGGTGGCCCCCAGGCTCTTCACCCCATTGATCGGCTACACGGCGCCGAAACTTGAGGGGTCTCAGGCTTCAGGGGTGTGCGCGGGCAGCAATGCCGGGGTCCGCAGGAGAACGTGCCTCAGCGTGTGCGGGACTGCGCGCGCCACGCGGTGGGCGACACCCCGCACAGGCGCTGGAAGAAGCGGGTGAAGTAGCCCGGGTCGGCGAAGCCCAGATCCATGCCGATGCGCTTGACGCTGAGCGTGGTGTAGGCCAACTGGCGCTGGGCCTCGAGCGCCATGCGGGCATGCAGAAGGCCCAGCGCACTGCGCCCCAGCACCGCCTGGCACACGCGGTTCAATTGGGTGGCGGTGATGCCGAGTTCGGCCGCCAGGTCCGCCACGCTGGGCTGAAGGCGGAAGCGGGCATCCACCAAAGCGCGGTAACGCGCCAGATGGGACTGGGCACGGCCTTGCGGGCCGCCCAGCGCCGGCTCCTCGGCCGGCAGGGCTCGGGCCAGTGCCAGCAACAGTTGCACCAAGCCAGCGTCGATGGCCGCTGCGCGCCAGGTGCGGTGGCCGGCGAACTCACTGGCCAGGGCCCGTGCGGCGGCCCCCACCGGCCTGGGGTCGCCCTGAGCGCGTGCGCCCGCCGAGCCCCACGACAGCACCCGGCTGCGCTCGAACAGGCTCCACAGGCCGGGTTCTGCCGCCAGCACCTGCCGAACATGAGGCTCCTGCACCGTGACGACAAGGCCGTCGATGCCCGGCTCGAAGGCAAAACCGTGTGCGGCTGCCGCCGGCACGGTGACCGCCGCCGGGCCGGCCAAGGGCACCGCACGGCCGTCCAGATGAGCCTCGGCCCGGCCGCTGGTGATGTGCAGAATTTGAAACAGTATCTCGTGCCGATGCGGCCGGATCTCCCAGTCGTGCAAGCGGCTCCGAGCCGTGATGGTTTCGACATGCAGGCGCTCAGCCACAAAGGTGGCCCCATGCTCTCCGTAGAGTTGGAAGGCCGGCAGGGCCGGGGCAGGGTGGCTGGCTTTCATCGAATGTTCGAATTGTGCAAGGCCGTGCCGAATCCGTCCATTGAAGGCAGCACCACGCGGCCCTACGCTGTCGCACCATTCAACGGCCCACTGGGCCCGCCCCACGGAGACACCCCATGCGCACTCAAGTTGCCATCATCGGCGCAGGCCCCTCGGGCCTGCTGCTTGGCGCCCTGCTGCACAAGGCGGGCATCGACCACGTGATCGTCGAACGCCAGAGCCCGGACTACGTGTTGGGCCGCATCCGCGCCGGCGTGCTGGAGCAGGTGGCGGTGGATCTGCTGGACGAGGCCGGGGTGGGCGAGCGCATGCACCGTGAGGGCCTGCCGCACGACGGCTTCTCGCTGGCCTTCGACGGCGGCCACCACCGTGTCGACCTGCATGCCTTGACCGGCAAACGGGTGATGGTCTATGGCCAGACAGAGGTCACCCGCGACCTGATGGACGCGCGCACGTCGGCCGGCCTGACGACCGTGTACTCGGCCGAAAACGTGGCCATCCAGGGATTCGATGGCAGCCGCCCGACACTGAGCTATCGCCACGCTGGCGCGGATCACGAGATCCAGGCCGACTTCATCGTCGGGTGCGACGGCTTCCACGGCATCGCCCGCGCCAGTGTGCCGACCAGCGCGATCGAGACCTTCGAGAAGGTCTACCCTTTCGGCTGGTTGGGCGTGCTGGCCGACGTGCCCCCGGTGCACGAAGAGCTGATCTACGCCAACCATTCGCGCGGTTTCGCCCTGTGCAGCATGCGCAGCAAGACCCGGGTCCGCTACTACGTTCAGTGCTCGCTCGACGACCATGTCGAGGACTGGACCGACGGCCGCTTCTTCGCCGAACTCAGGCGCCGCCTGCCCGAGAGCGATGCGGCACGGCTGATCGAGGGCCCGTCGATCGAGAAGAGCATCGCGCCGCTGCGCAGCTTCGTCGCCGAGCCGATGCGCTTCGGCCGCCTGTTCCTGGCTGGCGACGCCGCCCACATTGTGCCTCCCACCGGCGCCAAGGGCCTGAACCTGGCGGCATCCGACGTCGGCATCCTCAGCCGCGCGCTGGCGGAGCACTACCGTGGCTCGGCGGTGGGGCTGGACACCTACTCGCAGCGCGCCCTGTCGCGCATCTGGAAGGCCGAGCGGTTCTCCTGGTGGTTTACCTCGCTGATGCACCGCTTCCCCGAAACCGGGGAGTTCGGCCGCAAGATGCAACGCGCTGAACTGGACTACCTGGTCAACTCCGAGGCGGCGATGAAGGCGATGGCGGAGAACTACGTCGGTCTGCCCCTGGACGCATGAAAAAGGCGTGGCTCTCTACAATCGGCCCATGAGCCCCCGCCCTGCCCCCCCCTACACCCGCGCCGCCGCGCTGCCGGCCATCCTGGCCCAACGCATTGCCATCATCGATGGTGCGATGGGCACGATGATTCAGCGCTACCGGCTGGGCGAGGCGGATTTCAGGAACGAGGCGCTGCAGTCGCACCCGAAGGACCTGAAAGGCAACAACGACCTGCTGGCCCTGACCCGGCCCGATGTGATCCGCGAGATCCACGAGCAGTACCTGGCGGCCGGGGCCGACCTGATCGAGACCAACACCTTCGGCGCCACCTCGATCGCGCAGGAAGACTATGGCCTGGCACCGCTGGCGCGCGAGATGAACGTGGCGGCAGCACGCATCGCCCGGGAAGCCGCCGATCGCTACAGCAACGCCGACAAGCCGCGCTTCGTGGCCGGTGCACTGGGGCCCACGCCACGCACCGCCAGCATCAGCCCGGAGGTGAACGACCCCGGCGCACGCAATGTCAGCTTCGACCAATTGCGCGACGCCTACAAGGAGCAGGCCGCCGCCCTGCTCGAGGGCGGCTGCGACCTGTTCCTGGTGGAAACCATCTTCGACACGCTGAACGCCAAGGCGGCGATCTTCGCGCTCGACGAGCTGATGGAGGAAACCGGAGAGCGCCTGCCGGTGATCATCTCGGGCACGGTCACCGACGCTTCGGGGCGCATTCTTTCCGGCCAAACTGTAGGCGCCTTCTGGCACTCCGTGCGCCACGCCAGACCGCTGGCGGTGGGCCTGAACTGTGCGCTGGGTGCGGCGCTGATGCGGCCCTATATCGAAGAGTTGTCGCGACTGGCTGGCGATACCTTCATCAGTTGCTACC
>Ga0075163_10006184_pt1 | contig 15893 bp, 7 predicted proteins | sample JI1023141ADNA_FD_71478 | JGI IMG/M metagenome (GOLD analysis project Ga0075163, IMG submission 71478) | Wastewater effluent complex algal communities from Wisconsin, to seasonally profile nutrient transformation and Carbon sequestration -... | ecosystem: Engineered > WWTP > Effluent > Algae... | reverse complement strand
ACTGGTGAAACCGCCGAAGGCTTCTCGGTGGTGCTCAACGACGCGGTGGGTGCCACCATCCTCGAAGGCACCGCCAGCACCCTGATCGGCAACGACGACACCGGCCTGACCCTCACCGCCTTCGGCGGCAGCGAGAAGTACGAAGGCGACACCGGCACCACCCTCTTCACCTACCGGGTTGAACGGCTGGGCAGCAACACCGACACCGTAACCCTCGACTGGCATGTGGAAGGCGTGGGCAGCTACCCGGTCACCGCCAGCGACTTCGTCGGCAACGTACTGCCCAGCGGCAGCATCACCCTGACGCCGGGCCAGACCATTTACGACATACTGATCCCGGTCTCCGGCGACAACGTGCTCGGCCCCGACCAGAGCTTCCGGGTCGTGCTCACCAACGCCGTCGGCATCGACCTGATCAACGACCAGGCCTCCGGCGTCATCCTCAATGACGACAGCCAGTTCAGCATCACCGCCATCGACACCAGCCTTGCCGAGGGCAACAGCGGCGGCGGCACCGCCTACCGCTTCACCATCACCCGCGCCGGGGCCGACGAGCTGGCGGCCGACATCGACTGGCAGGTGGCGGGCAGCGGCTCGGCCCCCGCCAACGCGGCCGACTTCCTGGGCGGTGTGCTGCCCGGCGGCACCCTGCACTTCCAGGCCGGCGAGACCACCAAGGAGCTGATCATCCAGGTCGCCGCCGACACCGTGGGCGAATCGGACGAGCAGTTCTCCGTGCTGCTCTCCAGCACCGGCGGCGGGGTCACCGTCAATCCGCTGCAGTCCAGCGCCGCCGCCACCATCATCGGCGACGACATGGCCGTCACCGTGCTGGCCCTGGACGTGGATCGGGGCGAGGGTGCCGACGGCGCCACCACCCCCTTCACCTTCCGTGTGCTGCGCGCCGGCCCGGACAGTGAGGCCGTCACCGTCAGCTACAGCGTTGCCGGTGCGGTCAATGCCGACGATTTCCTGACCCCGCTCACCGGCACCATCAACCTGGCGGCCGGCGTCAGCGAAAGCCTTTTCACCCTGCAGGTCAAGGGCGATGCCGTACGCGAAGGCGACGAGGCCTTCAACGTCACCTTCAGCCACCCGGCCATCACCGGCGGCACCACCGTGCTGGCCGGCACCATCCGCGACGACGACCAGGGCCTGCAGCTCACCGCCCCGGCCAGCATCGTCGAGGGCGACTCGGGCAGCACAACCGCGACCTTCCAGCTCACCCGCGGCGACACCAGCACCACCGATACCTTCTACTGGAAGATCCTCGGCGGCGCGGTGCACAGCGTGGATGCCAGCGACTTCACCGGCGGCGTCTTCCCAACCGGCAGCGTCACCTTCAATGCAGGCCAGAACAGCGCCAGCTTTAGCATCAACATCGCCGGCGACACCCTGGTGGAAGGCAACGAGTCCCTGCTCGCCATGGTCACCTCCAGCGCCAGCAGCCCGGTGGCCCTGGCCTCGGCGGTAGCCCAGATCACCAACAACGACGTGGCTGGCGGCGGCAATGACATCCTCTCCGGCACCTCCGGCGAAGACATCCTGCAGGGCCTTGGCGGCAACGACACGCTGTTCGGCTACGCCGGCGCCGACCACCTCCAGGGCGGCGACGGCGATGACGTGCTGATCGGCGGCAGCGGCGCAGACACCCTCAACGGGGGTGCCGGTGCCGACCGCTTCCACTTCGAGCACCCGGGCGACGGCATGGACGTGATCAGCGATTTCGTTGCCGGCACCGACCACCTGAGCTTCGATCCGGCCAACTTCGGCGGGCTGAACACCCTCACTTCGGTGTCCCAGTCCTTCGACACCGACGCCCTGACCACCCTGCAGGCCCTTGCCGCCCAGGCCGACGCCAGCGTCTATCGGGTTGGCTTTGCGGCCGGCAGCTTCCAGTTCGGCACCGGCAGCAGCGGCCAGCTCGACGAGCTGGAGGCGGCCATCACCGGCGGCAACCACACCGGCTCGGCCTTCTTCCTGATCTCCAACGGCGACGTCACCCGCCTGTACTATGATGCCGACACCAGCACCGGCACCGATGGCAGCGGGCTGGTCGCCCTGGTGGAGCTGGCCAACCAGCCCCAGGCCGAGACCCTGCCCACCGACGTCATCGCACCGCAACCGGTCTGAGCCCGACAGCACCCAGGCCTGCCTGCCCCGGCCTCCCGCAAGGGAGCCGGGGCGGAGCCCCATGAACCCACCCCCGTGATCCGATGAACGAATTCTGGCGACGCCTCGCCCTCCACCCCCGGCTCCGGATGGAGCTGCTCCTTTCCTCGCTGCTGATCAACCTCCTCGGTCTGGCCGGCTCGCTCTACAGCATCCAGGTTCTCAACCGCTACCTGGCCCTGGGCATCGACACCACGCTGCTGACCCTCACCGTCGGCGCCCTGATTGCCGTGGTCTTCGAGCTGGCCCTGCGCTCGGCGCGCCTCCGCATCGCCCAGTGGCTGTGCGCCCGGGCCGACGCGGCGCTGGGCGAGGCGGTCTTCGACAGCAGCGTGCGCGGCCAGTACGCCCTGCTCGAACAGCTGCCGGTGGCCGCCCGCCGGGAGATCCTGTCCGGCCTCGCCACCACCCAGCAAAGCTTCGGCGCCGGCAACCTGATCACCCTGCTCGACGCCCCCTTCGCCTTCGTCTTCCTGTTCGTGCTGGCCCTGCTCAACCCCATCCTGGCCCTCACCGCCATCCTGGTGATGGGCGGCGTCGTGCTGGTCTCCCTGCTCGCCCAGCGCCGCCTGCGCGAGCCCATGGAAGCCCAGAGCCGCAGCGCCATCCAGCTCGCCGGCCACCAGCAGACCCTCACCTCGGGCACTGAGCTGGTGCGGGCCTTCCAGGCTGCCAGCGCCCTGCGCGAACGCTGGAACCAATGCACCACCGAGCTCACCGGCCTGCGCGCCACCCTCGGCAGCCTGCAGAACACCATCCAGAACGCCAGCTACGCCGGCGGCGTGCTGCTGGGCATGCTGGTCATGGCCATGGGCGCCCGGGAGGTGCTGGCCGGGCGGCTCGACGTGGGCAGCCTGATCGGCGCCAACATCCTGGCCGGCCGGGCCCTCGCTGCCCTGACTCGGGCGCTGGGCCTGGGCGAGGCCATCGGCCGCGGGCAGCGCGCCCTCGAACTGATCCGCCAGCTCAACGCCATCCCCCAGGAGCGCAGCGACGGCATGAGCCTCGGCCAATATGGCGGCAGCCTGCGTTTCGAGGACGCGGCCTTTGCCTACCCCAAGCAGCCCACCCCGATCTTCGAACACTTTGACTTCGAGCTGCCAGCGGGCGGCGTGCTGGCCGTGATCGGCGCCAACGGCACCGGCAAGACCACCCTGGCCCGTCTGCTGGTGGGGCTGCTGGAGCCGACCCGCGGCCGCCTGCTGGCCGACAACATGGACCTGCGCCAGGCCGACCCTGGCTGGTGGCGCCGCCAGGTGGCCTACCTGCCGCAGGAGCCCCTCTTCTTCGACGGCACCCTGCGCGAAAACCTCACGGTGATGGCCCCCACCACCCCGGACGACGAGATCCTCGCCCTGTGCCGCGAGCTGGGCGTCGGCCCCTTTGTCGAAGGCAGCGCCGACGGCCTCAGCCTGGTCCTGCGCAACGGCGGCAACAGCATTCCCCTCGGCATCCGCCGCCGCCTCGCCCTGGCCCGGGCGCTCCTTGGCAAAGGCCGGGTGGTGGTGCTGGACGACCCCACCGAAGGCGTCGATGCCGACGGCTGCAAGGCCATCGCGGGCGTCCTCAACCGCCTGGTCAAGTCAGGGCACAGCCTGGTGGTGATGAGCAACGAGGCCTTCATCATCTCGGCTGCCCAGGCCGTGATAGACCTGAATCAGAAGCCCCAGCCCCGCATTGTCCACGCGCCGGCAGCGCCCGCCGTAGCCGCCGGAGGTAACACCCATGACTGACTCCACCCACGTTACTGAGCCCCCAACGCCCCCCGGCACCCGCCTTGGTCGCTTGCTCGAGCGCGTCCTCGGTGCCTTCGAGCACCACCCGCTGCTGTCACGCCTGACGCGGCTGATCCTGCCTCCCCGCGAGGAAGACGGCCAGCCCACCGACGCCCTCGTCGGCAGTCGTCTGACCATCCGCCTGCTGGCCCTGCTGCTGGGCGCCCTGCTGCTGTGGTCCTTGCTGTTCACTCTCGACATCGCCAGCCACTCCACTGGCGAGGTCACGACTGCCGGGCAGACCAAACTGATCCAGCACCTGGAAGGCGGCATCGTGCGCCGCATCCTGGTGCGCGAAGGACAAGCGGTCAAGGCCGGCGAGCCTCTCGTGGAGGTCGAGCGCACCGCAGCCGAATCGGACATGCGCGAACTCGAAGCCCAGCTAGGCGCCCTGCAGATTAAGGCCCTGCGCCTCGAAGCCCAGCTCACCCGCAAATCGGACTTCAAGGTTCCCGCCGATCTCGCAACGCGCTTTCCGGATCAGGTGGAAACCGCCCGAGCCTTGCTGCTGGCTCAGAAATCGCGGGTCGGCAGCAGCTACGAAGCCCAGTCCCAGAAGATCAGCCAGCGCAGCGCCGAGCAAGCCGAACTGCAGGCCCGGCGCGCCCATACCGAGGGCAAGCTGCGCCTGCTGCGCCAGCAGATCGAGATCAACCAGAAGCTCCTTGCCGAGGGCCTGGCCAACCGCTACGAGCACCTCAACCTGCTGAAGGAAGAAGAACTGGCCCGGGGCACCCTCAAGGAAATCGACGCCTCCCTGCGCCGCGTGGCTGCCGCCCAGAAGCAGGAGGACGCGTCCCTGCGCTCGCTCGACTCGGGCGACAATGAGCAGTTCCAGAAAGACCTCGCCGAGACCCGGCGTCAGATCGCCGAGCTCACCGAGCGCAGGCAGAAGTTCACTGATTCACAGGGGCGCCTGACGGTCCGCTCGCCAATCGACGGCGTCGTGATGACACTTCAGGTGGTGACTGAGGGTGGCGTGGTTCAACCCGGCGGAACACTGATGACGCTGGTACCCGCCAATGAGCCGCTGCTGGTGGAGGCCCGCCTGCCCGTGGGAGACATCGGCGTCGTGCGGGTTGGTCAGGAAGCGCGTATCCAGCTCGTCTCCTCCGTTGCGCGAGGGTTCCAGCCAATCAACGGAAAGGTCGTGCTCATCAGCCCGGATTCAATGCTCGACGAGCAGAAGATACCCCACTACCGTGTCCGCATCGCCCCCACCCAAATGGCTTTCACGCATCGTGGCACGCGCTATCCGCTGATTCCTGGCGTGCCCGTTTCAGTAGCGATCCTGACCGGTCATCGCACCCTTTTCTCCTACCTCGCGGGCCCGATCGTCGATGGGTTGAACCTCGCGTTTTCGGAGCCCTGACCCGCCGCCTGCCGCACCGCCGGGCCGGCAGGCGGTGCTCCACGCCGAGGCGCATCGGGCCGGCCGAATGCAAAGAGGGCTGCCCGACCGGCAGCCCTCTTTTTTTGCACGCCGCGCCCAGCCCCGGGCGCCGCCCGCAAGCGGCGGACCGGCAGGCGCGTCAGCCCTTCGCGAAGGCGATCTTCCCGCCCTCCACATCCACCCGCACGGTGTCCTTGGCGGCAAACTGCCCTTCGAGGATGCGCCTGGCGAGCGGGTTCTCGATGTGCTCCTGGATCGCCCGCTTGAGCGGCCGGGCGCCGAACACCGGGTCGAAGCCGGCCCCCGCCAGCTGGGCCAGCGCCGCGTCGCTCACGTCGAGGTGCATCTCGAGCCTTGCCAGGCGCTTTTCCAGGTAAGCCAGCTGGATGCGGGCGATCGACGCAATGTGCTTCTCGTCGAGCGCATGGAAGACCACAACCTCGTCGATCCGGTTGATGAACTCCGGCCGGAAGTAGGTCTTCACCTCGCCCATCACCGCCAGCTTGATGATCTGGTAGTCGTCGCCCGACATCTGCTGGATCATCTGGCTGCCCAGGTTGCTGGTCATCACGATCACGGTGTTCTTGAAGTCCACCGTGCGGCCCTGGCCGTCGGTCATGCGGCCGTCGTCGAGCACCTGCAGGAGCACGTTGAAGACATCCGGGTGGGCCTTCTCCACCTCGTCGAAAAGGATCACGCTGTAGGGCTTCCGACGCACCTGCTCGGTGAGATAGCCGCCCTCCTCGTAGCCCACGTAGCCCGGCGGCGCGCCGATCAGGCGGGCCACCGAGTGCTTCTCCATGAACTCGCTCATGTCGATGCGAATCAGGTGCTCCTCGCTGTCGAACAGGAACTCGGCCAGCGTCTTGCACAGCTCGGTCTTGCCCACGCCCGTCGGGCCGAGGAACAGGAACGAGCCATACGGCCGGTTCTCGTCCGACAAGCCCGCGCGGGAGCGGCGGATCGCGTCGGCCACCAAGCGCACGGCCTCGTCCTGGCCCACCACCCGCTGGTGCAGCTTGTCTTCCATCTTGAGCAGCTTGTCGCGCTCGCCCTGCATCATCTTCGACACCGGGATGCCGGTGGCGCGGCTCACCACCTCGGCGATCTCCTCGGCGCCCACCTGGGTGCGCAGCAGCTTGTTGGCCGGCCTGGCGTCGCCGCCCGCCTCGGCCTTCTTGAGCTGGGCCTCGAGCTGGGGCAGCTGGCCGTACTGCAGCTCGGCCACCTTCTCGAGCTTGCCCTCGCGCTGCAGCCGGGCGATGTCGGCCTTCAGGCGGTCGATCTCTTCCTTGATGTGGGCCGAACCCTGCACCGCCGACTTCTCGGCCTTCCAGATCTCCTCCAGGTCGGAGTATTCCTTCTTGATACGCGCGATCTCCTCCTCGATCAGCGCCAGGCGCTTCTGGGAGGCTTCGTCCTTCTCCTTCTGCACCGCCAGCTGCTCGATCTCGAGCTGGATCCTGCGGCGCTCCAGCTTGTCCATCACCTCGGGCTTCGAGTCGATCTCCATCTTGATCCGCGCCGCCGCCTCGTCGATCAGGTCGATCGCCTTGTCGGGCAGGAAGCGGTCGGTGATGTAGCGGTTCGACAGCTCGGCCGCGGCCACGATGGCCGGGTCGGTGATCTCGACGCCGTGGTGCAGCTCGTAGCGCTCCTTGAGGCCGCGCAGGATGGCCACGGTGGATTCCACGCTCGGCTCATCCACCAGCACCTTCTGGAAGCGCCGCTCCAGCGCGGCGTCCTTCTCGATGTACTTGCGGTATTCGTCGAGGGTGGTGGCGCCGATGCAGTGCAGCTCGCCGCGGGCCAGCGCGGGCTTCAGCATGTTGCCGGCGTCGATGGCGCCCTCGGCCTTGCCGGCGCCCACCATGGTGTGGATCTCGTCGATGAACAGGATGATCCGCCCCTCGTCCTTCGCGATGTCGTTCAGCACCGCTTTCAGGCGCTCCTCGAACTCGCCGCGGTACTTGGCGCCGGCCAAGAGGCCCGCCATGTCGAGCACCAGCACCCGCTTGCCCTTCAGGGTCTCGGGCACCTCGTGGTTGATGATGCGCTGGGCCAGGCCCTCGACGATCGCCGTCTTGCCCACGCCCGGCTCGCCGATCAGCACCGGGTTGTTCTTGGTGCGGCGCTGCAGGATCTGGATCGCCCGGCGGATCTCGTCGTCGCGGCCGATCACCGGGTCGAGCTTGCCCTGGCGGGCCCGCTCGGTGAGGTCAACACAGAACTTCTTGAGCGCCTCGCGCTGGCTCTCGGCGTCGGCGCTGCCCACGGTCTGGCCGCCGCGCACGGCGTCGATGGCCTGCTCCAGCGCCTTTCTGGTGAGGCCGTGCTCCTTGAGCAGGCGGCCGGCCTCGCCCTTGTCGTCGCATAGCGCCAGCAGGAACATCTCGCTGGCGATGAACTCGTCGCCGCGCTGCTGGGCGGCCTTGTCGGTAAGGTTGAGCAGGTTGCCCAGATCGCGCCCGACCGACACCTCGCCGCCGTGGCCCTGCACCTTGGGCAGGCGCTCCAGCGCCTTGCCGAGCGCCGTCTTGAGCGCCGCGCCATTCACGCCGGCCCGCTGCAAGAGCGAAGCGGTGCTGCCGTCGTCCTGGTTGAGGAGCGCCAGCAGCAGGTGCTGCGGCTCGATGAATTGCTGGTCGTTGCCCACCGCCAGGCTCTGGGCGTCGGAAAGGGCTTGCTGGAACTTGGTGGTGAATTTGTCGATGCGCATAAGGCCTCCGGATTCGGTCTGAGGCCTAGATGAGGGGGCAAAGAGAAACTTCAAGCCCCCCGGCAACGGAATCCACATTGCAATTACATATTGTGGATGCTATCAAACCAAGACATACCCCAAAAGCATCGAGGCCCCTCAAATGAAAAAAACGACTCTCTGCGCTATCCGTCTTTGCGCTGCGTTCGGTATTTTGACTCCAACACTCGCCGCGATGGCTACCCCCACTCCCGACGCAGTCGTTCCGAAAAACGGTCCGAAGGACATCTTTGTGTTCTTCGACGGCACAAAAAACACCCCTACATCCAGCACCAACGTGTTTCGTCTCTACCAGCGGATAGCCGATGACAACAAACCCGGCACCGTCGCCCGGTATTTCACCGGCGTCGGCACGACCCGCAACCCGCTCTCCGGCGCCGCGCTCGGGAAGGACATGGAGGACAAGATTCTCGACGGCTACGGTTTCCTTGCGGGCAACTACCAAGCAGGTGACCGGATCTTCATCTTCGGCTTCAGCCGCGGCGCCCACCAAGCCCGCGCCCTGGCGGGCCTCGTCGCCTACGCCGGCATCCAGCCGGACGATGACCGGGACCGCCGTCTCAAGCGCATGAGCAACCGGATTCTCGAATTGGTGAAATCCCGGAGCGATGCCGACTTTGTCGACCGCTGGAAAACGTGGTCTCCATCGGCAACGCCTCTGCTGAGCCCTGACATCAAAGACGCCTTGGGCGTGGACACGCGGCCGGCCCAAGTGACGTTTCTAGGCGTCTGGGACACGGTTCCAGGTTCATCACTGAAAAATTATGGTGTCTGTAAAGAAAAACCGGACCATACCACTGGCGATCGTTATAAGTCCGACTCCTACCCGCCGATCAAGGTCATTGCCCATGCGCTTGCGGCCGATGAGAAGCGTTCGATGTTCCGTCCCATCCTGCTCTGCCCGCCCATCGAATCCAGCGAGCCGACGCAGGTCATCGAAAAATGGTTTCCCGGCGCCCACTCTGATGTGGGTGGCGGCTATGAGGAAGGCACTGGTCTTCAGAACATCTCCTTGAACTGGATGATAGAGCAATTGTCTTCGCACTACGCCTTCCGGGAGCATCCCGCTACCGTAGCTGAGAACGCGCTTGACGTTGCTCACTGGTCAATCGGCGACCACGAGGGTAACGCCTTAAGTCGCTGCGAAGATCGAACCATCCCTCCCGGAGCAGATCGCTCCGACGCCATCGCCCAGCGTACTGCCGAAAAGACGGTACCACTGCTGGCCTTCGGCGAAAAAGTACCTCGCCAACTCAGCTACCCACTCAGTTGCAAGGACCTGGGGAAAAAACCCAACTGATCGGGATCTGGCATCCCGAGGCACCTCGATAAATACGACAGAAGGAGAAGGCCGTGCGCAAAAATTCTCTGAAAACCTTGGTCGTTGCATCAGCGATCGCCCTCACAGATCAGATTTACGGAGGGGAGGAGCCGGACGTGGAGCGATTCGATTATAAAAACTGCGTCCAAGACCGCGCTCAAGCGGAAAACCTTAACTGTCAGCATCACTTTGCCGTCGCAGAAGATTTCGCTGAATATGCGATCATGGCCGCCGATACCTACCGTTCAATGAATCGGCTGGATTGGCTCAAGCTGCGTCGCGAATCACTAGAAGTGAAACTCAAAAATAGCCGCAGCGACGAACCTTCAACCGCAGCCTCCTTCGCCGGTCAAATGAATGAGGCTCCGGCGGCGACAGAGGCATCCCCGGAAAACAAGGCCGAACAGCAAGAGGAGGAAGCTCAGGATGACCAGCAATGGGACGAGGCCTCATCCCTTCAATACGGAAAGCATCAGTATTACCCCCAGCAGTGGAAGGCACTGGAGTACAAAAAATGCGCCCCCATCAAGCAGAAAGATTCACGTGGAAAGCAAGTCGACTTTGAAACCGAACTTCCCCTCGTCATCCCCGGCTGGGAACGACTTTTCGATTTTGACCGGGGAGCACCACCGCCCCGATTCTTGAGCTTTGTGCCCGGACTGTTTGTGGAGGTGTGGGTCAGGGAGCGCAAATCCGCAACGAACTCTACCTACGCCGAATACGCGATTGTTTTTCGGGGAACCCAGGAGGGTGGCGGCATTTTCTCGAACCTCCGCTTCCTTACCTCGACGCTGCTACTGTTTCACGATCAATACGATCAGGCACGACGGCTGTTCCCTCGCCTGCGGGAACAGATCAAATTCCGCGAAGAGGAAAAATCCATCGAAACGGGTAAGCAACGAGAAGCCCCTATGATTACGCTGGTCGGGCATTCCCTGGGCGCGGGACTGGCGATGCATGTCGCTGTCCATCATGAGGGCGTCCATCGGATTATTGGCTTCAACCCATCTCCGGTCACCGGCTTTTTTGCGAAAAACTATTGCGAACGCGCCGACAACCTGAGGACCGTGCAATCCGTCCACTTCGTCTACGAAAGTTCAGAGGCCCTGCATTACCTCGATTCGCGCAAGCACGGCGACCTGATTGATCCGGCACTCACCACCACGATCCAGTTTCACAAGGTTAATCTGATAGGTTCAGATGCCTTCAAACAGCATGCCATTGGCCCGATGGCATGCAAGCTCGCCGTGATCAAGCGAGATCTTGGTCCCTCGATGCCACGCCAAAGCCCCCGCCTCGCTGACGAGAAGATCGAACGAAAAAGCCTCAAAACGGTGGCCCCTGCAACGGACGAAGAAAGGCAAACCGTGGTATTGCTCGCATCAAGAAGGAAGATGCATGAACGCTCATGCGAGATTCCGGTCCCTGCGTACCCCAGCGCTCTCGGCTCAACTCCAAATTCCTTGTGAGCCGGCCCAGCACCTGGGCGCTTTTACACGGGCTCGCCACCTGACACACGGCTGATGCTGCTCCCCGAAGGCGCCGTCAGGGTCCGTGTATGGCCGTTTGTCGACGCGACCAAATGGGCACGCAATAAGGAATCCTGGCGGCTAGCCGGTGATATCACAGCTTAGCTGTCTCGCGATCCGTCGTGATTCGCGACGCGTTTTTTTCGCTGCCAAGTGGCGACAGCGCTCCAGCAGCGTGATCCGCCCGGGTTGGATAGCCCCCAATATCGGCCCATGCCCCGTTTCGTGCAGCACCGATCGATACCCAATCGTCAAACTGTGTTAACCTGCGCCGCCGCCCGTTCAGCAAGGGCCGGCGCCGATCTTCATTTCAAAGGTTTACCAGGAGCTTCCGGATGGTGAATGCAAAGCGCTTGAGCACGCATACGCAGATCAACCGCCTGCTGGCCGGCGTCGGCCTCGCCGCATGGGCGGGGCTGGCCGGGGCGGGCAACCTCGTGATCGCCCACATGGCGCCCTTCACCGGCCCGGCCGCCATCGAGGCCGCCGAATACAACGCCGGCATCCGCCTGGCGATCAAGGCCGCCAATGCCGCAGGCGGCATCAACGGCCAGCAGGTCGTCCTCAAGACCGCCAACGACGAATACAAGCCCGACCAGGCCGTGGCCATCTTCCGCCAGCTGGCCGCCGAAAACACCGTCGCCACCCTCATGCCGGTCGGCTCGCCGGCGATGGGCAAGATCCTCAAGGAGGGCCTGCCCGAAACGCTCAAGCTGCCCATCGTCGGCCTCATCCCCGCCGCCGAACCCTTCCGCACGCCCCTCAACCCCTACGTCTATCACGTCCGCGCCGGCGACCTGGCCCAATACCGCAAGCTGGTCGAGCATGCCAACACCACCGGCCTCAAGCGCATCGCCGTGGCCTACGCCGACATCCCCTTCGGCACCGCAGGGCTGGCCGCCGTCGAGGGCATGCTCAAGAAGCAGGGGCTGGATCTCGCCGCCCGCGTCGCGCTGCCCATGGCCGACCCGGCCCGGCTGCCCGAGATCGTCGACGCCCTCGCCCGCAGCACGCCCGACATCGTCTTCCTGGTCTCGCCGGCCAAGCTCGCCGGCGACTTCCTGAAGGTCTATCGCGCCAAGGCCATGAGCGCCCCCCTGGCGATGCCTTCCTACGGCAACGCCGACGTGCTGTGCGCCATCGCCGGCAAGGACACCGCCCGCGGCGTGATCATGGCGCAGGTGATGCCCAACGTCGCCAACACCGCCATCCCCATCGTCCGGCGCTTCCAGGAAGACCTCAAGAAACACGGCGAGAAGGACATGCGCCCCAACATCCTGCAGCTCGAAGCCTACGTCACCACCCAGGTGCTCCTCGAGGGCCTGCGCCGCGCCGGCACCGCCGCCCCGCGCCAGAAACTCGTCCCCGCCCTCGACGCCCTCAAGCGCCTCGACCTCGGCGGCTACGCCGTCGAGTTCAGCCCCACCCGGCACACCGGCTCGGAGTTCGTGGACATCAGCATCATCGGGCGGGACTGCAAGCTGATGTTCTAGGCGGGCGCCCTGCAGGTGCGGCGTCAGCCGCACTCAGCCGGCAAAACCGGGGAGATCCTTCATTCAGCCTCCGCGGGCGAATGAATTCGCCCCTACAGAAGATCGGCGCCTGGCGGCTTGTGGCACGAGCCGTGGGGCGCTTGTAGGGGCGACTTCAGTCGCCCGCGGACGCCGATCAAAGGCATGTCTGTGATCAACGCGCGGAGGGTGACTGAAGCCGCCCCTACAGCAGGCCGACGGCCTGGAGCTTCCTGACGCGAGCTCGCTGGTAAGTTTGCTGTAGATACTCCAGCCGCACCTGCATCGAGCCTACCCCACCCTGATCCTCTCCCCGTAGCCCGTCATCTCCAGATACCCGCGCCCGCGCTCGCGGCCGGCTTCGACGAGGCGCACCGCACCTTCCCAGTAAACCGCGCCGGTCGAGCCACGGCTGTCGAGCTCCTGGTCGTCGATCAAGGGCGCCAGTTCGAAGGCCCGCGCGCCCACCCGAAGCCGCCACGCCACCGGATACACGATGCCCGTCCGCGGCGATCGCCATGTGCGGCCGGGTTCGAAAACCACCGCCTCCGCCGAAAACACCTGCGCCGCGCCGCCTGCGGCCTGCAGCGTCGCCGCGGCCCACAGGGCGCGCCCGTCCTTGCCGCGCATCCGGAAAGCCATCAGCGCCCCGCCGTCGTCCAGGTTGATGCCGACCCAGTCCCAGCCCTGGGCGCCCTCGGGCAGCAGCTCGCTCGACCACTCGTGGTCCAGCCAGGCCTGGCCGCTCACCGGCTGGGCGCGGCCGTCCAGGCTCAGCGTGCCGCTCACCGCCAGCCGGGGGCGGCTGTAGTAATAGCTGGCCTGACGCGGGTCCGGCCCCTTGCGGCTGAATCCTGCCGCGCCGTTCAGGAGCGGCGGCCCGTCCGGGCGCAGCGACAGCCGGTAGGCAAAGTCGTCAGCCTTCACCTCGGCCTGGTAAACCCCTTCCTCCAGCCCGAAGCGCCAGTCGCCCACCCACACCGCGGTCCGGCCTTCCTCGAACCCCGCATGGCCGAAGCCCACCCGCGCCGACCGCTCGGCATGGCGCAGCCGGCCCCGCCGCGGGTCGGCCACCGCCGCATGGGCCAGCACCAGCTGGCGCGGCGCAAAGGCGCTGGCGCTGCCTTCGCCCACGCCGGTCCGAACCCGGAAGAAGGTCGTCTGGAAACCCAGCGGGCTGCCGTCCGGCAGGCTCAGCCAGCCGGTGGCATACCACCACTCGGTGCGGAAATCCGGATGCGCCCCGTGGTCCGCCGGAAACCGCAACGGCCGCCCGGCCAGTACCGGCGCAAAATCCGCCCCCGCGGCCAGCCGCCAGGCGGGGGACGTCATCAGGGCGAAGAGGAAGTGTCTGCGGTTCATGGATGGATTGTCGGCGAATCACCGCCTGTCGAGGCACCAAGGGACGAGCTTGCTCGCCCGCAGTCGGCAAAACCTGGCTAGATCCATCATTCCGCCTCCGCGGGCGAACAAGTTCGCCCCTGCACAAAACCGGGAACGGGCGATTTCTGGCACGAACCATGGAGCCGCTGTAGGGGCGAGCTCGCTCGCCCGCGGAGGTGAAACAGGGATTGCGCGCGGATCAACCCGCGCTGTGCGAGCAAGCTCGCACCTACAGGTCGCCGCCAAGCCAACCAGCCCCCTCACCAATCCTCCCGCACCGCCAGCACCGCGTCCTGGCGCATCGCCTGGCGGCCGGCGAGGACCGCGGAGAGCGCGCCCAGCGCCACCAGCGCCAGGCCGAACAGCGCCAGCGACGCCCACGGCACATGCACGTCCATGCTCCAGTGGAAGCTCTGCCGGTTCACCACCCGGATCAGCACCAGCCCGATCGCGCCGCCCGCCGCCAGCCCCGCCACCACGCCGACCCCGGCCGCCAGCGCACCTTCGCGGGCCAGCATCGCGCCCACCTGGCGGCGCGTCAGGCCGAGGTGGCGGAGCATCCCGAACTCCCGCCGCCGCGCCGCCGCCAGCGCCGCAAAGCTCGCCGCCACGCCGGCCAGGCCGATCGCCACCGCCACCGCTTCGAGCAGGTAAGTCACCGCAAACGTACGGTCGAAGATGCGCAGGCTGATCGCCCGGATCTCCCCCGGGTAGGCGATCTCCAGCGCACCCGGCCCCGCCACGGCGCTCAGCGCCTCGGCCACCTGGCGAGGGGGCGCGCCCGGCGCGAGGTGGATCGCCGCGTCGTTGGCCAGCCGGTCGCCGCCGAGGCGCCGGTAGGTTTCAAGGTCGATCATCACCGCGCCGGTCTGCCGCGCGTAGTCCCGCCACACGCCGGCCACGTGGGCCCGCAGCGGCTGGCCGGCAATCGGCAGCGTCACCGCCTCGCCGGGTCGCCAGCCATAGAGATCCACCATCGCCTCGGAGATCCACACCGCCGGCCCCTCGCCCGCCACCGCCCCGCCGCCCACCAGGGGCAGCTCGCGCCCGTCGGGCGACAGGGGCCGGGCGATCAGCGCCACCGGCGCCTGCCCGGCTGCCAGGCGCAGGCTGTCGTGGCGGGTGAAGCTCACCGTTCCCACCCCCGGCGTCGCGGCGATGCGCGCCTGCAGGGCTTCGTCGAGGTGGCCGCTGCCGCTCGCCTTGCCAGCGCGCAGGTAAAGATCGGCCGGCAGCAGCTGGGCCAGCCAGTCATCCACCGAATCGCGAAAGGACGCCACCATGATCGCCATCGCCGCCGCCAGCGCCACGCTCACCAGCACCCCGGCCGCCGCCACCACCGCATGGCCGGGCGCCGCCGCCAGCCGGGCCGCCGCCAGCCGCGCCGGCACCGGGCCGCCCTTCGGCAGCAGGCGGGCGATGCCCACCGCCAGCGCCGGCAGCAGCAGCACGCCGCCGGCCAGCAGGCAGGCCACCGCCAGGTAGCCGCCCACCGGCAAGCCATCCAGCGGCGGAATGCGGCAGGCCGCCACGCTCGCCAGCAGCAGGCCGACCGCCCAGCCGGGGCGGCCCATGCCGTCGGCCAGCGCCGCCTCGTCGCCGGCCTTGAGGGCCCGGGCCGGCGCCACCGTGGCGGCCTCCCGTGCCGGCAGCCAGGCTCCCGCCGCGCCGGCCAGCACCCCGGCCAGCACGTAGGCCAAGGTTACGCTGGGCTGGAACACCAGCTGCGGCCGCAGCCCCTGGAAATACCCCGCCCCCAGGTCGCCCCCCAGCAGCGCCAGCGCGCCCCAGGCCAGACCATGCCCGACGGCCGCGCCCACCACGCCGCCGGCCAGCCCCACCGCGGCCCCTTCGGCCAGCAGCCAGCCGAACAGGCTGCGCCGCGAAAGGCCAATCGCGCGCAGAAACGCAAACTCCGTGCGCCGCCGCACCACCGACAGGGCCTGCGCCGAGAACACCAGAAAACCCCCGGTCACCAGCGCAATTGCCGCCAGCATCGTCAGGTTCACCCGGTAGGCGCGGGACAGGTTGGCCGCCTGGTCCTCGGCCGC
>Ga0075163_10006183_pt1 | contig 15893 bp, 16 predicted proteins | sample JI1023141ADNA_FD_71478 | JGI IMG/M metagenome (GOLD analysis project Ga0075163, IMG submission 71478) | Wastewater effluent complex algal communities from Wisconsin, to seasonally profile nutrient transformation and Carbon sequestration -... | ecosystem: Engineered > WWTP > Effluent > Algae... | reverse complement strand
GGTTCGGGAGCACGCCCGTGCAGAGCAGGTAGAGCGTGACGCCCAGGGCGAAGGTGTCGAAGCGCGGGTTGGCGGCGACGTAGCGCGCCTCGGGCGCGATGAAGCCGGGCGTGCCGACGATGAAGTTCGCCTCGGTCTGGTGCCTGGGTGATGGGGTAAGGCCGGTGGTGTCGACGGCTGTCCAGTCCGTGACCTTGGCGATGCCCAAGTCCACGACCTTGACGAGTCGCCGACGCGCGATGCTGCTGATCTCGACGATGTTGCCGGGCTTAATGTCGCGGTGGATCACGCCCACCTGATGCATGTCGGCGACGGCACCTGCGATTTGTCCGAGCAGCTCTACGGCCTCTCGCCACGGAAGCGGCCCGTCTCGTCGTAGACGTTGGTCGAGGTCTCGCCCCGGCAACAGCTCCAGCGCCATGAACGGCATGGCGGGTCTGTCGGAGTTGACGGGTGGGCTGACCTCGCCGACCGCGAGCACCTGGACAAGGTGCGGGCTCTTGAGGTTGGCGAGGATGCGGCCCTCGTCGAGGAAGCGGAGCCGGGCGTCCTCGGTGGCGTTGGTCAAGATCTTCACCGCCGCCAGGGCATGAAGATGCAGGTCCTCGCACCTGTACACCGTCGCGGTGCCGCCGCTGCTGATCGGCGCGAGGATCTTGAAACGGTTGGCGAGAACGTCGCCGACCGCGACGCCGGACCACAGCTTCGGCGTCGCGGGCAGGTCGGCTGGCGGGGCGCTCGGCGGCTCGTCGCTCGGAGGGTTGGCCATGCCCGTATAAGGAGGAGTTTCCGACATCCAAGGCAAGCGGAAATCCGCCGTGAGGCCGACGCACTGAATGTATGTACAGCCGAGCGGCGGACGACACGTCCTTGGGCAGCCCACCGGAGGTTCCCCAATGCCAGCCGGGTTGACTGGCCGGCTCCGCCGCCGGCGCTTGAGCAGCCTGTAGAGCAGCAGACCGAGCGACCGTCGCTCTTGCCCGTCCACACGCGACTCGCCTGCGCCGCAGGTGCGGGCATGGTTCGCGGGAGCTTCATCCTGTCAGCGCCGCAGCGCGAGTTCTGCGACCTCGTGCAAACTGTGAGGGGTCGTCGCGCCGGTGTATGAGGGCGACCCCTTGACCCTGTACCTCAGTACATGGTGGAGACTACGGCCATGACCCTGCGCACGAGTGACGTCGCCCGAGCCGCCGGCGTCAACATCCAGACCCTTCGCTTCTACGAACGCGAGGGGCTGCTGCCGACGCCGAAGCGGACCACAGCCGGGTACCGGCAGTACAGCGACGACGCGGTCCGCATCGTGCTGTTCATCAAGCGGGCGCAGGAGCTCGGCTTCACGCTCCGCGAGGCCAAGGAGCTGCTGAAGCTGCGGACAGCCGGACCCAAGCGCGTCCCGCAGGCCCGTGCGGCCGCCGAGATGAAACTCCACAACATCGACGCGAAGATCCGGGACTTGACGGCCATCCGTGGCGCCCTGGCCTCGCTGGTCGAGACCTGCGCGTGCAGCGGGGGGCCTGTCCTCTGCCCCATCCTCGAAGCCCTTGAACGCCCGAAAATAGATCCTTGACTCGGTACCTACCTACAGGCCGCAAGATGTAGTCGTGGTCATGACGAAGAACGCCTCACAGTGGTTCTCCTCGGCCGGCGGCGTGCTGGCCATTCTGATCCCCAAGGGTCTGTGCCCGATCTGCGTCGCCGCTTCTGGCGGGATGCTGGCCTCGCTTGGCCTCGGGTTCCTCCTCGTCGAGGCGAACGTCCGGTGGATCCTCGGCGTGACGCTGACGATCGGCCTGATCGGGTTCGCCCTGTCGGCGCGACGTCATCGTCGCTGGTGGACCATGGCTGCCGGGGTTGTCGCCGCGACCACAACCATGGCCGGTCGGCTGTGGCTGAACGAACCGGTGCTCTACGGCGGGATGGTCCTGCTGGTCGGAGCGATGGCGGCTGATCTATGGGCGCGACGGCGTCCACACGCGCCGCTTGTACAAATCCGTCTGAAACGAGAAAAGTGATGCGAAACGTCGAAATCTTCAGTGCTGGTTGCCCCTGCTGCGTTGAAGCGGTGCAGGCCGTTCAAGCCGCAGCGTGCCCGAGTTGCAACGTCCACGTCCGCGACATGAACGATCCCACGGTCGCTGCAGATGCCCAGAAGTACGGGATCAAGCGCGTGCCGGCCGTCGTCATCGACGGCAAGCTGGCCGACTGCTGCGCCGCGGGCAGCGTCGACATCATCGCGCTCCAAGGCATGGGCCTCGGCTGCGCGTGACGCTGTGATGATGACACGCACGGCCGCCGCGGAGTCGCGGCGGTCGTGCGTGTCACGACGTCGCCGGCCAACGGCTGGCCCCGGCGAGGTCGCCCCCGGACACGCGATGCCAGTACCGCGTCCGTCTCGCATGGGTCCAGTAACTCGACGGTTCTACGGCCGCTCGGCTCGATACAGAGAGATAGTACCCAATGGGGTTCGCAGACGTTGAGTCTCTGCTGTCGCGCGAAAGCCTGCTTTGCGAATGAGCTCGGGCAGCTTCCCGTTGACGTTGTCGGTAGTTGTCTCGAATCCATCGAGCACTTGCACGATGAGGAAGGCGCCTCGCATGACCACGTCTTGAGCGCGCCCCCAATCGGCAACATGGAGCTGGCCGCCGGGCCGAAGCACCCGGCAGATCTCGGCCAGCGTCGCGCGCTTCTTAGCGCGCGTCAGATGGTGCAGCATTAAGCTCGAGAGAGCCTTGTCGAACGTGGCGTCTGGGTAAGGGAGCGCATCGCTGCCATGGCGATCAAGCGCGATGTCGAGGCCCGCCGCTCGGACCTTGGCGGCAGCGAGTGAAAGAATCCGGTCGTCGGCATCGAGCCCTACAATGGTCGCATCAGGCTGCTGGCGTTTCACCATCAGGGCGAGAGTCGCGGTACCGCAGCCGACGTCTAGCACGCGTTGACCTGGGCAAATCGCTGCTTGGGCGATGAGCCTCGACTTGAATGCCGCTTCCCTCGTCAACCAACGAACGACCGGGTCGTAAAGAGAGGTGAGCCAAGAGTAGCCGAGGGCCGGCGTGAAGCTTTCAGACATGAACTGTTCCTTGTTGCAGCGGTATGATCTCGCGGTACTTACCGCCGATGGACTGTTGCGGAGGCTCGTCAGCCCGCTCAACCGCGACATGGCGAAGGCTGCGCTCAGCAAATAGGCGATCGAGTTGACCGAGAAGCGACTGCCACACTCTGTCCGGGTCAGCGCCGGCGGTTGGGCGCATGCGTACCCGTAATCTTGTCGGCTCGACATGAACGATCTGGAGCCGCTCAATGCCCGTGACGCGCTCCGCCAACGTAACGAAAGTCATCGGCAAGATCTGGACCGGCTCGCCGCGGTTACTGTGAAACGTGAGCGCCTCAGACGTTCGGCCTTGCACGCGAAATGCAGGCAACGAGCTGCCACAAGGGCAAGGATCCGTTCGCTCGAGGAGGCTGTCGCCGAGGTCGTATCGTAGGATCGGCTGAACCCGGTTGGCGAGGTTGCTGACGAGGACCGTGTGCGACTGCTGTCCGCGCGGCGTGGGCCGGTAGTCGGCGTCTACAGGCTCGACGATCACCCAGTCGCTGTTCACGTGTAACCAGTTTTGCGAGCAGCTATAACTCAAGAAGGCGCATTCGGTCGCGGCGTAGCTGTATCGAACTTTCGCATCGAACGCCTTTGCGATACGATCGTACTCGTCGAGCGGCAACCCCTCGGCTGAGGGGACTACAAGCACCGGCTTGATGCGCAGCCGGCCCGCTTCTTGTTCTATTCCTAATTGTTGCGCAACGCTGGCATAAGGAGCAAGCAGGGCGGGCTGAAAGAGGTTGAGCCTTTCGACCATCTCCGAGAGCGCCATGTCGACACGAAGCACCTCCATTCGCCTACCGCGGCTCGCTTGCAAACGGGCGGCCGCGACGGCCGAGGCGAAGTGACTGCCGGCAGCCATGATCATCGCCATCCGCCCCTGTTCGACGAGCAATCGCCCAGCTTCGCGAAAACTCAGCCAACTTGCAAGCATACGCGAGGCGATGACGCTAGTCACCTTCATCGTTCGTTCATCGAGCAGAAACATTCCGCGCGTCCCAGTGGTGCCCGACGTGGTGAGCGCTGTGTACTTGCCCCGGAAGAATTTGCCAATGTTGTCGGAGCGTCCAACGAAATCGCGGACAGCAGGTAGCGTGACCTCAGGATCGGTTACCCAGTCGTTGAAATTCGCCATTAACGCGACCTTGGTCGTGACGGGCAGCAGCGTCGGATCTACAACATCGGCAGGCAAGCTGCGATACAGCTCGCGGTAGTATGGAGAACTATGGCGTGCGAAGGCAACCATTTCGGCGAGGCGCTGGCCTTGGCGACGCTCGACACCGGCAAGGCCCTGCCTTCGAGCCATGAAGGCATCAATCAGCATGCTCGGCAGAGTCTCTTTCATGACGACGCGCTACCCTTCGCACTGCGGAGATCACTCCGGGCGTCGCGGATGATCGACCACGAAGATTGCAAGAACAGGCCCGCGACGATGAGGGCAACCACAAGATCGGGCCAGGGCGTCGCCGTCCACCAAACCAAGCCGGCCGCGAGCAATACGGCCAGGTTTCCGATCGCGTCGTTGCGAGAGAACAGCCAAACGGCCCGCATGTTGGCGTCACCCTGGCGATGCGGGATTAACACGACGGCTGCGAGCACATTGACGACGAAGGCGACGGCTGCAAAGCCTCCCATGAGGGAGGCTTCAGGTTGCTGTGACACCAGGACACGGTACGCAGTCGCGCCGAGCACTCCCAGACCCAGGACGCCCAGGAAGATTCCCTGAATCAGTGCGGCCCGCGCACGCGCTGCCAGGCCCCAGCCGACCGCGATTAGACCAAGAAATGAGATCAGGCCGTCCCCGAGAAAGTCGAGGGAGTCGGCCTGCAGCGCCTGAGAGCCGGCTAAGAAGCTGCCGACGACCTCAACGATGCCATAGCCGACGTTGAGCAGGACGACGGTCCACAGGGCTCGCTTGTACGCGGGCGTGACGTGCGAGAGGTCAGGAATGCGGTCATCGTCATCCTCCGAGGCCTCCTTGGGCGCACCAGAGGCGTCTAACCGACTGAGGCGGTAGCCCTGGGCGGTGATGGCGCTCTCGACCGCGGGGAGCTGTCGAGCGGGCTCCTCGACGTCGATCGTCATCACCTGCGAGGCGAGCGACACCTTGACGTCCTTGACGCCAGCTACTCCCCGGGCCGCCTTTTCGATCTTGGCGACGCAAGAAGTGCAGTCCATGCCGGTCACGTGGTAGCGAATCTGGTCCCCGTCTCTCGCTTGCGTGCTCATTGCTGTTGCTCCTTCCTCAAGACTTATCATCGCCCCAGCGACGGAATAAAGCGGCCGACCTTTGCCATGTAGTCGCGGTAGCGCTGCCCATGCGTACGCAGCAAATACGGCTCCTCAACGAAGCGAACCTGGATCTCGACGGCCATCCACAAGCACAGGAAGGACGCGACAGACAACGGGTTCGGGAGGAGCAGCAAGAATCCACCCGCGGTCACCAGCATGCACGAGAAGATCGGGTTGCGGACCAAGGCGAACGCCCCCTCCACGACGAGCTGGGTGCGTTCGTCCTCCCGGACGCCGATGCGCCAGGAGCTGCCCATGCTCACCTGTGCGGCGTACGTCATAGCGATCCCGATCACGATCACGGCTGCGCCCCACGAACAGGGCTGCCACAGCGGGCGCAGCCACCCGAGCGCCTCGCCGATCCCGGCGGCGAGGCTCAGGAAGATCCCGACGGCGAACAGCACGCCCCCCAGCCATTCCAGGGAGCCAGGCCGACCCGAGACGCCGCGGAAACCCGTGGAGCCGGTCGCGTGCATGTGCTGCCATGTCCGCAGCCCGAAGGCGACGGCGTAGAAGAGTACGAGGAGAAGCAAGGCAGAGACTGGACGTGACATGAAGACCTCGAACGGCGGTTCACGCCGTTGGATGCGGCACTTGAGCCTGGGTCCGTGGCCCGAAGCGGGCGTACACGGCGGGAAGGACCAGCAGCGTCAGCAGGCTGGCGGAGATCAGGCCCCCGATGACGACGGTGGCGAGCGGGCGTTGGACCTCGCTGCCGGGCGCGGTGGACAGCGCCATCGGGATGAAGCCGAGCGCCGCGACGAGGGCGGTCGTCAGCACCGGCCGCAGCCGCAGGTCGGCCGCCTGGGTGATGGCCGCGATCCGGTCGACGCCCTCGGACTGCATGCGCTGACAGAAGGTCACAAGCACCAGGCCGTTGAGCATCGCCACGCCGAACAGGGCGATGAAGCCCACCCCGGCCGAGATCGAGAACGGAAGCCCGCGCAGCCACAAGGCGACGACACCGCCGACGACGGCGAACGGGACGTTCAGAAAGATGATCAGCGCCGCCCGCATGGTTCGGAGCGCTGTCCACAACATGAACAGGATCAAGGCGAGCGCGAGAGGCACGACCACCATCAAACGATCGCGGGCGGCGATGTAGTGCTCGAAGGTGCCGCCGTACTCGACGCGGTAGCCGACCGGCATCACCTCTCCCGCTGCGAGGGCGGCCTGGGCGTCCTCGACGGTCGACACGAGGTCGCGGCCGCGGACGTTGAACTCGACGATGACGCGACGCGACATCTTCTCGCGGTTCACGAGGACAGGGCCGGCCGTCTCGTGCAGCGTCGCCACGTCCCCGAGGGGAACCACCTTGCCGTTCTTCGATCGCAGCGGGATCGCCGACAAGACGGTGTGGTCGCGGTTCGTCCCCAGGTCGAGCTTGACCATCATGTCGAAGCGGCGCTCGCCCTCCAACACCGTGCCGACCTCGTGCCCCACGGAGATGGCCTCCGTCGCCAAGTTGATGTCGGCGATGGTGAGACCATAGCGCGCCAGCTTGGCGCGATCGGGCTCGATCCGGAGGTACTGGAGACCCTGGAGTTGCTCAACACGGGCGTCGACGACGCCGGGGATGCCGCGGATCTGATCCAGAACCTTCTGGCCGAGCTCGCGCAGGGTCTCCAGATCAGGCCCGTAGATGATGATGCCGACGTCGGAGCGCACCCCTGCGACAAGCTCGTTGGTCCGCATCTGGATCGGCTGGGAGATACCTCCCGCGATCTCCGGTACGACCGACTCGACGAGCTCCGACATTTCCTCGGCGATCTGGTCCTTCGTGATACCGGGCCGCCACTGATCGCGCTCGAGGAGCTGGACGTAGACGTCGGACTGCTCCACGCCCATGGGATCGGTGGCCACCTCGGGCGAGCCGGTCCGCGAGACCACGTGCGTGATCTCGGGGATTTCCTTCAGGGCGCGCTCCAGACGCAGGCTGGTAGCGACCGAAGCCGAGAGCGACGACCCGGGCATGCGGCGCGCCTCGACCAGCAGATCGCCCTCGTCGAGCTGCGGGACGAACTGCGCCCCCAGGCGGCTGAATAGTGCGACGCCGGCTGCGAGCGCCATGAGGCCGACGGTCATGGTCGCCCACCGCCAGCGCACGGCGAGGTGAAGCGCCGGCGAGTAGATGCGGTGGACCGCGCGGACGAGGAGCGTCTCCCGCTCGTCCGGGTGAGACTTCACGAAGTAGCTCGTCAGGACCGGCACGACCGTCAAGGAGAAGATGAACGCCCCCCCGAGGGCGAGCAGCACCGTGTACGCCATCGGGTGGAACAACTTCCCTTCCATCCCGGTCAACGCGAGGATCGGCAGGTACACGATGGCGATGATGATCTCGCCGAACACGGCGGCGCCGCGCACCTCGAGCGTCGAATCCTGGATCACCTGCGTCTGCTCATCCGTCGACAGCCGACGTCCGGCGCGGCGGCTCGCCTCGGAGAGACGGCGCGTGGCGTTCTCGACGACGATGACCGACCCGTCGACGATGAGCCCGAAGTCGATGGCACCGAGGCTCATGAGGTTGCCTGAGAGGCCGACGACGTTCATCACGATCAGGGCGAACATCATCGAGAGGGGGATCGTCGTCGCCACGACGAGGCCCGCCCGCAGGTTCCCGAGCACCAGGAGGAGGATCAGGACGACCAGCCCGGCACCCTCGGCGAGGTTGACGCCGACCGTCTTGATGGTCCGGTCGACGAGGCGGGTCCGGTCGTAGTACGGCTCGATGCGAACGCCAGCAGGCAGCGTCGGCTCGAGCGCCTTCAGCTTGTCCTTGATGCCCTGCGTGACCGTGCGAGAGTTCTCGCCCATCAGCATGAGCGCGACCCCGATGACGACCTCGCCTTCGCCGTCCTGCGTCGCGGCGCCGCGCCGGAGCTTGGGCCCGAAGCGCACTTCACCAACCGAGGCCACCGTGATCGGGACGCCCTGGGGGGTCGCGCCGAGCACGACACGCTCGAGGTCTTCGCGGCTCCGTACAAGGCCGTTCGACCCGATGACGACCTGCTCCAGGTTGCGCTCGATGTATCCGCCGCCCGCGTTCGCGTTCGACTGCCCCAGCGCCTCGACGACGTCGCCGATGGACAGACCGAGCGCTTGCAGACGCTCGGGGCGCAGCATGACCTGATACTCGCGGTTCTCGCCGCCGAAGCTGTTGGTCTCGACGACGCCGGGGACCGTGCGGAGCTGCGGGCCGATGTACCAATCCAGCAGCTCCTCGAGCTCCATCAGCGAGTGGTTCTCGCTTCGCACCGTGAACTGGAAGATCTCGCCGAGCCCCGTGGAGATCGGTCCCATTTCCGGCTTCCCGTAGGCCGCCGGGACTGCCTCGGTCGCCTCCCGCATGCGTTCGTTGATGAGCTGGCGCGCGAAGTAGATGTCCGTGCCGTCGTGGAACACGACGGTGACGACTGACAGGCCGTACTTCGACACCGAGCGGACCTGGGTGGTCTTCGGCAGGCCGGACATCGCGCGCTCGACCGGGATGCTGATGTACTGCTCGACCTCGACGGGCGACAGGGCCGGGGCGGCGGTGATGATCTGGACCTGGACGTTGGTGACATCGGGGACGGCGTCGATCGGGAGCTGGAGCGCGGCGCGTACGCCCACGACGATGAACAGCAGCGTGGCGACCAGCACCAGCGCCCGGTTGCGCAACGACCACGCGACGATGGCGGATAGCAGGTTCATGGCTAGTGCCCGTGCTCCTCGCCGAAGGTCCCCTTGAGCAAGACGCTCTTGAGACTCCACGCGCCGTGGATCACCACGGGCTCGCCCTCATGGAGTCCTTGCAGCACCTCCACCACGCCGGCCCCGACCGCGCCGAGGACGACCTCGTGAATCTCGAACACTCCGCCCTCGCCCGCGACGAACACGACCGGCTTGCCGGTGACCTCGATCAACGCGTCGCGGGGCACGGCGAGCACCAGCTTCTTTTCGGCGCCGGGATCGGCCATGGCGATGCGTGCGCTGCCAAACAGGCCCAGGCGGAGGATCGACTCCCGGTTGTCGATGGGGATCCGGGCCACGACGGTCTGCGCCTCCGCATCAACCTTGGGTGAGAGGTACTCGACCGTGCCGGGGAAGGGGTGATCGGGATGCGCGTTGAGCTGCACCTCGGCCGCGGCGCCGAGCTGCACCTTGGCGAGCATGTGCTCGAAGATGCGGGCGACGAACCAGGCACGGTCGAGGTTGACGATCGTGGCGACGACCTGCTCGGGCAGGACCGCCTGCCCGGGGACCACGCCGCGTTCCATGACGAACCCCGACATCGGCGCTCGCAGCGAGAACACCGAGACATTGCCTTGGGACCCGAGACCGAGGGCCTGGAGCCGCTGCTTCGCGGCGCTGGCCTCGGCCTCGAGCGCGGTCGCCTCGGCACGCGCCGCGGCGAGCTCCTGCTGCGACGCCATGTTCCGTTGCGCGAGTGTCTCGAGTCGCGTCAGGTTCGCCCTGGCCGAGACCTTGCGGGCTTGAAGCGACGCGAGGTCTGCTCGCAGGCCGCCGAGCCCCGGCGCGCGGACCACGGCCATCACCGTGCCCTCGTTCACGAAGTCGCCCTCACGAAACTTCACCTCCTCGATGATGCCGGTGACCTTCGCAGAGACCTGCTCGGTCCGCCCCGGGTCCGCCTCTACGTGTCCGGTCGCGATCAAGACCGGCGCGACGATCTGCAGTCGTGCAGGTTCCGTCTTGATCTCGGCCTCCGCGATGACCCGCTCGGAGAGCTTGACGCGTGTTGGTAACTCGTCGTGCTCGTGACCCTCGCCATGTTCTCCATACTCGTCGGCGTGCTCGTCCCCGTGCTCGTCGGCGGGTTCGCCCTCCTTGTGCTTGTCGTGTCCGCCCTCGTGCTCGCCCTCCGCTTTTGGAGCCGATGCACCGCCGCCACACCCAAGGGCGAGCCATAAAGTCGCAATGATTAATCTTTTCATGGCCTTACTTCTTCCGGGAGCCGCCCTGCCACGCGGGCAAGTTCAACGGAGGCGAGGGCGAGGGCGCGGCGCGCCTCGATGTGGGTCGCCAGGTACTCGAGAAACGTCTGTTGGAGGATCACCGCTTCCCGGATCGACATCCGTCCGGCCGCCATCTCCTGGCCCAGCGCCTCCAGGTGACTCTCGGCCCGCTGCAGGCGTTCCGCTTCGAACAGCCCGAGTTCGGTCCGTCGCGCCTGGAAATCCTGGAAACCAACGGCGACTTCGGTGCGGACCTGGCGATGCCATCGCTCGACCTCGGCCTCGGCGCGACGCGCCAGCGCCTTGTTCTCGGCGATCTCCCCGGCGTACGTGCGGCCGAGGGGACTCGGCAGGACGATGGGGAACGCGAGGCCACCGCCCAGCGTGCGCTCGTTGAAGCCGTCGCGCTGGGCGTAGAGCACCACTGACGGGTTGGGGACGCGGAGGCGTCGGTACATCTCGACCTGCCGCAGGAACACCTCGCGCTCGGACTTCGCCAGCTCGATCTCCGAGCGCCTGCGCAGCGCGTCCTCGATCAGCCCCGCCAGGTTCTCGGGCAGGGGCAGCGGAGTCAGGTCGCCTTGCACGTCCACGCGGGTCGCCGCTGGGTCTCGACCCAAAAGGCCGGCCAGATACGCCTGGGCAGTCGCTACTCGCCGGTCGGCCTCGATCTGCTGGCGCTGGACTCGCACCGCCGCCGTCGCTGCGACGTCGGACGTGAGCCCGGAACCCAGTCCCGCCTTCTCGCTGGTGCGGGCCAGCTCGACGAGGGTCTCGGTGGACTTGGCGATGCGCCCGATCATCGCGCGCTGCTCCTGCGCCGAGAGCACCTCAAAGTAAGCGGTCAGGGCTGCGGCGGCGATGTCTCGCTGTGCCATCTCGATCTGGCGCTCGGCCTGCACCATTTGTGCATCGGCGACGGCCATCCGCTTGCGGCGCTGACCGCCGATCTCGATCTCTTGGGAAAGACGGCCGTAGACGTTCGTGTCCTTGTCGCGCCCATTGCTCCACAGGCCGTTGCGGTGCGCCGCGGTGACCTCCACCTGCGGGTTGCTTGGCAGGATGGTTCTGGCGCCGAGCTTACGGCCCGCCGCGGCGTCGCGTCCGAGCTCGGCGACACGAACGGCCGGGTTGCCAGCGAGGGCACATCCGACAACCGACTGACGGGTCAAGGCGCCGGTGCACGCGATCGGAGCAGGTGACGGCTCTGCGAGCAGGACCGCGAGAAGTGGAACGATGAAGAGAGGCATCATGGTTGACCTGCAGACCTGGACTCAATCCGGCAGCCCTGTCGCTCCTGCCCGGCTTGGCGGAGGATCTGAAAGGCCCCGACGAGTGCGAGGCTCGAGATCACCACGGCGACGACCAGATCCGGCCAGCGTGAGCCGAGCGCGAACACCCCGCTCGCTGCAAGCAGGACCGCGATGTTGGCGAGCACATCGTTGCGAGTGCACAACCAGACCGAGCGCATGTTGCTGTCGCCGTTGCGGTAGCGGTACAGCAGGACGGCGACGGCGACGTTGGCGGCGAGCGCCGCCAACGCCGTGATGCCCATCGTCTCAGCGTGCGGCAACTCCCCGCCCGACATGTTCAACACGGCCCGCGTGAGCACCCAGAGGCCGAAGAGGGCCATCGTAAGGGCTTTGATGGTGGCGACCTGCGTTCGCACGTGGAGCGCCTGGTGGACCGCCCACAGGCTCAGGGCGTAGTTCCCGGCGTCTCCGAGGAAGTCCAGCGCGTCGGCTTGGAGCGAGAGTGAACCGGACAGCAGGCCGGCGATCGTCTCGACCACGAACATGGCGGCGTTGACGAGCAACGCGGTCCAGAGGACCCGGCTGTAGCCAGGGACCCCTGACGATGGTGCTGCACAACATGCTGCGCTCACGAATTTCCTCCCGTGAGCTCCGAAGGCTAGGGGTTGAAGTGACTAGAAGGTCAAGCTCAAGGTTTGAGAGATGACTCACGAGCGGACCGACCGTGACAGGCTCAGGCGTGCAGCGCAGGATCTCGGCCGTGGCACGAGTTCAGGAACAGATGACGATCGGCGCACTCGCCGAATCCACCGGCGTGCTCGCCGAGACCATCCGCTACTACGAGCAGATCAGCCTCTTGCCGACTCCGAAGCGCACCGCCAACGGCTACCGCATCTACGCTTCGGAGCACGTGCGCCGGTTGATCTTCATCCGCCGCAGCCGTGAGCTCGGCCTCAGCATCGAGTCCATCAGAGAGCTGCTGTCACTGGCCAGTGACCGGCTCCGTCCCTGCGCTCGTGTCGACCGTCTCGTCCGCGAGCACATCCACGAACTCGACCACAGGATCGCAGGGCTCGATCGGCTGCGTACGGCCCTCCATAAAGTCGCGGACTCCTGTCGCGGCGGCCGGGTCGCCGAGTGCAGCATCCTCGGGCTACTGCAGGAACCCGAGCAAGCGCTCACAGAGCCCGAGCCCCAGTGTTCCGAGGAAGCCTGCGTTGAGCGATCTCGCCGTCGATAGCTGTGCGCCTCAGTTGAATCGGTCCCACGCGGCGGGAGTCCATCGAGCGCCCTTCGGTGTGCTCGCGGTTCGTGACCGCCGCGGAGCAGTTTCCCGCCCCGCGCGTCAGCGGCCCCGCGCGTCGTCCTGCGCGCGCCCAACACGAGCCTCTGGTTGCGCCGTGTGTCATAACTCCACAATGGACCACGGCCGCGCGGCTTGAGCCGATGGCGGCGTAGCGGAGCAGCGTCAGATTAGGGAAAGTGGTCTGGAAGTTTGGCGTAGGGACCGTGTTTCCACTCGAGCCCGTAGCCGACCACGGTCCCGACGGCGACGATACTGGCGATCAGCCATCCGCCGAGATTCGTGATCTCGAACGCGTCGAGCGCGGTTGCGACGGCGCCGGCCAGAAACAGCGGTCCGGTGACGAAGCAGTGCAATCGTCCACAGCGACGGGCGTTGATCAGGCACGCGATCCCCATCACCGCGAACGACGGGATCCAGAGCCAGGCGCGAGCGCCGGGCGCGAACAGCCCGGCCAACACGAGCAGGGTCGGCAGGTACCACACCGCGACGACGACGCGCGTGGGGATGAGATCACGTTTCGGACATCCTCTATCTTCGCAGTTCATGGTTGGACCTCTGTGTGGAAGCCGGACGCCGCGTCACCCTTTGGCGTTCGGGTCCGGGTTGGTCTGCGCGTCGAGAACCTTCAGGAACGGGCACGGGCACTGCCTGACGGCGGATGCACACGCCGTGGCCACCCTGTCCAGTGCAGCACGCACGCCGTCGAGTTCGGCGATGCGGGCGTTGACCGCATCCAGCTTGGCCCTCGCTCGACGCTCGACCTCTTCGCACGTGGTCTCAGCAGACACCCGAAGCGTGAGCAACTCCCGGATCTCCGTCAGCGAGAACCCGAGCGCAGCGGTCTGCCGGATGAACGCGAGCCGCGTCAATATGTCGGGGCCGAACTCTCGCAACCCCGACGGCCGACGCGGGACACGGCCCAGCAAGCCCTCGCGCTCGTAGTACCGAATCGTGTCGACCGTCAACCCGGACTGACGGGCGATGTCGCCGATGCGGAGCGCCTGGGTCTGGGACGTCACGATGGCCTCATCGCAAGAACCTTCCAGCCACCTGCGACAGCAGCTCGGCCAGTTCCTCTGGTTCGCCCACTACGTCGGCCCGCTCGCGGAACTCCGCGGGCAGCCGCGACTGGTCGCCGCGTGGCGGTAAAGTTCCCTTCGCGCCGACCACTGCACCGTTGACCTGGGCGAGCAAAGCATCTGGCGCCGGTGGCCCCGCGTCGGACCACACCGCGTCCGGCGGGTAGAACAGGTAGATGTCCCATGCGACCCAGCCGTCGACACCGAGCCCTCGGCCGATCTCCTTGCCGACCCGCTGTTCGCCGTCCCAATACTGCGGCACGTCGACGCCGCGGAAGACCTCGCCCGTCTCGAGCGCGACCGTCTGCCCATCGCCTCCAAGAATCGGGAGCCACACGACGAACGACCTCAACTTGCCCCCGCTCGCACCGTCGAAAATTGCCGTGCGGACCGCACGGGCGCCGTGTTGGCACATCCCTCATGAGGGGGAGAGGAGCGTCAGGAACCGGGCTTCGCCTCGGTGGGCGTTGAAGTCGGCCTTCAGCGCATCGAGGGACGCCGTCAGGTCGGCCTGTGCGACGGGCGCTGGCGCCGGTGCCGCCGGCGCCGAGGCGGGTGAACTCGAGGGGTCCGAGCTGCACGCGACGAGCGTGGCGAGGACGAGCAAGGCGAGGGGGCGGATCATGCGGCCAGGATGCACCTGGAGTGGGGTCCAGGATCAAGCGTTCATCCGAGGCAGTTGACACTAGAGTCGGCTCCAGAGGCAGGATAGGTCCTCCCGTGCCCCTGCGCCGTCACCGCCCCCCCCGTGTCGAGCTCCTCCATTTTCCCGGCTGCCCGCACGTGGAGGCCGCCCGCATACAGCTCGCGCGGGCCATGACCTCCGTCGGGTTGTCCCCGCAGTGGGTCGAGCACGACGTCACGGCTCCACACGCCGCTCGGCACACCCAAGGCTACGGGTCGCCGACCATCTTGATCGACGGGCGCGACGTCTGCGGCGCCGCCCCGGTCGCGGGAGCTGCATGTCGGTTGTACCCGGGGAGCGAGACGCCCGGGGCTCCTCCGGTCGAAGCCATCGTGGCCGGGCTCGGCACTCCACCGCCTCGCCGTGGCGTGCTTGCCGGTTCCCTTGCGGCACTCCCAGGGCTCCTCGTGTCGGCGTTGCCTGTCGTGGCCTGTCCGTCGTGCTGGCCGATCTATGGGGCCGCGCTCGGTGCACTCGGTGTTCCGTTCCTGCTGGCACGCGAGCTGCTCCTTCCGATCACCGTCATCGCCTTGCTCCTCGCCCTCATCGGCCTCGGATGGAGAGCTGATCGCCGCCGTGGTTTTGGTCCTCTCGCGGTCGGAGTCTTCGCGTCGGCTTGCATCCTCGCCGGCAAGTTCGCCTGGGATCTGCCGTTCATGAACTACGGCGGCACCATCCTGCTCCTCGGCGCCGTGATCTGGAACGGTTGGCGTCCCGCGGAGGCGAGACCGTCCTGCACCGACTGCTCATGTCCTCCGTGAGCGACGCCTCCACGTCCTCCTTCAGCAAAAGCCGTTCTCACGCCCTCCGCTGCGGCCGAGATGGCGTGAGCACAGCCTTCAGCGAATTCGGCTCGACCTCGCGGTGCTCCGGGGTGGCGCGGCTCCGGGCTGATCTGGCCCCGGGGACAGGTCCGCCGAGCACCGAGACAGGGACCGAAGTCGACCGGAGCCGGCCCCGTGGCTGTCGACCGGGCCCTACGTACGAGCCCGCGGACGGGCCATGTGCGGCGGCGAGATCCCCGAGTCTCGGCCTGATCCTGTCCCGATTTTGTCGCGAACCGGGTCTGTCTCGAGACAACCCCTCGAATTCGGGCTCGTAGGGCCCTCTAGCCGACCACTCGCATCACATCACCAACGTGAACGACGACGCGAGCATCCCCGCGAACGCGGCGCTCAACTGGGACACCTACAACAACTTCAGATCCGGCGACCTGTCGCCGAACG